>Ga0101943_1001249_pt1 | contig 24041 bp, 20 predicted proteins | sample DewCreD2012metaG_5_FD_75244 | JGI IMG/M metagenome (GOLD analysis project Ga0101943, IMG submission 75244) | Hot spring sediment bacterial and archeal communities from British Columbia, Canada, to study Microbial Dark Matter (Phase II) - Dewar... ... | reverse complement strand
ACCATCCTGGAAGTACCCGTCTATCACGTCCGCTTTGCCGGTCAGGACTACTGGTTCGCCACGCAGCAGGAGTTGCAAGCTTTCCGCAGCGCTCAGGCCCAGGCCCTGGGCAAGGAATTGACCCTCTCGGAAACGGTTCCTCCGCTGGGAGCGGCCTCGCCTGCCGACGGCTCTTCTCCCCCGCCCCTGGCTGCGGATCACTACGCCCTCGAAGAATGGCACGAGTTGCGCGCCCTCAACCGCGCCTTGGCCAAACTTCTCGACGCCGGCTTCCTCCCTGCCGATCTGCTCCCCCTGCCCCGCATCGCCGGGCGCGAACCCCCCATCCGCTTCACCTTGATCCGGGAAGCCCAGCAGATTCCTCTGCCGGACCTGCTCGCCCTGCCTGCCGAAATCCGCCGCCTCGGCGAAGCCGGTATCTCCATCACTCGCTTCAAAGGACTCGGCGAAATGAACCCGGAGGAACTCTGGGCTACCACCCTGGACCCCAAACACCGCTCCCTCATGCGCGTCACCCTCTCCGATGCTCAGCGGGCCGAGGAACTCTTCCGTATGCTCATGGGGGAAGAAGTCGAAGGGCGCAAGCAGTTCATCATGAAACGCGCCATCCACAACTTTGAGGAGATCGACTACGGCGCCTGAGCCGGGCGCCTGAGCCGTTCGGGGACCGCCTTGCCTTCTCCTCGGCCCTCCTTTGTGATCCCTTGCCGCGGCCAGGTGTCGGACTTGGGCGGGATGGGAGGACCTGGCGGACGAAGGGCGTCCCCCCGCCGGCCATTAGCGGCTCGCCGGGGCGGACAGCTCGATGACAAGGGGAACTGGCGGAGCAGCAGCGGGGATGGGGGAGAGCTTCAGCGTTCGGCGGCGGACGTGGGGAGCGGTGAAAAACTGGCGGACCACCAGCGTGCTTTCCGGATCGCGTTCCTGGCGGCGCACGGTCCAACTGGGATGCCAGACGATCAGTTCCCACTCTCCCGCGGGCACCGCCGGCCACTGGAAGCGGCCTTGGGCGTCCGTGACGGCGGCGTAGGGATGATCGCACACCAGAATGTAAGCACGTGTCCAGTAACGGCGGGCATCGTCAAATAGCTCGATGATCGGCCAGGGCGAGGCGGGGGAATCGGCCGGGACGGCGTCGTCTACGGCCCGGCTGGGGCCAACTTCCCGGCGCAACGGCGGCAGGCGGCGCACCAGAGGGGAGCATCCCGCCGGTACCGCCCAGCGGAAGAAGGCCGCTCCACGGCCCGCCAAGGCGTAAAAGCCCTCCCCTTCCCCCGTGATCGTGATCTCCGCTCCCGCAGCGGCGATGCCCAGTCTCCCGGACCGCTTCCCTTGCTCAATGAAGAGGGCCTGATTGTGCAAACGCACGTGCAGCGGCGGCCAGTGTGCTGCCGCGCCCGGCTCAGGGGCTGCTCCTTCCTCCTGGCGGCTAGCCGCTGGTGTGGTTTCCCCGTCCCGCCGCGGAGATACCGGCTCCAGCCAGACGAAGGCCTCCGCCACGCCCCCGTGGACCGGCTCCCGCTGCAAGCGGTTCGGATGCGGCACCGCCTGGAGTGCCACTCCCCCTGCCCCCGTCGTGCGGATGGCCATACAATCGGCTATGGCGGGCATCGGGCCGGACCAGACCACCTGACCCTGGAGGGAAACCCAAGCGGCTTGGCCCGGCGGACCTGCGGTATCGCCCGGCGCTTCCCGGCGGCTTGGCCCGGCAGAGACGCGCTCACTCTCGCTCGGCCCTGCCGGCACCGGCGAATCGGACCCTCCCGCGCAGCCGCTGATTCCCAGCACCAGGGCCGCCAGACCTGCCGCTAGGAGCGGTCCCGCCGCGGAACGCGGTCCTCCCCTTCGAGGCCTGAACCTCCTTGCGCTGAAGGTCATCGCCATGACGCCTCCTGCCCCTGGACGTTTCCTCATTCGGCACGAGCGAGAAGCTCCTCAAGTGCCCTGCCCCTGCGGTGTCAGCACGCGTATCCTGACCGCCGCTGATGGCGCCCCCTGCTCCCTCCACGTCACCACCATCCGCGAGGCGCTCCTCCACTACCACCAGCGCACCACCGAGGTGTACTACATTCTCGAAGGAACGGGCAAGATTGAACTCGACGGCACCTGGTACCCGGTAGAACCGGGCAGCACCGTCTGGATTCCGCCGGGCGTTCGCCATCGCGTCCTCAGCGAGGCCGGCCTGCGCACCATCGTCTTCGCCTTGCCTGCTTTCGATCCCGCCGACGAATGGCTCCTCGACGAGCACCCCTCCTCCGCCGCCTGCTCCTCCTCCGCCCCTTCTTCCGTTTCTTCGGCTCCTTGATTTCTGCGGATATTAGGTAGCTCCTGGTCCTGGGCACCCTAGGATTCTTCTGTTATCCCAGGGATTTTTCCCGGTCTTGCCGCTCACTTGCGGAGGGTTTTCGGCTTTGGGGCTTGCTGCCGTTTCTGGAAGGGAGAAGGGTCGAAGCCGATCCATTCGATGCCGCGGATGCCGTCGAAGCGCCGAGCCATGACTTCCAGGGCTTCGGGATTGTTGTCGATGAGGAGGAAGCGGCGGCCCAACTCCAGGGCAGCCCTCCCTGTGGTGCCGCTGCCGGCGAAGAAGTCGAGGACCAGCGCGCCGGGACGCGAGGAAGCCTGGACGATGCGCCGTAGGATGCCCAGCGGTTTCTGGGTCGGATAGCCGGTCTTTTCCTTGCTGGTGGTTGGGACGATGGTGTGCCACCAGGTGTCGGTGGGCAATTTGCCGCGCGCCGCCTTGTCCGGTCCGACCAACTCCGGGGCCATGTAGGGAATCCGCTCGATCTCCTCGACGTTGAACACATGCTGCGAGGGGTTTTTGACGTAGAGCAGAATGTTGTCGTGTTTGGCCGGCCAGCGGTCTTTGGGCCGTCCGCCATAGTCATAGGCCCAAATGATCTCGTTGAGGAAGCAGTCTCGCCCGAAGATGGCATCCAAAAGCACCTTGCAGTAATGGACCTCGCGGTAGTCCCCATGGAAGTAAAGACTGCCGTGAGGTGCCAGGAGGCGGTGGGCTTCGATCAAGCGCGGCTCCAGGAAGGCCAGGTAGTCGTCGAACGTGTCCTGGAAGCGGCGGCTCCCAATGACAATGCTCTGGTAGCGTCGGCCCTGGAACCCTACGCGGTCCCCCTCCTCCGAACGGACCGTGCGGAGCTGCGTCCGCTGCTGGACTTTGCCCGTGTTGAAGGGGGGATCGATGTAGATCAGGTCGATGGAGGCGTCGGGCAGTTCCCGGAGGACGGCCAGGTTGTCGGCCAGGTAAATCTGGCCTACGACCTCGGCGGGAAGGGGGAAGCGGCAGCTCGCGGATGATGACACCGATTGTGACACGGGCGGGACTCTCCGCTTGGCTCAGCGGCTCTCATCCCCGCCTTCCCTCGGAAGCGGTGGGAATAGCGGGGTGGAACCAGGTTGTGTTCTTCCTCTCTTCATTTCATCCTATTGTCCTTTCCTCCTACGTTAGTGCTGCGTGAGTGGTCAAGAAGTCTTGGCAGTGGAGGTGGAAAAGGCGAAAGGTCCAGGGTCGGGGAAGCTAAAAAATTGCTGAGAATAGGGGGGATTTGCTCTTGACGTGGTTGAAATTTTCGTTTAGTAATTGCAGTCGAGTGATGAAGGGTGCCGCCCGCGTTTCAGGGATGGGGTCTAGGTCAGGGCTAGGGATTTGATTTGGTGGCGACCTGGGGGGCCACGAGGAGCGCGGCAGGAAGGGCCAACAGCGGCGGGTGGACCGCTGCGATGTTAGGGATCCGCGCCGTGGCCAGGTACTCGCCCCTAGGATGGGCGTGCTCCCTTCCCGTTGGCGAGCCGTTCTGAAGCATTCACCTATGGTGGCACTCCGGCCCGCAGAGCAGCGGCCTGCGCCGCTCTTTGTTTCCACATCTTCCACGGCGGTCGCACTCGCCGCACCGGCCAAGTTGAACCTGTTTCTGGAAGTTTTGGGGCGCCGCCGCGATGGTTACCACGAGCTGGCCACGCTCATGGTGGCGATTGACTGGTGCGATACCCTGGAGATCAGCCTGGGGGCGGAGGGCGAGCGGTATCTGGAATGCGAGCCGGCGGGGTCGGTGCCCTGCGGTCCGGAAAATCTGGTGTGGCGGGCGGCGGAGCTTTTAGCGGACCGGGCGGGGCGGAAAGCGGCGGGGTGGCGGATGCGCTTGAGCAAGCGGGTGCCGAGCCAGGCGGGATTGGGCGGCGGTTCCTCGGATGCGGCGGCGGCGCTCGTGGGCTTGCAGCGGTTGTGGAAATTGGCGCTGACAAACGAAGAACTGCTTGCTATGGGGGCAGCCGTCGGTTCAGACGTCCCCTTCTTCCTGGCGGCTCCGGTGGGGTGGTGCACTGGACGGGGAGAAGTGGTGGCGGAGGAAAGGATGGCATGCCCGCTCCATTTCGTGGTCGTCTGCCCGCCGGTGGGATTGGCGACGAGCCGTGTTTATGCGGCTGTGAAGCTGCCGGCGGTGCCACGGGATGGGTCCGGCGTGCGGGAGGCCCTGCGCCGCGGAGAGGTTTCCGCTCTGGGGGAGTGCCTGTTCAACCGGTTGCAGGAACCGGCCTTGGAGCTGGAACCGCTGCTGGGTCGGCTGCACCGCCGCTTGGCTCAGGCGGCCCCCTTCGGCGCCTGCCTTTCCGGCAGCGGGTCGGCCTTGTTCGCCCTGTGCCGCTCCCGCTCCGAAGCGGTCCATGTGGCTGAGAAGTTCCTCCGCCAGCAGCCGGCGGATGAACCGCGATCCCGTGTTGTGGTGGTCCAGAGTCTAGCTCCCGATCGGACTTGCAAGGAGAAAAGCGGTGGTCATCACGGAAGTGCGCATCAAGCTGTGTGAGGAGAATAGCGAGCGCCTCCTCGCCTTCTGTTCCGTCACCTTCGACAACGCCTTCGTTGTGCGGGATTTGAAGATCATCGAAGGCGCCAAGGGGCTATTTGTGGCCATGCCCAGCCGCAAGCTGGCCGACCGCTGTCCCAAATGCGGCGGCAAGAACCATCTCCGCGCCCGCTATTGCAACAACTGCGGCACTCGGCTCGACGAGAATCGGGCGGTCCGCCTCGGCGACGGGCGGGTCCGACTCCATGCCGACATTGCCCACCCCATCCACGCCGCCGCCCGCGAGCAAATCCATAACGCCATCATCAAGGCTTACTACGAGGAAAAGGAAAAGGCGCAGCAGCCCGGCTACGTCTGCACCTACGACCTGGATGATTACGACTACGAAGACACGCCGGTCACCTACACCAGCGTAGCCGCGGAAGTGGCCCGCTCGGTTCAACCTCATCCCGCCCATTCGCCGGTCAAGGGGACGCACTTCACGCCGTCCTCGCCGTCCGCTCGGCCCTCCGCTCCCTGTGATGAAGAGAACGCCCCCAGCCGCAACTCGGCTTCCTCCCTCACTCCCAGCGCAACGCGGGGGAACACCTGCGGCACTTGACTTCCTCTAACTCTCGCTGGACAGCCCAGGTTTGAGACAGCCTGGGTAGGACCGGCCTGCTGCTTCCGAGGTGGCCGGGATGGGGGCTTGGCTGGGCCGGCGTGATCACCTGGCGAAGGGTGTTCGGCGGCCTGACTTCGTGGAGAGGACGGCGGTGCGCCGGCGCTTCCTGCAAGCCTTTCCCGCCGTTGTCCCGCGGCGTTCTCTCAGCGGCCTAAAGCCAGCCGCAGCATTTGGACATAAGCCCGCATCCAGGCGGCGTTGTCATGCCAGGTCCGCGCCGTGACGATCGGACCGCTGATCACCACCGGTTGGTCCACGTAGATGCCGCCGGAAAACTCGCAATCGTAGCGGCACTTGGGCACCGTAGTGACTTCCCGCCCCCGGATGATGTCCGCTGCGGCGAGGATTTCGATGCCGTGACAGACGGCGGCCAGCGGCTTGCCCAGGGCGTACAGGCCGCGGACCAGGCGGATCAGGTCAGCGTCATAGCGCAGGTATTCCGGTGCCCGCCCGCCGGTCAACACCGCACCGGCCAGGTCCTCCACCCGCAGCTCCGCAAAGCACGCTCCCGCCTCCAGCGTGTAACCGGGGCGCTCCTGGGTGATGTCCCACCCCGCCGGACGCTCGTGCAGCACCAGATGATACCGCCGCCGCTGCGGGCCGGCCACCACCACCTCGTACCCTTCCTCTTGCAGCCGAAAGAGCGGATAGAAGGTGTCCAGCACCTCGGCGGCATCCCCGATGGCAAGCATGATCCGCGCCATGCCGTTCCTTTCTCGACTTCACTCCATCCTCGGAAGGCGAGCCAGCCTGAACTGGAGAGGTCCAGGTTCTCCCGATGTCCTAGGGTTGTCCGCGGAGCCTTCCCGGCGGCTGGGGGATCCTCCCTGTCTTCCGACTGTTCTCCAGCGCTTCCGGGTTCCCCGACATCATAGCGTCCCTTTGCTAAAACGTCTCCGGGGGAACCGGAGGAAAGAGCGGGAAAGGGCGGGAGAAAAATACAGGCGAGGGGAAGAAAAAATCCGGTTGTCCCCAGGCTGATAGTGAGCGAGGCTGAGCTGTTCCCAGTGGCGGCGTGATAAAGGCAAGGCCAAGCAGCAATGGCAGCAGAGGTGCATGAGGAGCGGGCAGGGCGCGTGGCGGGCATCCTGCTGTGCGGGGGTCAATCCCGGCGGATGGGCCGGCCGAAGGAATGGCTGGACTTCGGCGGCGTGCCGCTGCTGGAACACATGCTCCGGCACCTGCGGGAGGCGGTCCGAGAAGTGGTGGTGGTGGCCGCGCCGGGGCAATCTCTGCCGCCGCTGCCGCGGGAGGTGGTGTCGAGCGTCCGCTTGGTCCGCGATCCGGTACCGTATCCGGGGCCGCTGGTGGGTCTGCTGACCGGCTGGCTCGCTTTGCCGCCGGAGGTGGAAGCGGCCCTGGTTCTGGCGGTGGACATGCCGGGCGTCCCGCCGGCGCTGTTGCGGCAGTGGCTCCAGTGGCTGGAGGAAGAGCCGGCGGTGGAGGCCGTCGTTCCCTACCTGGGGGATCGCTGGCAGCCGCTTCTGGCTGCTTATCGCCGCTGTTGCCTGCCGGTGCTGCAAGCCCTGGTGGAACAGGGGAATCGCCGTTTGCAAGACCTGCCTGCCGCCCTGAAGGTGCGGCCCGTCTCCCTGGACCAGCTCCGCGCGCTCGACCCCCGCGGTCTCTCCCTGGCCAACCTCAACACGCCTGCCGATTATGCCGCCGCCCTTGCCGAATTGGTCCCCTCCAGCACCAGCAAGCCCACCACAGAGACCCTCGCCGGGACCGCCAGACCCACGGACGTTTGACATACGCTCCGCTCATGGCCGGCTCATGGATTGTCTGAGTTGGCCGGAGCCTGATCTGCCATCTTCCCGCCCGCATGCCATCGCTTCCCCCGTTCCCTGCCTATACTGTCCATGACTGTCGTTACTGCCGTTCCGGAAGTGTGGATCAACTGTGGTCAGGAGCTGGGTTTTGGCCCGCGGAGGCGAAGAAACCGAAACCCAGCGGGAGTCATTAGGAAGGATTATGCATCCCCACAAGCCGCATTATGAGCGCCGCCCCGGCAATGCCAGCAGCCGGGAGTATTTGCAACGGATCAGCCGCCAGCGGATTGATCCGCCCCCGGTGACGCCGGAGATGAGCACGGCGGAGCTGATTGATGCCGCCTTCCTCTCGTACAACGCCGGTCGGCTGCGCGAGGGGTGCCAGCTTTTCGTCCGCAAGATGCTGGCGGAGGAGGGAACAGTCGGCCTGGCCCTCTCCGGTGCTCTGACTCCCGCCGGCTTGGGCATCTCCTGCCTGGTGCCCCTGGTCGAAGCGGGCTTCGTGGATTGGATCGTCTCCACCGGGGCCAATCTTTACCACGATACCCACTATGCCCTGGGGATGGAGTTGCACCAGGCCGGCCCCCACCTGCCGGATTATGAGTTGCGGGAGCATCAACTGATCCGGATTTACGACATCGTCTTCGACTACGAGAATCTCCTGGGCACCGATGCCTTCTTCCGGACGTTGTGCCGGGGACCGGCCTTCCAGCGCACCTTCAGCACGGCGGAGTTCCACCATCTGGTCGGCAAGTATCTCCACGAGCGGGAACAGCAGACGGGCCGCGGCGGCAAGAACCTCCTGGCGGCCTGTTACCGTTGCGGCGTGCCGGTCTTCACCAGTTCCCCCGGGGATAGTTCCATCGGGATGAACCTGGCCGCCTTGCAGCTCGAAGGTTCCCAGTTACGCCTCGATCCGCTGCGGGATGTCAACCAGACGGCGGCCATCGTCTGGGAGGCCAAGTCCTCCGGGCGGACCAGTTCCGTGCTGATCCTCGGCGGCGGCAGTCCCAAAAACTTCATGTTGCAAACTGAGCCGCAGATCCAGGAAGTTCTCGGCTTGACCGAGGCGGGCCATGATTACTTCCTGCAATTCACCGATGCTCGGCCGGATACCGGCGGCCTGTCGGGTGCCACCCCCAGCGAAGCGATGACCTGGGGCAAGGTCGATCCGGACAAGCTCCCCGATTCCGTGACCTGTTATGTGGACAGCACCATTGCATTGCCCTTGCTGACGGCCTATGCCCTGGCGCGCCATCCCCGCCGGCCTCTCAAGCGCTTGATCGACCGCCTGCCGGAGTTGACGGCCCGCCTGGAGAAAGAGTACGCTGCCGTCCGCGCCCAACGGGGGGAATAATCCCCGCCTTCCCTGGGCTTGGAAGGGTATTTCCATGACACGTTGGTTTTACCTGATGGTCCTGGCAGGCAGTGCCGCCGCCTTGGCTTGGCCCTGCTCTGCCCCCGCGCCGCAACCGGTCCCCGCTGCGCCTCCGGAGCCGCCACCCGCCTCAGCCGCCTCCCCGGCAGGTGCCGCTGCGGAGCGTGCCGAGGTTCGCCGCCCTGCCCCGGCCCCGCCGCTGCGTCAGGAACCCTGGTTCGTCGAGGATGAACGCTTCTACCAGCAATTCATCGAACGCCTGACGGAGCTGGCGGAGAAAGGAGAATGCCTGCCGACGGAGAAGTTGCGGCAGCAGTGGCAGCGGGGTGGCAAGGCTGCCTGCAAGTTGACGCCGCCCGCCGCCGAACAGCTCAGCCCGCACGAGGTGTACCGCCGGGCCTTGCCCGCCGTCATGCTCCTGGGAAGCGTTTACCCGGACGAAGACGGCACGTGGGTGGAAGGGATGTATGCCACAGCGTGGGTTGCTGCCGCCGAGGGCATTCTGGTCACCAACTGGCACGTCTTCAGCGAGCTGCAAGAGGGGGAAGTTTTCGCCGCCGCCGATTATCAGGGCCGGGTCTATCCCTTGAAGGAAATCCTCGCGGCAGACCAAGCGGCGGATGTCGCCGTGATCCGCATCGCTGCCAATTGCCTGACCCCCCTGCCCCTCAGCCGGGACTACGCTCCTGTCGGCAGTTGGGTTGCCGTTCTGGGGCATCCGGGGGATAATTTCTACGTCTTCACCACCGGCAGTGTGACTCGCTACAGCACCCAGCGCAACGAGCACGGACAGCAGGAATACTGGATGGGGGTGACCGCTGAGTTTGCCGGCGGTTCCAGCGGCAGTCCGGTGCTGGATGCCCGCGGAGCGGTGGTCGGCATGGCCGCCCTCACGCTGACACTGGAAGACCAGGGCGGAAGCGTTCGGCATCTCCGCCCCTCCGTCCGACGCCCTCCCGCCCTTCCCCGCACCCCCTTCTCTGTCCCCCGTCCCTTCCGCTTCTCGTTCAAGTTCCCCTGCCGCAACCCACACGATGACAAACCCATGCCACCGGCTGGACCCCCCCAGCCCCCCGCCGTCCAAATGATCCTGAAAATGGCCGTCCCCGCTCCCCACATCGCCCGCCTCTGCACCGAACCTTGACGGGCCGTCCTGGAGGAAACTTTCCTCTGCACTCAACCCTCGCCGAAAACGCTGGAGGACACCTGCCATGCGGTCCCGCCTGCGCCTGCTTCTGCCCCTGGTTCTGCTGGTGGCTTTGCCCCTGGACTTCCCCACGTCAGGGACAGCTCAGCCCCCGACCCCCTCCCCGGCTCCGCCCCCCGCTGCGGACGAACCCCAGAAGACCGTCCTCTTCGCCGCCGGTCAGGAGGGCTACCACACCTTCCGCATCCCCTCGCTCTTGGTCACCCCGCAGGGTACGCTCTTGGCCTTCTGCGAAGGCCGGAAAAAGGGCAGCGGCGATAGCGGCGACATCGACCTGGTGTACAAACGCAGCACCGACGGCGGCAAAACCTGGGGACCCCTCCAGGTCCTCTGGGACGAGGGGGCCAACACCTGCGGCAACCCCTGCCCCGTCGTCGAGCGCCAGAGCGGCACCATCTGGCTGCTCATGACCCACAACCTCGGCAGCGACACAGAAGCCGCCATCGTCAGCGGCAAAAGCCGCGGCAGCCGCACCGTCTGGATCACCTCCAGCCGTGATGACGGACGCACCTGGAGTCCGCCGCGGGAGATCACCGCTGCGGTCAAAAAACCGGAGTGGAGCTGGTACGCCACCGGACCCGGGGTCGGCATTCAACTGCGCAGCGGCCGACTCCTCATCCCCTGCGATCACAAAGCCGAGGGCGGCAAGACCCGCCGCTCCCACGTCATCTACAGCGACGATGGCGGGAAAACCTGGCACCTCGGCGGCAGCACCGGACCCGACTGCAACGAATGCCAGGCTGTCGAACTGAGCGATGGGACCATCCTGCTCAACATTCGCACCTACCGTCCGCAGCACTTCCGCCGCCTTATCGCCCGCAGTAGCGATGGCGGAAAAACTTTCTCGGAACCGGTCGAAGACCCTGCCCTGGTCGATCCCGTCTGCCAGGCCAGCCTCCTCCGCCTCTCGGAGCGCGGCGACGAACTCCTCTTCTCCAATCCCGCGAGCACACGCCGCCAGCGCCTGACCGTCCGGCTCAGTCCCGACGGCGGGAAAACCTGGCCCCACGCCCGCCTCCTCCACGAAGGACCCGCCGCCTACTCCTGCCTCGCCCTCCTTCCCGATGGCACCTGCGCCTGCCTCTACGAAGCCGGTACCCAACACCCCTACCAGACCCTCACCTTCGCCCGCTTCTCCCGCCGCTGGCTGACCCAGCCCTGAGCCTCCCCGCCCTTCCCCTGCCTCCCCATTTTGCTAGAAAACGCCAACTTCTCCTGTCAACAATCTCCCCTCCTAAGCTAGATCGCTCAGCTCCGGCTTCGCTGGCTGCCGCCGGGCATCCCTAGCCACCCCCTGCCCTCCACCCAGACGCCGACAGGTTTCTTCCAGAACTGTCCAGCTTTGGGAACAACTTCCCTGTTCAAACTCATTTTTTCGGAAAAAAATGGAGTAAGTTTCAAGAAAACGATCCAGCTCACGAATATCGGAAATAGACGAGCTGGGATTTGTATGTCGGATCACAAGGACGGCCCGCCCGCGGGAGATGGTTCTCTCCCTCCGGAGCCTACCCCCATTCGAGGATCGCTCCCACGAGTGGCAGACACGCCAGGGATGGCAGGACCCTGTATCCGGGAGGTTCGCCCATGTACCGCCTGCTCTCTGTCGTTTTGGCCCTCGGTGTCGCCGCCAGCTTGGGTCTGGCCCAACCGCAAGCCCTCCAGGTGTACGACCGCTGCATCGACGGCGTCGTCTACGTCGAAACGGTCCTCCGCACAGGACTGCTCCGAAATGAAGTCAGCCAGGGCAGCGGCTTCCTCATCGATCGCCGCCGCAAACTCGTCGTCACCAACTACCACGTCACCCAGGAACGGGACAAAATCCTGGTCCTCTTCCCCGTCCGCGACCTCTTCGGCGAGATCATCACCGAGAAACAGTACTATGCCGAGAATGCCCCGCGCCTGATCAAAGCCCGTTTCTTCTCCAAAGCCCGCATCGTCGCTCAGGATAAGGACAAAGACCTGGCCATCCTCCAACTCGACCAGATTCCCGACTCGGCCAAGGAGCTGCCGCTGGCCCGCTTCGATCCGAAAGCACAGGATACGCTCCACATTCTCGGCAATCCGGCGGAACGCCCCCTGTGGCGCTGGGCCGCGGGTACCCAGCCGGCAGTGGGACGGATCGACGACCGCAACCGCCTCCCCAACATCGCAGTGCGCAACAGCAAGGTGATCATGTGCTGCTGTGCGGCCTTCAACGGCAACAGCGGCGGACCTGTCCTCAACGATGACGGCGAGGTCGTCGGCATTGCCTCCTTCAACGGCGGACCCGGCGGCATCCTCACCGGAGCGATCCACTTCGCGGAAATCCGCGACCTCTTCGATTCCATCGTCCTCCATCGCGTCTTCAGCGTCGAAAACCCCACCCGCTTCACCCTCCACTACCAGGTCCGCTGGGGAGAAGACGGTGAGTGGGAAAATCACACCATCAAGCCGCGTACCTACAACGTCCACTGGCTCAAGGGACCCATCGACCAAATCCCTTACATCAAATTCGACGCCTCCTTCGAGGAAGGGTATCAGGAGAAGAGTTACAAGCTCGCTTATTACACCCGCCAGTTGGGCCGTGGGGTAAATCCTTCCCGCGATCTGGACGCGATGGAATACGTCTTCACGGTGGACAAGGAGGAGATGAAGATCGACCTGCTCCGCCAGTGACACTCGCCTGGCGGGCCAGCCTCGGGTGTCCCTCGCTGATTCCCCCTCTGTTAGGCCGGCCTTTCCTCAGGTGTCTCCGCTGTCGCCGTTGAAACCCCTGCTGGCGGCTTAGTTCCTCTCCCGGCAGGGGTTTGTTTGTCCCGCCGATTCTCGCCACGGGTCAAGCACGGCGAGCCTCCGCACTCCTCTGCCCTGTGCCCGTTCCTCTTCCTTCCCCGCCGTTCGGCCTGCTTCAGCTTGCCCCTTCGCCGGTCCCAAGAGACTGGCAGGACGCCCAGGACGATGCCAACCGCCCACCACTTCCCCTCACGGGTCGAATTGTCAAGCGTGCAGACACCGTGTCGATTTGCTATCCGATGAATTTTTTGCATTCAGAAATGAATCACCAATGATATTCCTCTGTCAGCAAAAATGTACGTAAAAAAATGGATTTTTTTCTGCAATTCGATTTGTAGTCCTTTAGGGACGCAATACCATAGATGTAGTCGAATCAAACGATTGAGTTTTCTGCTGAGCAATTTATTGCCTAGCAAAAAATTCAAACGTATCTTGGTTCAACAGCTTATTTTTCAGTCCGGACGTTACGTCGGGGAGAGTCGCGGCTCCCCACTCAGACGTTCCACCTTGACCGCGCACCTTGGGGAGGAAGTACCATGTTCGCCCACGTTCGCCGCTTTGTGCTGTTGGCAAGCCTTGCGACTGCCCTGACGTTGTCCCAAACTGCCTCAGTGCAAGCGGGACCGATGACTAGCGATGTCCAAGCGATTACCATCCCACCACCGCCGCCACCACCGCTGCCACCACCGCCGCTAACACCCGTTTTCACTAACGCCACCGCCGCGGCAGGACCCTTCTCCGGCAACGACAAACCCACGGATTTGCTCGACCGGTTGAATAACCAGAACTTGTTCAATACAGGACTTACCACCTGGACGTTGATCGGCTCTTCCGATGACACGAACAACGGGCCGTTTACCTCCAACCCCTCGGCCACATCGGGGCAGATCCTGCTGGATAATCCGATCAACGGGCCGTTTGTGATTGCTGTCAAAGGGGGCGACAGTTACGCCGCTTATTACTTTGACAACTCTTTCAGCAATGTCCTAGGGTTTCTCTTCACGACGGCGGGATTGCAGTCCGTGGGGAGTGGCAATCAACCCAACTTGAGCCACATGAGCCTCTACATGCCTCAGAGTGGTGGCGGTGGTGGTGGCGGTGGTGGCGGTGGTGGTGGCGGTGGTGGTGGCGGTGGTGGCGGTGGTGGTGGCAACGGCGGTGGTGGTGGCACCGGTGATCCCATCCCCGCACCGGCGACGCTCGTGGTGTTCGGGCTGATGCTGGGGGCGTTGGGGTGGCGGCAGTGGCGTGCCCAGCGCCAGGCCCAGGATTGAGCACGCGACAGCCGAGCTGCGAGGCAGAACCACCAGCCTGGCAAGTAGGAAGAGTCGCACACACGGGGCCACGGCCTGCCGTTGGCGGGTCGTGGCTTCGGCGTTTGGGGAAGGTGCCGGGCGGGGCAGGGGGGTGCTCACCGGTTGTCAGCGGATGAGGTGGAGCTGGTCCCAGAGGGCGGGGTCTTCGCCGACGGGGAAATTCCAGTCGAGGGCCAGGAACTGGTCGCCGAGTTCGTGATCGCGGACGAGGAAGAAGAAGCCGAGGTGGGGGGATTCCTCCGGGTCGTAGCCGGGCAGGGCGGGTGCGGGGAGGAAGGCCTGGAGGCGGTAGTCGTGGCCGGTGGGGAGGGAGTAGCGGCGGATGAGGCCGAGTTCGGTGCGGGGCAGGGGGGCGTCCTGAAGGGCGCGGGGGATGCGTTGGGCGGTGAGGCCGGGTTGGTCCCGTTGCGGTCCGCAGCCGGTGGCCAAAAGGATCAGGTGGTGGCAGTAGCGGGTGGCGCGGCGGCTGGAGCCGACAGGCCGGGTGGCTAGCCACAGATGCAGGCCGTCGCAGGAACCGGGACGTTCCTGGTCCCCTTGCAACCCCTGCCGCTTGCCAGTGACGGTCAGTTGTACGCCCAGCCCTTTTTCGTTCCATCCCAGGCGGAGTTCGGCATAGGGGCGCTTCTCTTCCAGGGCGGCGTGGGCCTGCACGATGCCGCTAGCGGGCAGCTCCAGTAGCTCGGCGGTGGGGTCGTCCAGCCCACGAGGCATATCCGCGACGTAAGGGCAGGGGTGGGATAGGCGGAGCATCAGGCGCGGGGAAGGCAGCATGGCGCACTCCTGGCGTGATCCGAGCCGGCCGGTTAGGTGACGGTCCAGTGTCAATCCCCGACGGGGGGAGTGGGGGCGGGCGGCTGGAGCAGGCTGCGCGTCAGGACCTCGCGCGCGCGGTCGAACTCCGGTTGCCAGAGAATCTCCGGGGCGAGGTTCCGCAGGCAGTCCCGGACTTTCTCTAGCGTGTTGCGGGCCATGTGGGGGCAGCGATTGCAGGCGCAACTGATCCCCGGCACCGGCAGATAGGTGTGCTGCGGATAATGCCGCTGCAACTCCCAGATCATGTTCGCCTCGGTGGCCACCAGGAAGGTGGTGGGCTGCGCCTGGCGGGCGACGAACTGCCGCATCGCCTCCGTGCCGCCGACAAAGTCCGCATGCTCCAGGATGTTCTTCGGGCATTCCGGATGGGCGATGGTCTTCGCTTGCGGGTAGCGCCGCTGCATCTCCAAAAGGTCCGTGAGACTGAAGACCTCATGGACCACGCAGGCACCGTCCCAGAGGATCATCGACCGGCCAGTCACCTCTTGCAAATACGCCCCCAAATGCCGGTCCGGGACAAAGAGGATTTCGTAATCCGGCGGCACCCGGTCGCGTACCACCTCCACGGCATTGCCGCTGGTCACTACCCAGTCCGAAAGCGCTTTGACCGCCGCCGAGCTGTTGATGTAGCAAACCGTCTGGAAGCGCCGCCCGTTGGCCCGGAGCATCTCCTGATAGCGCTGCAGTTTGTCCGCCGGGCAGGAATCCACCAGACTGCAACCGGCCTGCAAGTCCGGCACCAGCACCCGCTTGTCCGGGTTGAGCATCTTGGCCGTCTCGGCCATGAACACTACGCCGCAGAAGACGATCACGGGGTTGCGCACCGCGGCGGCGGCCCGTGCCAGCTTGAGACTATCCCCCGTCACATCCGCCAGCTCCTGAATCTCCCCTTGCTGGTAATAGTGGGCCAGGATGATCGCCTCGCGTTCCTTTTTGAGTGCCAGAATCTCCGCCGTCACATCGTCCAGTACCGCGGGCATGGTTCGCTCCTCCTCGGTTCGGGCGGCGGCGAGCCGGTCGGCCTCTCCCGCAGCGCCCCTGCACCGGATGACCCCTTCGCCTCCCTCCGCCTTCGGTTCCGCGGGTGCCTTTCTATCATCTTACGCATTCCGTCTTCTCGCAACCCTCCTGCCGCCAGCGGATTCTGGCCTTGGCCTGCACCGGGTTCTGCGCCTTGGGTTGCAAGCCTTCCGCAAAAGGTTGGTCCTCATGCGTGGGAATCCCGGCGATGATCCGGGCAGCTCCAGGACAGGACGGGAACTGCTGGGGGAAAGTCCGGGTCAACGCCTGGCCGAGGGGGGGGGCAGAAGACAGGCGAGACTTGAGGAAAATCGGCTTGCAATTTTTACAAACACGACGAGGAGGCCGCTATCCTCGTTACCGCTTGTTCTGGAAGTTGAAACAGGTGTGAATCCTAGAGGCGGCGTTTTAGGTTTCCCAGTTAGATTCGTTCGGAAATCGAGGGCAAATTGTGAAGGAAATGGGCGGTTGGATTTCCCTGGAGGCGGTTGCGCGTTCATATAAGTGAGAGCACTCAGGGATGGCACAGTCGTGGGAGAGCGGCGTGAGGAAGGCCGCTGCGGCTGTGACCCGAGTGAGGCAACCCGGAACATAAGGGGGGTCAAAACCAATGAAAGGACGATGGCTCAAGAAATGGCTGATGGGAGGCGTGTGTGCCGGTTTGGCGTCGCTGGCCTTCGGAGATGCGCAAGCGTTTGCCGATGGCGTGTCCAGTGCGCCGGTGGCCGCCCAACAGCCCGCTGCGCCCGCCCAGCCATCTGGCAACAGCGGTCAGGCTGGCAGCGGCTGGATCACCCAGAAAATCCAGGTCACCGAACTGGTCCCGACCTGGGTCGAGGAAACGGTCACCGTCATGCAGCCGCAGCAGCGGGAGGAAACCTACACGGCCTACCGCCTCGAGTACGTGCCGGAAACCGTCACGCGGCAAGTGGTCCGCTACCAGCGAGTGACGGAGACGGTCACCGAGATGCGCACTGTCGTCGAGCGTGTGCCGGTGCAAAAGCAGGTGACGGTCATGGAGCGTGTGCCGGTCCAAAAGCAGATCACCGTCATGGAGCGCCGCCCGGTCCAGAAGCAAGTCACCGTCAATGAGGTCCAGTACAAGCGCGTCCTGGTGACGGAGATGCGCCCCAAGACGGTGACTCACAAGGTCTCGGTTCCCGTGACAGTGGAGCTAGGCCCCACTCTGGCCGACCGGCTGCGGAAAATCTGCGATCCGTGCTATGAACCCTGCCCGCGCACCGTGACAATCTGCAAGACGGAAAAGCACAAGGAAACGGTCTGCGAGCCGGTCACCGTTTGCAAGAAGATCGCCGAGTGCGTGCCCGTGACCAAGACGATCTGCACCTACGAGTGCGTACCGGTGACCAAGACCGTCTGCGCTTACGAGTGCCGGCCCGTGACCAAGACGATCTGCACCTACGAGTGCGTGCGTAAGCAGGTGGCCTGCCCGGTGACCAAGGTCAAGTGCGTGCCAGTGTGCGAGCAAGTGACCTGCGTGGTGCATGTGAAAAAGTGCGTGCCCTACGAGGCCAAGCGGTGCGTGACGGTTTGCGTGCCGGTCGAGCAGAAGGTCAAAGTCTGCAAGCTGGTGCCGAAGGTGGTGGAGAAGGAAGTGAAGGTGCCGGCTCCGGCCCAGGCCGCTCCGTGTGCTCCCAGCGCCCCCTGCGCCCAGCCCTGCGACCGGCCCGGACTGCTCGATCGCCTGCGGGGCTTGCTGGCCAAGAAGCGCTGCGCTGAGCCGTGCCCGCCCGCCTGCGAACCGGCTCCGGCTCAAGCCGCCCCCTGCCCGCCGCAACCCTGCGATCCCTGCGCCGCTCCGCGCCGCCGCCTCTTCGATGGCCTGAACCTCTGCCGCAAGACCAAAGACGATTGCTGCAGCGCTCCGGTCGTCGCGGGTGCCGCCGCCGGCTGCTCCAAGTGATACCCCCCCTCCGGGAGAGCGGCTGACAGGCTCGCTCCCAAACCACCCCCCCGCGAAGCGTCCGACCTCCCCAAGTCGGCGCTTCGTTTTTTTGGCATTCCTCACCTGCTGTCTGCTTTTTCATGTGGCCGTTGGGCCACTGGGTGCCTATCTCCAATCCCGCCGGGAAGATCAGCGAGGCTAGCCGGACTCAGTGTGGAGGAAAGCCGGATTCATCGCCAGGGAGAACGCCCAGGGAAACCGGAAGCCTCAATCCCAGACAGGGCAGCGGAATAAATAGACCATAAGATCATACCAACAGGGGGGAAGGAGCGCGGGCGAGACGCCGCTTCCCAAAAAGCTCTCAGCGCCGGGGAAGAACCTGCACGCGACCGGAGGATGAACTGCCCATGCAAAAGACGCTCGTATTGCTCAAGCCGGATGCCGTCCAACGCCGCCTGGTCGGGGAAATCATTGGCCGCTTCGAGCGCAAAGGCCTGCGCCTGGTCGCTCTGAAAATGGTGCAGGCGAGCCGAGAGTTGGCGGAGCGGCACTACGCCGTCCATCGCGGCAAACCGTTCTACGAAAGCCTGCTGACGTTCCTGACCAGCGGCCCAACTGTGGCGATGGTTTGGGAAGGACGGGAAGCGGTGAGCGTCGCCCGCTTGCTCATGGGCTTGACCGACGGTGCCCGCTCCGCTCCGGGAACCATCCGGGGAGACTTCGGCCTGAGCGTCCAGAACAATCTCATCCACGGCAGCGACAGCCCCGAAAATGCGGAAGCGGAGATCGCCCTCTGGTTCCGCCCGGAAGAGTTGGTGCACTACACCTCCAGCGACGCCCCCTGGATCGGCTGATCGATTCTTCGATCCCGTGGATGCTCGAAGTCGTTATGACCCTTTTCTTCCGAAGTCCTCATCGGCCTGAGTCCTCCTCGCCCTGATCTTCTCGTCGCCCCGTCGTAGGGCTTCACGCTTCCGGTGGCCCGGATTTTGGCTCCGTGGCGGTCCTGTGCCAGTCGCCCTGTGGGTCGGAATGGATTGGCCTTTCGGGGCAGGGGCGGGGTGTGGTAAAGGGGGGCGGTGGGTGGAGCGGCAGCGGTTGCGGCAACGACGTGATACAGGCTGGACAACTCCATCCGTTTCCGAAAGGAACGTTGGGCCACAGAGTCGCATTTCAGAGAAAGGAGGCAAGGATGCCTCAAGGCAGAGCGAGGATAGGCGGTCGGCGGTGGTGGGGGATTTTCCCCGTGGCTGGTCTGGTCGGCGGGATGGTGCTGTGGTTCGCCCTTACACCGGGTCGATCGGGGGCGGGGTGAACGCCGGCGGGCTGCCCGGTGCCCGGTGGTCTGCCGGGGTGGATGCCGGGGAGTAACGGGGGGCTGCTCGGAGCGGGTCCGGGTTGGTCCGGGATGCCTCCAGCGGTGCTGGCTCCGTTGCCAGCGAATTCTGGCCTGCCTGCGGGGATGCCGCCGGGGCTAATCCATCCGGGGGCAGGGGGTAGCCCTCGTTCGCCGGGACTTGCCGGGCTGCCGCCTTCGGGAGGAAGCCGGCCGCCGGCCGGTGTTGCCGGAACGGCTTCGGGAGGAAACGGTTCCCGCCCGCCGACTGCCGCCGCGGTGTCACCGCCGCTCGGAAAAACGCCGCGCTCTCCTGCTTCGCTGCCAGCGGCTGAGATGGTGCTGCCGCCTTTGCCTCCGCCGGAGCATTTCGGCATCCGCCTGGCAGGGGAAGCGCCGTCCTTCCTTGGCTCGGCGGCCTCTGGCTCGGCTGGGGTGGAATCGGCGGGAGCCGGGATGTCTTCCTCGCTCGTGTTGCCGCCTTTGCCTCCGCCGGAGCATTTCGGCATCCGCCTGGCCGTTCCCCGGCCCTAACGGCGCTGGTCGCTTCTGGACCGGACGATCTGGAGGGCAGCGGCTGCTTTCTTCATTGATCCTAGGAGCTGCTGCTGTAGATGAAGGTGAGGGCCTCTTCGACGGAGCGGAAGGATTTACCGCTGGCGAGCAGGATGTCCAGGCGCTGGCGGGCTTCGAGGGGACTATGCCCGAGTGCGAGAAGGGCCTGATACACATCGTCGATCATCTGACTGTCAACGCGCGAAGCGGAGTCGCCGGTAGCGGCGGCAGTGTCGCGGGTAAAGGCTAGCCGGGTGACTTTGCGCTTGAGGGTTGCCACGATCTGCTCGGCAGTGGCTGCTCCGACGCCGGGCAAGGTGCTCAGCCAAGACACATCCTGGCGGCTGATGGCGTCGGCGATTTCGTGGCTGGGTCGGGCCATCGCCTTGAGGGCTTTTTTGATCCCGATCTTTTCCACGGTGCAGAACAACTCGAACAATTCCAACTCGGCCTCGGTGTGGAAGCCGACCAGGCGGGGGATGAAGCGGTTGCCGCTGCCGACCCCTTCGAGATATTCCAGCGTGTGCAGGGTGACTTCCTGACCGAGGCGGTTCTGCAACTGCCGCCGTACCGTTTCGGGTACCAGAATCTGATACTCGAGCGGTCCGACTTGCAGGCGAACTTCCTCGTCCAGCACGCGGTTGAGCACGCCGGTCATCCGAGTGATCATGGGGACACCAGGGTAACGCCACGGAACGCCGCGGTCGGTAAGGCCACGGACTGTCCCGGTTCCAGGGAAAGCCCGGCAGGAGCCAGCCGTTCGGCTTGCAGAACTTTCCCCTGGATCGGGTGGTGGATCGGATTTGTTTTAGAAAGGCGCAGGACCGAGGGAAACCGAACCCAGTAGCGGGTAGAACCGGACAGAGGCGCGGACACCCACGGTGCACCCTTTCAGTTTCCCGGAAGGCGGGCATCCGCTGGCAGCCGCAGTTCCGTACCCGCCGGCACGCGCGAAGCGTTCACTTCTGGATTGAGGTCGTAGATTTCCACCCAGCGCCGCTCGTTGCCCAACAGTTGCCGGGCGATGGTCGGCAGGCTGAGGCCGTCGGTGGGGACCCGATAGATTTTGAACCCTCCTGGTGCGGCACTTGCGGGGCCGGAGTGATAGGTTGGCGCGGCGGCGTTCCACGGGTCCGTCGGCACCGCTCGCCCCGCCGGCTGCAACCCCGCGGGAGAGGAGTTGCCCCCCGGACCAAAGGAAGCTGGTGACATACGGGTGGCATCGCCTCCCAGGCGGCGCAGGATGTGAAGCGGCGGGATGTCGATGGCCCCGCTGCCGTGAAGCGGCTTGTTCCGGTTGTATGCCCGCAGCGCTGCCGCATACCGCCCATCCTGGTAGAACTCCCGGCTGATCGACTCCCACGTGTCCCCAGGCCGCGGTTCGTAAATGTCCACATCGTAGGACGTCGTGGGCGGCCGCTCCGCTACGGCGGGTGGGTTTTCCGTGCGCCCTGGAGAAGAAGAAGCGGCGGTCGGAAGCGAAGGCATCCCAGCGGTCGGCTGCTCCAGCGGGCGTGAGCTATTGCGGGAGGCCTCGGCGGATTGGGGTAAAGTCAAGCGGGCGCCGCGATCGTTTCCCCCGGCGGCTGCGGGAGTCGAGCCGGCGTTTCCTCCAGAAGGCACAAGCGGAGGGGCGGGCGGCGGACTGGCCGGACCGGCATTCGCAGGAGGCGGTGGCAGCACACTGGCAGCGGGAGGCACTGGCAGGGCCGAGGGATTTTCCCCTCCTGCGGGCGGAGCCGGGGAGGGCGGCTGAGTATTTTCGCTTGGGGCAGGCGGTGCCACCGACGGCGGCCCAGGCGGCGCGGAAGCGCTTCCTGCTGATCCCGTGGAAACTGGCCCGGCAGAAGAAGCAGACGACGGCGGCGTGCTGGAAGGCGGCGCCGGACTGAGCGAAGCCGGAGGTGGCGGAGTCAGCGCCGGCGGAGCGACTGCGGGCACATCCCCACTCGGCGGAGGCACCGCGGGACTCCCCCCCGGCGACACCGGCGGCAACGGAATCGGCGGCGGAGGCGTACCGCTGGAAGGCGGCGGATCGCTGGAAGGCGGCGCACTCCTCCCGGCTCCAGGCGGAACACCCCCGGCGGGAATCACCGGCGGCACAGGCAGCGCTGGTGGCGGCAGCCCCGCCCCGGCCTCCACCGGCGGCAGCGGTGGCAAGGCGTTGTCCATCGGCGGCGGCGCTACTCCTCCCGGCGGGGGGGCGGCTGTTCCCGAAGGCGCAGCGGCCAACGGCCCGCTCGGCGCCGGCAGCAGGCCTGGTGCTGACGGGGCGCTCGTCTCAGCTCGCGGAGAGCTGCCGGATGCAGGAAGGCCGAACGAAGATTGCGCCACCGCTTTCCCCCCGCTGCCGGGTTGGGTCTCGGCAGGCGGCGCTTCGCTCCGAGAGCTGTCCTCCGGCGGGACGGAAGAGGGAGGATAGAACAGGTACATGGCCGTAAAGCCTGCCAGCAAGCTGACGACCGCCACGCTGCCGATCGTCCAGCGTGAGAGACTGCGTCCTGCGGCGGCCTTTCCTGCGGCGGAACCGCTTGAGCTGGCGGAACTCGTCGGGCGCCGGCGCCAGAGCCGCTTCCAGGAAAAACTGCCAGCACGCGTGCTACTGCTGCTGGTGGGACTGCTGGGGGCCGGGTTCGAGGGAGTGACCATGCGATGCCTCCTTGCTGGGGTTGGGTGCCTGCTTCCTGCGGGTCCGGGTGTCGGGCGGGGGGCGGCCCTTACGGCGGAGCCGGGGAGCTAGTGCGGCGCTGGGCGGCCCGCAAGCGAGCACTCCGCGCACGGGGATTGGTCCGAATTTCCTCGTCCGTAGGCATGATCGGCTTGCGGGTGAGGACGTCCCACACTTCCGCCTGGCGAAACGCCTGCTTGACACGCCGGTCTTCCAGCGAATGGAAGCTGATGATGCCCACGCGGCCGCCGGGACGGATCAGGTCAGGCAGGGCAGCTAAGAGGCGCTCCAGAACCGCTAGCTCGTCGTTGACCGCGATGCGCAGGGCCTGGAAGGTCCGCGTGGCCGGATCGATCCCTCCCGACCGGGGCACGCAGCGGCGCACCAGCTCGGCCAGCTCCGTCGTTGTACGCAAGGGCTGCCGTTGCCGCTGCTCTACAATCCGCCGGGCGATCCGCCGGCTGTACCGCTCCTCGCCGTATTCCCACAGAAGTCGAGCCAGTTCCTGTTCTGACCAACTGTTCACAATTTCCTCGGCTGTCAAATCAGCGGTCGGGTCCAGGCGCATGTCCAGAGGGCCGTGCTGGCGGAAGCTCAGGCCGCGCTGCGGGTCCTCCACCTGGTCGCTGGCGAACCCCAGGTCCGCCAGCAAGCCGTCCACCCGCTCCAGGCCCAGTTCGGCGAGGAGTTGCGGCAGGCGATCGAAGCGGGCGTGGAGGAAAGTCACGGGGAGACCGGCCAGGCGTGCGCGGGCGATCGCTAGCATCGCCGGGTCCTGATCCACCGCGATGAGGTGTCCTTGCGGACCGACGGCTTCGGCCAAAAGCCGCGCATGGCCGCCGCCGCCCACCGTCGCATCGACCCACACTTGACCCGCCGCCGGCGCCAGCCAGGCCCGCACTTCCTCCGCCAGCACCGGCACATGCCGCACCGGACGCTCCGAACCCATAAACTCACCCTTCCCCTCCGTCAACGCCATTTTGCCCTCCTCCTTCTGCGGAGATTCCGCCCCGCATGCCCCTTACTTCACCTCCCCGTCCCCGGATGGCGACCCCTGATCCCAGACTGAGGACCCTCCTGCTGAAGCGCCCCCGCACGCCCCCGGATTTGTTCTGGCCCGGCTGGGGGGAACCGGTTATAATGGCCAGCGTTTGACGGGAGCAGTCGGGAATCCGCGGCGTTCTTCGGCTTGTACCCGATCGCGCCTCACGTCTCTGATCTGACTGAAGGAAGGAGAATCCGATCATGACGGCATCCTCTCCGCGTCCGAAGGCGTCCGTCCGGCGCGCCGTGATCCGCTGGGTGCGTTTCCTCCTGCTGGGGCTGCTCATCTTCGTCGGGCTGCCGCTGCTGGCCTGGGGCATCGTCGGACTGGTGCTGCGCTACCAGGGGCAGCGAGAACTCCAGACCGTGCTGGCGGAGCTGGAGCAGAAGGACCCCGCGTGGAGCTGGGAGAGCTTGCAAGCGGGCCGCCCCTCGGTACCGCCGGAGCAGAATGTGATGGAATTGGTTCAGCGGATCGGCCAGCAAGTTTACCCCTTCGGCAAGCCGCCGCAGACCTGGGATAGCCATCACCCGGACTGGCGAGAGTATTTTTCCAGCGTGCCGCCCAATCATCGTTGGATTCCTTCTGCCGTTCAAGTCGTGCGTAGCGACCTCCAGAAATATCCCGAAGCAATCCCCATTGTCCGTTCTCTCAAAAATTATCCCCGCGGCTCGGTGAACATCACCCTGGAAACCAACCCCTTGGCGACCCGCCTGGAGTTCGCGCACTACTGGGGCGGCGTGCGGGAACTCCTCGGATTCGA
>Ga0101943_1001248_pt1 | contig 24046 bp, 27 predicted proteins | sample DewCreD2012metaG_5_FD_75244 | JGI IMG/M metagenome (GOLD analysis project Ga0101943, IMG submission 75244) | Hot spring sediment bacterial and archeal communities from British Columbia, Canada, to study Microbial Dark Matter (Phase II) - Dewar... ... | reverse complement strand
ACCCGTCCTGATTAGATTTAGGTTTAGCGCAAAGTCCACTCCGGCGCCATCCACAGCAGCGGCACGTCTGGGATCCCGACAGTCTCGTTGCTCTCCAACAGCCGGCCCAGCCAAGCAGCTTGCCTTTGTGAGGACAGTCCCTGGCTTAGCAGTCGTCGCAGGACTCGTTGGAAACCCTCTCTCTCCCCCGCCGGTGACAAAGAGGGATCCCCGGTCATGCGCCGCAGATCCTCCACCGCTTCGGTGTAACCTCCCAAAGCATCCACTAAGCCCACCTCCACAGCTTGTGCGCCAGTGAAGATGCGCCCATCGGCTAACTGTCGCACCCGGTCTTCATCCAAGCTCTGCCGCCGCGCGATTATCTCCGCCTCCAGCACCTCATCTGCCTTTTCTGGCAAGTGCTGGCGTCCTCGGGCCACATCGCGAATGAACTGCTCGAGGGTATCTTCCACCAAGCTTTGCAGAAGGCGCTGCTCTTGAGGAGTGGCACTGCGGAAAGGAGAGAGAAGGTCTTTGTACTCGCCAGTTTTGAAGGTCTGCGGCTCTATGCCATAGTTCTCCAGCAACTTGCCAAAGCTGAGGCCGCTGATGATGACCCCTATGCTGCCGGTCAGGGTGCCGGGGTTGGCATAGATTTTGTCGGCAGCACTGGCCACGTAGTACCCCCCACTGGCAGCAATATCCTCTAGGATGGCAATCACCGGTTTATCTGCTTCGTGCAGAGCAGTTACGGCGCGGTAAAGTTCCTGGCTGGATCCCACAGCTCCGCCGGGGCTGTTGATGCGCAGCAGTACAGCCTTGACAGAGGGATCCTGTGCTGCGTCCCGCAACTGATCCAAAGGGGAAGCGGGCAAACTCACCAAAGCCGAGCCACGTGGGCCGCCTATGGTTCCTTCCAAGGTGACCACCTCGATGCGAGCCACTCCCCGTGCAGCCTCTATACCGACCCCGCCTCGGGTAGACTCTGGGGCAGGGCGCGTGCCCCCAACAATGGCTGCAATAAGGCAGACGACCAACAAAGAAGCCGCCAAAATGCGGTTAAGCAGAGTTTCTTGTGTCACAGATCCCTCAATTGCCACTGACTCCGTTCTATCACCCCCTGAGCTTCTCGGAATGTCCGGCAACAAAAGACGGAGAACCCAGCAAACCCCCTTATGGTTTCACCTCGGTTGAGCCATCCAGACCATTGACAAAGAGCATCCGCTCATCTATGATGGGGTTCCAGTATTTTTTACCGGTAAGGCAGCTTCTACAGGCTGCAAGTGTAAACTGGGATAGGGAGTGAGTCTCAGCTTGAAGCAAAGTAGATTGGGGCTTTAGCTCAGTTGGTAGAGCACTTCAATGGCATTGAAGGGGTCAGCGGTTCAAGTCCGCTAAGCTCCATAGACATGGTTCAACGACACCCAAGGCGTGGAAAGTCTGGGTGTGGGCGTAGTGTCCTAGTTTGAATCGAAATGACCATAGAGACTGAGTACTATGGGCAGGTTTTTTCTGAGAGAATGTCTGTGATGGCAGCAGCCACCCGCTCTTGCTGACAGAGGGTCAACTCAGGGAAACACGGCAAAGACAACACCTGAGCCGCACACAGCTCTGCATTGGGCACATCTCCCCGCCGGTAGCCCAGTGCCTGGTACACCGGCTGCAGCGGCAACGGCAGAGGATAGTAAACCCGACTGCCAATGCCCCGCTCCTTCAGACGCTGCTGCAAATAGTCTCGCCGCTGTGAATCCAACGGCTCAGAACCCACCACCCGCACTGTGTACTGATGCCACACCGAACTGCCCCCCACCCCCACCTGAGGCAGAATCAAGCCCGGGATCCCTTGCAACAGCCGCTGATAGCACTCTGCCACTCCCTGCCGCCGCCAGTTCCACTCCCGCAGATGGGGTAACTTGACCGAGAGGATCACCGCCTGCAGCGCATCCAAACGGCTGTTGAGACCCAGATGCTCGTGGTGGTACGGACGGGTCTGCCCATGCTCCCGGAGCGCCCGCACCCGGCTGGCCAGTTGGGGATCCCGCGTCACCACCGCCCCCCCATCCCCAGCCGCTCCCAGATTCTTGGTGGGAAAAAAGCTGAAACAGCCCACCTCTCCCCACGTGCCCACCGGCCTGCCCCCCCAACAGGCCCCCACTGCCTGGGCACAATCTTCCACCACCGCCAACCCATGCCGGCGGGCCACCGCCACAATCTCCGTCATGTTGGCCGCTTGCCCAAACAAATGCACCACCACCACCGCCTTGGTGCGGGGGGAAACCCGCTCTGCCAGAAGCCGCGGATCCAGGTTGAAGCTGCCAGGATCCACATCCACAAACACCGGACGCGCCCCCACCCGGCTGATGGCAGCAGCCGAGGCAAAAAAACTGAAAGCACTGGTGAGCACCTCATCCCCCGCCTGGATGCCCAAAGCCTGCAAAGCCAGCACCAAGGCATCGGTGCCGGAATTGCATCCGACGGTCTCCAAGGGGCCTCCTCCCAAGAACTGGGCAAACAGCTCCTCAAAGCGCTGCACCGCCGCCCCGCCGATGTACTGACCAGAGGCCAACAGAGCCTCCACCTGCGGCTGCAACACCGCCGCCAAAGCCCGGTACTGCCCCCTCAAATCCAACAGCGGAATCGGCTCTTCCGTCATGGTGCCCGCCCCAGCCCCTCCTTGTTCGTAGCTTACCGCCTGGGCCGGTCTGAGCTAGAGTAAACCATGGCGGCTACACTGAGGAGGCTCTATGCAGGCGGCTGCCCCAGCCAGTTTGGGTTTGGTGTCCCCCCGCCTTTTGGCCCTGGTGCCGGGGGGGATTGGCGACCAGATTTTGTTTTTTCCCACCTTGGCCAGCTTGCGGCAGCGCTTTCCTGAGGCGGAGCTGGAGGTGCTGGTGGAGCCGCGGGCAGCAGGGGCCTATGAGGTTTGCCCCTCGGTGAATCGGGTGCTGACTTTTCCTTTCAAAGAGCGGCTGTCGTTGGCGGATCTCAGCGACCTGCTGGGGCGGATGCGCGAGCGGCAGTACGACGCGGTGCTGAGCCTGGGCCGGGGGCTGGGGGTGAAGCTGCTGCTGTGGCTGACCGGCATTCCCAAGCGGGTGGGCTATGCGCCGCCGGGGCCGGGTTGGCCGTGGCTGACCGACCCGGTGCCCCTGAAGGGGGCCCAGTATGCGGCCCAGATGTACCACGACCTGGTGCAGGGGTTTGGCCTAGCTCCAGCGGCGGTTCGGCCCCAGATACGCCTGAAAAAAGCAGACCTGGAGTGGGCGGCGCAGGAGCGGCGACGCCTGTTGGGGGAGGGGGTGCAGGAGTATGTGCTGCTGCATCCGGGGGCCAGCCAACTGTCGCAGCAGAAGGGGATGCGCAAGCTGTATCCGGCCAGTCAGTGGGCGAAGGTGGTCAGGGGGTTTCGGGAGAAGCGGCCTGAGCTGCCGTTGGTGTTGGTGGTGGGGCCAGAGGATGAAGGGCTGGCGGAGGGCTTTGGGGTGGAACTGCCGGAGGTGCCGGTGAGCCGACCGGGGGGGGTGGGGCAACTGGCGGCCTTGATTGGGGGGGCGACGCTGCTGTTGTGTGTGGACAGTGCTCCCATGCATTTGGCGGTGGCTACCCAGACGCCGCTGGTGGCGTTGTTTGGGCCTACAGACCCGGCGCGGGTGTTGCCGGCGGAAGGGCCGTTTCGGGCGGTTCGGGGGGCGAATGGGGTTGTGGAGTCAATTGCCCCGGAGCAGATTTTGCAGGTCATTTTTCCGGGTTAGGGATGCGGACGAAGGGAGTTGAACCCTTACGCCTTGCGGCACCAGATCCTAAGTCTGGCGCGTCTGCCGTTCCGCCACGTCCGCCCTCACCCATCCTAACTCCCTACCCCCGCCACGGCGATCTGAAGCTCATCGGTGGCATCCAAAACCATCCACCCTTGTCCGGCAGAGCGTTTCCACAGCTCAAAATGCAGGTGGGGCCCGGTCGCCATCCCGCTTGCCCCCACATAGCCGATCACCGTGCCCTGTTCCACCTCATCCCCCACGCCCACAGCAGTCTTAGACATATGGCCATAGCGGGTGCGCTGGTTACCGGCATGCTCCAGCACAACGGTGATCCCCAGACCCCCCAGGGATCCCGATGTAACCACCTTGCCGCTTAAAGAGGCCAAGATCGGTGTGCCCATGCTGGCCCCCAAATCCACTCCGGCATGAAACTCCGGCTCCCCCCGGATGGGGTGAATTCGCATGCCAAATCCAGAAGTGATCGGCACTGGGTGAGGTAGGGGGTAGAGCAGTCGTTCCTCACCTGCCGCCAGTTCAGGCAACCTCGGCGTTTGCGGTTCAGGAGCTTGGGGCTGGCTGGGATCCTCAATGCGAACCTCTTGTCCAGGGGTGAGGATGATGCGGCGACCGGAGCTGCGTTCCATCAGCACCACCGGCACCCCACTTTCAGGCTGAGTAGGGGGAATCAGGTCATGGTTCTTCTGGGGCTCAATCACGATCTCGCGGCCCACTACCGTCTCTAGGCGGGTTTCTGCCTCAAAGGTCGCAGGGCTGCCCTCTCCCAGGGGAATGGCTCCATCCAGTAGCAGGGCTGCCGCCCCAGGCGTGTCCAGGGCCGGTTCCACCACGGGCGGCGGGGGCAAAGGGGTTGGTTGGGTTTGGGCCAGCAAAGCAGTGGGATAAAACCAGAGCAGAGCCAGCCCTACCTTTAGCCAAAAGCGCAGCCGCCGAGCTTGGGGGGAGAAAAGGCGCGCTGCCATAACCCAAAGCTTCATCACCGAGTTCAACACAGGCCACATGAGAAAAAGCACTGGAAAAACTACGGGCTGCCGCCCGCCGGAATGTGATAGCTTAAGCAAACTTGGTCGGGCGCAAGCGTCAGAATGGATGGCTGCTGTTGCCAATGTCGCTCCCCTCGTGTTTGTACCCGTATCCGCCCATCCTCGGCAAGGCCCAAGATTGTGAGGCTTGTCTCCCCTTGAGGCCATTGAACCTGCGGCTTAACCATCCAGGCTTCGTACTCTGAGCGAACGGGGGCAAATCCCCCTTGCAACCAGACGTGGAATCCCCGCTCCATCCCCTGCAGAACCCAGGCGGCAATCTCGGTGCGGTCGAGGGAGCGGTGCAGAAGGGATCCCAAAATTTGGGCTAAGTTGACCGCGCCAACAGGAACGGGGTTGTTGACATTGACCCCCACACCAGCCACCAATCCCAGCAGTTGCCCGCCCCCCCCAAAGCGGCTTTGCACCAGGATCCCCCCCAGCTTGAGCAGAGAATCTGGGTGCTGCTCATCCACCACCACCAAATCGTTGGGCCATTTCAGCCGCAGCGGGATCCCAAGGTTTTGCTGTAAACGGGCTGCAATGCCCCAGCCCAAGGTCAGGGTCAGCTCCAGCAGCGAGTGATGCAAGGGCGGGGATCCCAGCCAAACGGACAGGTACAGCCCCCCCGGCTGCGAGTGCCACACCCGCCCATGTTGACCTTGCCCGGCCCGTTGGCGGGTGCTGACCAAAACTGTGCCCACCGGCAGCGGCTGTGGAAAGCGGCGGCCCCAATCCAGAAGCAGCCGGTTGGTGGAATCGGTCACCGCCACCTGTAGGAGATAATGGCCCCACCGGCCCGCCCGGGATGCCAGTCGCGAGGGAGAAAGCATCTCTGTCCGGGATCAGCTCAACACAATGTCTTCTGCCGGACGCTGGGCCAGCCGCTTGAGGTTTTGGTAGCGCAACATGTCCAGCAGATCATTGCCCGAGCGCCCCTCCAGACGGGCCTCCACATGCAGCGCCTGCCCCAGGGCTTCCACCGCCTGCAGCCGCGGGATCCCACGCAACACCAGGCGATCCACCGCATAGGCATCGGCAGCCAACAGACGGCGGTCATTGGTTTGGTCGCGGCGCAACTGCCAGAGGGCCAAGCCACTCAAACCACCCGAAACGGTTGCCCCCACGGGATCCTGTTGTACAGCCTCGAAGATCAAGCTCAACCCCCCCAAAGCTGCTATGGCCAGGTAAAAGTCGATCTGCCGCGACACCGCCCGACTGTAGTAGCCCACCTTGTGCAGAAACAGCCCCGCCCGCTGCAGGGGGGTAAATTGCCGCCACTCGTAGGGCTTGATGAACAGCCGCATCTGCCGTTCCCAAGGCATCTGCCGGCGGCCTTTGATCACCACCGTCTGCCGTTCCGAGGCAGGTAAGATCTTCACACTCTCCCGCATACTGGCCGGCAGCAGATCCAACAGGCGCTCGATCTCCGCCTGCTCCAGAACATAGTTTTCGTAGCTGTAGTACTCCGCGTTCATGCCGGGCCTGCTCCTCAGTTTAATCCCATCGCCTGACGCATCTCTCGCACCGCCCGATCCAGCCCCACCAGCACCGCTCGGCTGATGATGCTGTGGCCGATGTTCAGCTCCTCCATTCCCGGGATCCGCGCCACTGGGCCGACATTCCAGTAGGTGAGGCCATGTCCCGCATTCACCCGCAAGCCCAGTTGAAGAGCCTGTTGGCTGGCTTTTTCCAGGTGGTCAAGTTCCACCTGCCGCTGAGCTTCCGATGAGGCTTCTGCATAGCGCCCCGTGTGCAACTCCACCCAGCGGGCTCCCACTTGGGCAGCAGCAGCAATTTGGGTCGGATCCGGGTCGATAAACAAGCTGACGGGAATGCCGGATCCCTGCAGTTGGCCAACCACATCCCTGAGGCGGGACACCTGCCCCGCCACATCCAACCCACCTTCGGTGGTGATCTCCTCCCGCCGCTCAGGAACCAAAGTGACGTAGTCGGGCTTAATCTCCAAGGCAATCGCCACCATCTCATCGGTGGCTGCCATCTCTAGGTTGAGGTGGGTGCGCACGGTTTGCCGCAGCAGTCGCACATCCCGCTCTTGAATGTGACGGCGATCCTCGCGCAAGTGCACTGTAATGCCATCTGCCCCCGCCAGCTCGGCAATTACCGCTGCCGCTACCGGATCCGGCTCCACCGTGCGGCGTGCCTGTCGAAGGGTGGCAATGTGGTCGATGTTAACTCCAAGGCTTAACAAGGCTTGACTTCTTTGGGTGTAGAGGATCCTAGAATGCTCCTAGTATTACATTATTCAATTTGCACCGGTCAGACGAGCCAGGATGCCATGGGCCTCAGGCCGCGAGGGTGTAGGCTTTACTCTATGATCAGGTAGCGACGTCTCGCCTGTGCGGGATCCACTCCAGGCTTGCCATGACTGATCCAGATGCCTCTCTGGCGGTGGGACAACACTCCATTATTGACCGGGCGCTAGTGCCGGCTTTAATTGCCCAGTACTTGCCGGTGGAGATCTGCATTTACTACCAAGTCGTCCCCTTGGCCCTGGATACCGACAGCCTCATCTTGGGCATGGTGGATCCCCAGGATTTGGCGGCGTTGGACTATGTGAGCAAGATGCTGGCCTATTCCCAGATTTCCGTCCAGCCAATCCCTCTCACCGCTCAGCAGCAGCAGGATTTGATTGCCTACTACTTCAGCCATCCCCCTAATCCGGCAGAGGTGGAGCGGCTACGCCTCCAGGCCCAAGCCAACCGGGTGACTCGGGAAGTTCCTGCTCCCCTGTCGGGGCCACCCACGCAGTTGACACCAACCCAGCCTCTGTCCGTCCGCACGACTGCTCCGCCTGTACCCGCCGACGAATCGGAAGAGACGGTGCAGCAGTTGCTCAACTCGATGCTGCGGCGGGCTTTGGACGAGAAAGCGGAGCAAATTTTCGTGGAACCTCAAGAGGGGCTTTCTTGTCGAGTGCGCTACCGCCAGCAGGGGATTTTGCGGGATCTGTTCAAAGATCTCTCTGAGTCCATACGGGCAAAGTTGATCACTGCTATGAAGCGGATGATGGCGCTGGATCCGGAGTTGATTGGGGAGCCACAGCAGGCAGAGGTGGAGCGGATGTACCGGGGGGAGCCACTGGTGTTGCAGTTGCGCATCATCCCGCAGCGCTCCAAGGGTGCCCAGACTGCTGCCTCCAGAGAGGGGGCCATCTTGAGCATCCTGCGGGGGGAAGCTCTCCACAAATATCAACAGAGCCAGAATAACCTCCGCGTCTCTGAGACCCTAGCTCTGGCCCAACAGACCCATCAATTGCTGCAACAACTGCAAAGTGCTCTCAGCAATACAGTTGACAAGCTTAAGCAGTACCCCAGTCCGCCCCGGAGCGACTGGCCCTTGATGACGGAGGTGTTGGCGGCTATTCAAGCCCAAGCCCAGATGATCGCCATCCACCAGCAGGACTGGGAAAAACTGAGTTCCAGCAGTTGATCCCCTAAAACCGCCCCCGGCCAACATCCCTTCAACGGGATCCCTCCCGCAGCAGTACCAAAATCACTCCGGCAATAATGCTGATGGTGGCGCCGGCAATTAGGCTGGTGGCCAGACGTTCTAGCCGTTCCCCGATGGTTTGGGAGGTGTCGAACTTAAAAGTGAGTTTTTCAACATCACCGGAGAGTTTTTCGACATCACCGGAGAGTTTTTCAACCCGCTCCGAGAGTTTTTCGCTATCCTCTGAGAGCCGGTCGATCCGCCTCAAAACTTCCTCTTGTTGCTGGGTGAGGCGAGCTATCGCTTGGCTGTTGGCCTCAACCAGGCGCTCGACCCGCTCCAGGCGCTCTTCTGTTGAAATCGTCATGGGGGCTAACAGTCGCAAGTACGGTACACCAGGATACTGATCCTAGGCTACTGTCGGCTATCCGGCGCAGACCTAACGGGGCGGTATCCCATTCCGCTGCTCTAAGTTGGGTACGATAATCTTGGGATTGTGAAGTCTTGTCCGTTAGCTTCCATGCCGTCAAAAGATCCAACTTCTCTGCCCAAGCCCCAGTCACCACCAGGGGAAACCTCGGCCAGCTCGGGATCCCGCGGCTGGTGGCAGGCGCAGCGGGAAAACCTTCTGACGGTGGTGCTGGCTCTGTTGCTGGCCTTTGGCATTCGCACCTTCGTGGCGGAGGCGCGTTGGATCCCGTCCGATTCGATGCTGCCCACTTTGGAGGAAGGGGATCGGCTGGTGGTGGAAAAGGTCAGCTACCGCTTTGGTTCGCCCAGACGAGGTGACATCATTGTTTTCAACCCCCCTGCTAAGCTGAACTTCGACGGGGCCTATATCAAGCGGGTGATCGGCCTGCCGGGGGATCGCATTCGCATCGCCAACGGTGAGGTCATCATCAACGGGATCCCGCTGCAGGAGGATTATATTTATGCCCCCCCCAACTATTCTTGCCCTGGCGAGCGCTGCCCTGGAGTTCCCAATCAGGGATCCGAATTCGTAGTGCCTCCCCGCTCCTATTTCGTGATGGGGGATAACCGCAACGATAGCCAAGACTCCCATGTGTGGGGTTTCTTGCCGGAAGAAAACATCATTGGCAACACCATTTTTCGCTTTTGGCCCCCGAATCGCCTACACTTTTTCGCCCCGCCAGAATATCCTGAGCTTCTTTCAGAAGTCCAAGTGCTGGGCAACGCAGCCCAGTAGAGCACCAGGGCTAATCAGTGCAGCCGCTCCAGCACATAGTCCACCATCTGAAACAAAGCACGGCGCGCCACAGAGTCGGGTAGGCTGTACAGCGCTTCGGCAGCCCGCTGGGCGTAGTCACGAGCCAACTGACGAGAGCGTGGGATCCCTTCGCTTTGATACACCCACTCCAGGGCCTGCTTCAGATCTTGCGGGTTGGACAGTTCTCTGAGAATGAGCTCTCGCATCTGGGGAAACTCCTCTAGGGCAAACAGAACAGGTGCAGTGAGGTTGCCCTGGATGAGGTCGGATCCCACTGGCTTACCGAGCATCTCTGCCGAGGCGGTGAAATCCAGCAGATCATCGACGATCTGAAAAGCAATGCCCAAATCCCGCCCAAAATCAAACAGGCGATCCGCCACCTCCTCGCTAACCCCGCTCAGCAGCCCGGCGGCCTTGGAACTGCCGGACATGAGGGAGGCCGTTTTGTAAAAGCTCTTGGCTAGGTAGTCTTCCATTGACACATCTGGGTCGAAGCGGGTGAGGCTCTGGCGTACCTCTCCTTCTGGCAAGTCCATGATGACCTTGGAAAGGAGCTTCACCACCTCTAGGTTGTCCAGATTGGCCAAATACCAGGCAGCTTGACCGAAAAGGTAATCCCCTGCCAGCACGGCTATCCGATTGTCGAAGAGGGTATTCACCGTATCGATGCCCCGTCGCACGTCGGCAGCATCAATCACATCGTCGTGAACCAAGCTGGCCGTGTGGATCATCTCGGTGATCTCTGCCAGGCGCCAATGGCGGGGAGTGATCTCTCCATCTGGGGTGGTGGCACGGGCAATGAGGAGCACAATGGCTGGCCGGATCCCTTTCCCTCCCGCCGAAAACAGATGTTCGGCAGCCATGGCCAGAATGGGGTGCTTGGCGCTAACCAACCGCGTCAGGTTCTGGCGTAAACGCTCCAGATCCGCTTCTACAGGGCCAAAGGGGGAGAGCACAGAGGTCATGGAGCCAAAGTATGAGAGGTTTTACAAAATTTCATATCTTTTCCTATTGTAGAGTACCCCATCGTTCTCGGGGAAAACCAGGCAGTATCATGCAAGCAGTCTTTTGCCCTTCTCATGTCGGATCCCGTTCCCCCACTTCGATCTCATTCCGTTCCACCCCTCTCCCCAGAACCCGATTGGGAGGAGGAGTGGGAGCTGGCGCTGGAACAGCCGCCGCTCTCTGGGCGGGCCCAGCCTCACCATCATGATCCCCAGTCTCGGCGCAAGTTGATCAACCGCTTGGCTCGCATCGAAGGGCATGTGCACGGGATCCGCTCCATGATCGAGCAGGATCAACCCTGTCCAGATGTGCTGTTGCAAATTGCTGCTGTCAAAGGAGCGCTGGATCGGGTGGCGCGGCTGATTTTGGACGATCACATTCGCCACTGCATCCGCCATGCCATCGAGACTGGCAATATCGAAGTGGAGCTGGAAGAGTTGCAGCGGGCTCTGGATCGTTTTATCGGCTAGGTTTTGATGGTCATTTTGAGTCAAACTAGGACATTGCACCTACACCTAAAACGCCGGTCGCATTGTCGCGTCTTCGCGTCAGTGTTGCGGTTCCCGTCAGGGTGCCGTAGGCATAGCAACAGCGTTGTGGTTCCCGTCAGGGTGCCGTAGGCATAGCAATAGCGTTGCGGAGCAATAATACACGAGGCCAGAAGACTTCTCTCAGTAGCCCAGACGTATCACCCTAAACTAGAACGACCATATGAAACGACCGTATGATCTGACTACTGAATGATCTGACTCAATACTAAAAATTCCCCTCTCGCTTGGTTTAGGAAAACACCAAGCCGGAGTATCGACTCTATGGCTAGGGCTGGCTGTTGCTAGACTACCTGGTACCCCAGTGTTATTCAGAGGGTTGGGGAGAGGGCTGGGCATAGCGCTCCAGCAGGGATGCGCTTTTCAGTTGCCACTGCAGTCCCATGAAGGCCCAGTCGATAAACTCGTTGATCTCCTCAGCACTGAACTGCATGGCTTTGCCAATCTGGAAAATAAGCTCCTCTTCTTTTTCCACCAACTGGCTGTTCACCACCGCCATTGCCGCCAGATCCCGCAGGATCAAGGCCCCCGCCGCGTTGCGCATGGGCGGGATCCCACTGATATCCAAAGGCGCACCCGTTTCATCCGCCAGATAGGTCTGGGCCAGTGGCGCTTCGATGCCTACCCCTTCTGCGATTTGCATAAAAAAAGAGGTTTCTTCTTCGTCCAACTGGCTATCTACTCGGGCCACCGCGATCAGGGCCTTGAGGTAGAGCTGGCGCTGCTCGTCTGTCAAATCGGCGTAGTTGATCATGGGGGTCGTCGCTGAGTGTGGGTTTTCTCTTTAACTCTGCCATGAAGATTGCCCTCCAAAGCGGGATCCGACATTTTCCAGTCGAGGGGAAGATCGCCTAAAATAGAAAGCCTGTGTCTACCGGCCAAGCGGCGAGACTCCGGGTAAGGTTCTGGGGCTTTAGCATGCTTGGCGGGTTTGCGTGAACTCTTTTTTGTTGGATTTGGACTTTACAGATTGCGGAGCATCCCTTAAGGAGCGGATATCCCATGGTCAAATTGCGGCTCAAGCGCTACGGAAAAAAGCGGCAACCCAGCTATCGCATCATTGCCATCGAAAGTAAAAGCCGTCGTGAAGCCCGTCCGCTAGAGGAACTGGGCTACTACAACCCACGCACCAAGGAGACGGTCTTGGAAACGGCGGGCTTGTTGAAGTGGTTGCGCTGTGGCGCTCAGCCCACAGAGACGGTGGACAGTCTCCTCAAAAAGGCCGGCATCTATGAGATGTTGAAAGCAGGGGAAGGGGGAGTGGTGGCCTCGATTCGCATTCCGGCCATCGCCAAGCCTGAAGCTGGGATCCCTGAGGCGGCAGAAGAGACTGCTGCAACAGAATCCGTGGCCGAAGCTGAGGTCGCCGATGTTCCCGAATCGGAATTGAGCGAAGCTGCCACCGAGACAGCAGCAGAATTAAGCCCTCCGGAAGCTGAAGTTGAAAAGCCTCAGGTTGAGGAAGCGGTTGAGACCTAGGGTCAACTACGTTTCGGCTAAGCTTAGCTTGGCCAGTTGTTCCCTCCTGTCGTCTAGCTCTCTATGCCAGACTACGAGGTTCTTGCCCATCTTTTGATCGAACCGCTGCTTAGCAGCGCCTCTCTTCAAACGGATGTGGAAACCACCTGTGGCGGGCGAAAGGTTTGGCTGCGACTGGCCTTCGACCCAAAGGATCGCGGGCGGGTATTCGGGCGAGGCGGGCGCACCCTGCAGGCGATTCGACAGGTGATGATGGCCGCAGCTCAGCTGGCGGGCCAGTCTCTGTACATCGACATCTACGGGGAAGCGGGAGAGCGGAATCGGGAGGAGCGGGAATGAGCCAAATTCTCACCTTTCTGGGCAAGGGAGGCACAGGTCGGAGCACCTTGGCTGTGGCGGCAGCTCGCGCAGCAGCTCAGCAAGGGCGGCGGGTACTGTTGGTGGGCCATCAGGCGGGGCCAGGGTTGGAAATGCTCTTGGGCGGGATCCCGCTTTCCGGCGAGCCGGTAACCATTGCTGCCAACTTGAGTGTGGTGCAGTTGCGGACAACCCAACTTTTGGAGCAAAGCTGGACGGCAGCCAAAGAGCTGGAAGCCCGATACGTGCGCACTCCCTTTTTCCGGGAGATCTACGGCCAGGAATTGGGGGTGTTGCCAGGCATGGATCAGGCCCTGGCCCTGGAAGCTCTGCGCCGTTACGATGCCAGCGGCCAATACGACTGCATTCTCTACGACGGGCCGGGGGATCTGACCACCTTGCGGGCTTTTGGGATCCCAGAGGTGGCCAGTTGGTACTGGCGGCGGGCTTCCAAGGCTTTTTTGGGATCCGACTTGGCCAAAACCCTGCGACCCTTTGCCGAGCCGTTGCTGCGTTCGGTGAGCACTGTGGAGTTTTCCTCTCTGGAGGATCTGCCGGAGCGGTTGGGGGGCATGACCGACCTCTTGGAGCAGGGACAACAGGCCATTGCCAATCCACGCCGTGTGCTGGCCCACCTGGTGACCACCCCAGACCCGATGGCCGTGCAAACCGCCCGTTACCTTTGGGGGAGCGCTCAGATGGTGGGGTTGACGGTGGGTGGCCTCTGGGTCACCCCTCTGGCTCCGGGGGAGGTCTCGGCTGCCGATTTTTTCCCGCTGACAGTACGGACACTCCCCCTGCGTCAGGGATCCGATTGGTCGGCTTTGGAGGCAGCGGTGGGGGAGATGTTCACTGTGCCGGATGTGCCGCCGCCCGTGGCCATTGACGAGGGATCCCGTACAGTCAAGCTGTTTATTCCCGGCTTCAGCAAGGCCCAAATCGAGCTGAGCCAGTCAGGCCCGGAGCTGACCATCACTGCCGGGGATCAGCGGCGCAATTTGTTCTTGCCCCCCAGCTTGGCAGGTCGGCAGGTGACCGGGGCCAAGTTTCAAGAACCCTTCCTGGTCATCAGCTTCGGCTAAGACCATCCCCAGGTGTTCCCCTCTGTTGGCGTCAGTGGGATGGAGTTCTTGGGAGAGAGCGATGTTGGCCAAACGGATCATCCCCTGTCTGGATGTGGCGGCGGGGCGCGTGGTGAAAGGGATCCAGTTTGTGCAATTGCGGGATGCCGGAGATCCGGTGGAGCTGGCCCAGGCTTATGATCAGGCGGGGGCCGATGAGCTGGTCTTTTTGGACATCACCGCCACCCACGAAGAGCGGGAGATCTTGTTGGACGTGGTGCGGCGCACCGCAGAGCAGGTGTTCATTCCCCTCACGGTGGGAGGGGGGATCCGCGATCTGGAGGGAATCCGGCAACTGCTGCGGGCCGGGGCGGACAAGGTCAGCCTCAATTCGGCGGCGGTCAAGGATCCAGATTTGGTGGCTCAAGCCAGCCGCTGGTTTGGATCCCAGTGCATTGTGGTGGCCATCGACGCTCGCGCCAAACCGCAGGGAGGGGGATGGGAGGTGTATGTGCGCGGGGGGCGGCAGCCGACGGGGCTAGACGCCGTGGAGTGGGCCAAAACCGTGGTCGCACGGGGGGCAGGGGAGATCCTGCTCACCAGCATGGACGCCGATGGTACCCAGGCAGGCTATGACCTCGAGCTGACCCGGCAGGTGGTGGATGCGGTGTCGGTGCCGGTGATCGCCTCTGGGGGAGCAGGGGAGTGTGCCCACGTCCGCCAGGCTCTGCAGGAAGCAGGAGCAGAAGCAGCGCTGTTGGCTTCTCTGTTGCACTATGGCCAGTTGACAATTGCCCAAATCAAAGCCGACTTAGCCGCCCACGGCATTCCCGTGCGTCGGTGAACCACCTATGCCCAAAGGCACTCCGCGCCACTGGCGTGGACGACCGTTTCCAGTGCCTTGAACAGACGTTTCTGGCGCCCGCATCTGCACCCTAGCAAAAACTGCCATCAGGAAATCGAAATGACCATAAAGACCATCTCATGGATATTTTGTAGACTGTTCCCCATCCAGTCTGTATTCTCCCTCACCCATGCCGCTGCGCCCTTTTCCCATCAGCCAATGGCTTTGGATCCTGTTCTCGCTGGGGGTGCTGCTCTTTCTCCATCTGCCTTTGCTGGTGATTGTCCTTTACGCCTTTAGCCCCGATGAGGCAACTTTGCGCTTCCCTTTGCCGGGGCTGACCTGGCGCTGGTTTGCCGTGGCCTGGGGGCGGGCCGATATTTGGCGGGCCTTGTTCTTGTCTTTGCGGGTGGCTTTGCTGGCTACTGGAGTAGCGGTGGTGCTGGGATCCCTGGCGGCAGCGGCAGTCTACCGCAGCCGATTTTTTGGTCGCGAGACGATCTCGTTTTTGGTGCTGCTGCCCATCGCCTTGCCGGGCATTGTCTCTGGGATTGCCTTGCGCTCGGCGATCCATTTGCTGCATATCCCCTTCAGCTTTTGGACGATTGTCATCGGCCATGCCACCTTTTGTCTGGTGGTGGTGTACAACAACGTGCTGGCCCGGTTTCGCCGCATGGGACGCTCTCAATGGGAAGCTTCTGCTGACTTGGGGGCTAACCCTCTGCAAACTTTTCGCTACATCCTTCTGCCCGAACTGGCCTCGGCCCTATTGGCGGGATCCCTGCTCGCGTTCGCGCTGTCTTTCGATGAGATCATTGTCACCACCTTCACCGCCGGCCAGCAGCAAACCTTGCCGATTTGGGTGTTTAGCCAGCTCACCAAGCCTCGGCAGCGTCCGGTGATCAGCGTGGTGGCTCTGGGGGTGATTGGCTTGACAGTGCTCCCCATTTGGCTGACCCATCATTGGACCCAGGAGAAAACCACGACTCGCTGATGGCTCTTTCCAGCCTCAGGCAAGGTTTGCGGCTTAGAAGGATCCCCAAGCATTGGCCGGAGTTGGTGTAACAGCAGAGAACACTGGCCCTGGTTGATCGCGGATCCCTTGTGAGAATATGTAAACAAGCATTTCATTTCTGAAATTGAGGTATCTATGGCTGTCACTCGTGCCGGACGCGCCCCTCTAGTGCGGGGCAGCAGCGAAGGAAATCCTGCCAAGTTCATGGAAATGGCCAGCTCTTTGCTCAACACCCGCACCCGCCAAGGCAGCGGCAAAAAGGTTCAAGATCGCTCTTCTTACGGCAAGGCGGGCAATCCGCAAGAGTTTATGCAGATGGCCAGTGAATTGCGCCGATCCCTGGAGCAGCAGGGGCGGTAGCCAATCCTGCCCACCCCCAGGGGATCCCCGTCCAGTTGCCTAAGCTGGGCGGTTTTGTAGATGCCCCTCTCCAGCCCAACACATTCGGATAGCATTGGTAGCCCCGTACTTTAGTACGGGGTGGAAAAGCCCTTAAGCGACTTCAGTCGCTCTATGCTGTACTATACCTGGTCGCCTTCCTTGGTGAAAAACCCAACCGGCGATGTGAAGTTCCAAAGTAAGCAGAACCCTGAAGCTATAACTTTAGGGAACTGTCTAGGGGCGTCTTGACAACGCCTTTGCGAGTCCGTTTGTGGACTGCGTTTCGCGGCAGCGGGCCGTAGGCCTTAGAATCCCCCGACTTGAGTCGGTGGGAGTGTCAAAGCCAATCCCTTCTGAAGCCACTCACCTGCGTTGGATCCTGTTATAAGCCCAACTTCGAGTCCAGAGCTCCGCCCTTGAGCTTCTGGGCAATGAGCCGGCAAAAGAGCAGCATGTCAGGATGGGAAAAGTGCTCATCCGAGCGCTCTTGCCGGTGGACGTGATTGAGGCCGAGACAACATGAAAAACAAGGGCTTTTGGCTGGCTGGGATCCTAGGGGTGATCTTGGATCAGGCGACCAAGCGCTGGGCAGTGGAACGGCTGCTGCCAGGGCCAGAGATTGAGCTGTGGCCAGGGGTGTTTCACCTCACCTACGTGGAGAATACCGGCGCTGCTTGGAGCCTGTTTGAAGATTCGGCAGAGCTCTTGAAGTGGATCTCGTTGGGGGTGGCGCTGGCTTTGGCACTGATGGTCATTCGCGGTGGGATCCTGGGCCGTTGGGAACAGGCTGGCTACGGCCTGGTGTGGGCAGGAGCGGTGGGGAACGGCATCGACCGCTTCGTCAATGGGTATGTGGTGGACTTTTTCAATTTGATCTGGATTCGCTTTCCGGTGTTCAACGTAGCGGATGTGGCCATCAACCTTGGGGTGGCCTGTCTGCTGATTGGTTTGCTACAGGACAACTCGAAGAAAACGGGATCGACTTCCGCTTCGTCCCGTCTGGAGAAAAAGCCCGGTCGCGACAGCACCCACTTTAAGGATTGACGAGCCGCTGAACAGCCTTCAGGGATCCCTGGGGATGCTTGTGTTCTTGGCAAGAGGGATCCCTGGTCAGCTTCAAGGACTCTGTCCCGCTATCGCGAGCGTGAATGGCTGGCTTGCTGGGCCACCTGGCAGAAGCGCTCAACATCCTCAGGCAAAGTGTTAAAAGCCGTCACCAGGCGGATCAAGTTGTGACCTTCCCCCAGCCAGCGGTAAAACCGAAACCCCGCCTGCTCCAGGGCCTGGAGAACCGGCTCCGGCAGCTCGATAAAAACCTCATTGGCCTCGGTGGGATATACCAACCTGGCTCCCGGTAGGGATCCCAGTCCCTGCGCCAACCGTTGGGCCATCGCGTTGGCATGGCGGGCATTGCGCAGCCACACCCCATCCTGGAGATAAGCCTGCAATTGGGCAGACAAAAAGCGCATCTTCGAGACCAGATGGCCACTGCGCTTGCGGCGAAACTCAAAATCGCCCACCTGCTCTGGATGAAAAAACACCACCGCTTCCGCAGCCCAGGCCCCATTTTTGGTGGCCCCAAAGGACAGCACATCCACCCCCACTTTCCAGGTCATCTCGGCAGGGGTGCAGCCCAAACCGACCAAGGCATTGGCGAAGCGGGCCCCATCCATATGTACCTTGAGGCCAAAGTGATGGGCCAAATCCGCCAGGGAGCCAAGCTGCTCCAGGGAGTAGAGGGTGCCGGCCTCGGTGGCTTGCGTCAGGCTGAGGCAGGCAGGTTGTACGTGATGAACCACCCCAAACCCCGCCCGCTCCAGGGCCGTTTTTAAGTTGCCCCAGTCGATACGGCCTTGTTCCCCTGGGATCCCCACCAACTTGGCCCCACCCGTGAACAGCTCCGGCGCTCCACATTCGTCCAGATTGATATGAGCTTCGGGATGGCAATAAATGGCCCCGTAGGGCGGGGTGAGCACCGAAAGGGCCAAGGCGTTGGCAGCAGATCCCGTTGCCACCGGAAACACCGCCACTTCATGCTCAAAGACCTCGGCGAAGAGCCTCTGCACCTGCGCTGTGCATTCATCCCCTCCGTAGGGCATGGCGGATCCCCGGTTGAGGGCCAACAGGGCTTCCATCACCTCAGGACAAGCGCCTGTAACATTATCGCTGCAAAAGTTCATGGCATGGACAACCCAGGGGATCTCGCCGAGGAAGGGTTAGGGCCGGCTTACTTCGCGCCAACCCAACCGGGATCCTCCAAAGTATCCCAGTCCCGACCTGCCTCTCCCTCGACCGCTTGCAATGGCGGGATGGAGTCCTGTTCAGGATAGGAAGGCGGCGCAGGCTGGTCGCGATAGGGGGATGGAGTCTCTGCGCTCCACCACAACCCCAGAGCGGGCCCCAACCCCAACAACAGGCCCAACCCTGCCGGCGCAACAATGCCGGATCCCAGGCTCATCAACAGGGCAAAAGCAAAATTGGCTACGTAGAGCACCAGCGGCCCCACCAACTGGCGGCGGTCAAGGATGGGTTGATCCTCGCCCCACAGCAGATTGGCCACCGTCATAAAGGCAGCCCCGGTCAGCATCCAACCGCCGAAGTTTTGCAACGGCATGCCGAAGAAGGGCCCTGGCTGAAACCACGTCCAGAAGGGAATTGAGCCGCGGGTCATGGCCGGATCCAGCACGAAGTCCCAAGCAGTGAGCAGCAGCGCCCCCAACATAATGGCCTCGAAGTGGATCAGCCAGTGGCGCTGGGCTTGCAGAGCCACACGTGCCAATAGGTAAGACGACAACCCCACATAAAACCAAGACAGAGGGATGGTAAAAGGCACCAACCCGGCAATCTTGTAGCCCAACCCACTCAGGTAGCCGTAGTTGCCGAAGGGGATCCCGGTGCTGGTGCCCAACAGCTCACTGCCCAAAGAAATGGCCACCGCCGGAAGCAAAAACATCAATAGGCGCCGCACCCCCAATAGCCGGGATCCCATCAGAGCTGCCGCCAGCGCACCAAACACCATGTAGGCAACGCCGCCATTGCCCATGCTCAAGGAGAAGGCTTGAAGGCCAATGGGGGGCAAACTGGCCACCCACTCTGGATGGGGTACAACCCAGAGCAACCCTGCCAACCCAAAGAACAAAGACAAAATGTGCAAACCCAGAGCCAAAGTTTCCAGCTGCCGCCAAATTGAGCCAGACAGGGGCAGAGCACTTTGCCCACCAGAAAGAAGCTGGAGAGGCAGACTGACGAGAACACCAGAGGACGAAAACCAACGCATGAGAAACTCCCAAAGAGTGGTTAAGCAAAGCCGCTCTGTCTCCTTGCAACCCATACAGCGGCTGAGGGGAAAAGCGGATGGCCCAAAGAGAGAGCCTGAAGCCAAGAATGAACCCGCTTGTTCGCAGGCTGGCCGACTTGGAATGGCCCTCTGGACAGGGACGTCACTACTGCTAACGGTGACACTGCTGATATTTTGCTGTCTATTGTATCAATTCGTAAACATCCGGCCTGTTTTTCCTCAGGTCTCCTCCCCGTCTTCGCAGCAGGGATCCCTAGCGGGGGTGTACGCCCAGTTAGCTCGTGCTGTGGAGCGCCAAGACTGGCTTCAGGCCCTATGGCTGGTGGATCTCTTGCAGCAGCACACGAACGATCCCGCCCAGCGTCAGGATCTGGAAAACTACCGGCTGGAGCTGGAGAGACGTCTTCATCGGGGGGATCCGCCGCCGACCCCACTGCCACCCCACTGGCCTTTTTTGCACAAGCCCTTTGTCGGAGAATTTCCCGTTACCAACCTCTTCGACCACGATTTGCCTTTGGGGGAGGAGGATGGCAACGGACGGTTTGTGAGTGGGCAAGGCCAAGTTTGGATCCCCGGCCCGCTGCACCCCTGTGGCAAAAGCGATGGCCATGCCGGTTACGACTGGGAGATGCCGGTGGGCACCCCGATCTTGGCCGCCGCTGCCGGACGGGTCACCCTGGCCCGCGAGGAGCCGGAGTTTTTTTGCCCCAGCTTGGGCCGACCGGTCAGGGGGTTGCGGGTGCGCCTTCTCCACGAGCCAGAAGTCTCGGATGGGGAGAGAACGGATGGAAAAACCCTTCCCCGCTGGGAGACCCTCTATGCCCACCTCAGCCAAGTTGGGGTGCAGGAAGGGCAAGTGGTGGCCGCAGGAGAAGTCATCGGCTTATCGGGAGACAGCGGCTGTGCCAGCGGGCCCCATCTCCATTTCGAGGTGCGTCGCTTCGACAACACCAACTCCGGCCAGCCGGCTGCCGTCGATCCCTATGGGTGGTTTGGGTCTGGCCTGGATCCCTGGAGTATTCACCCCCTTGGGGCCGAGAGTCTGTTCCTTTGGCAGGTGGGACAAGCCCCCAGTTTGGGAGCTTGCTGGCAAGGGCAGTGATAGCCGAGAGGGACATCCGCTCCGCACGAGACCTCCCTGAAAAACCATTGATGGATATTACTGATGGACAGATTCGCAGTAGATTACAGGTCTCGGCGGACAAAGCCATCTCCTTCCCATTGGTAGAGGGTAGCCCTCAAATCACGGCTGGCACCTGGCGGGTTTGAGATGACCAGGATTCCTTGCGGGCTGACCCGCAGGCTGGCATTGCTCAGATCTGTTACGTTCAGCAGCGGCACAAGTCCCTCAGGCCGGTGTTCCAAGATCAAGACAGATCGCAGCAGGCTGATGCCCCCTCGCTCAGTAAGGAGCACCAACTTGGGCTGGGGGCTGGAGGTAATGTCCGTGCGCAGGTGAGCTTCTACCAACCGTCCTGGGATCGGCTCAGCCGTGTGGAGCAGACGAAAGCTATACCCCCCCTGGTGCTCGAAGCTAAGAACGCGCACCACCGGCTCCACGGTGGGCTGCCGCTGGATCTGAAACACAGCCACCACATCCTGGCGAGATGGGGAGGTTAGGCTGGCCGGGAACAGGCGTAGGTTTTCGCCGCGATTGCCGCGAATGAAATCCCACCAAATGGATTGATTGAATAAAGCCACAACCCCGCCTCGAGCAGCGCTACCCTCGGAAGGAACCGGCAGCAGCGGAAGCACAGGCTGGGGATAGGCAGGAACAGCGGCAACCGGTAGAGTAGCAGCCAAGGCCGCTCCCCAGGCTATTCGACCACAGGAACACAACAGCTTCCGCATATTTCCTCACTCCTCGCCCCTAAAATTCTAAGGGACTCCAAGGTTCCCCCGGTCAACCAAACAACCGGGATGAGGGATCCCTCTTATGATGAAGCGTCAAGAATCCCCTGCCTTTAGGCAGGGGGGTATGTCAATTTTCAGCAGCCAAAAACAATTGGGCCCGCCAAAAGCAGGCAATGGACTTGCTGTCCAACTCCATTCCCAAACGGGCCATTTCTGTGAGTTCAGAAGCAGAAAACTCCACTACGGTGATATCCTCATCCTCATCCTTATCAGGGGGAGAATCCAGCACTTCCAGCTCCCGCGCCAGATAGGCATACATGATTTCGCTGGAATAGCCGGGGCACAAATAAAATTGGCCAAGGGGATCCCAGCGATGGGCACGCAGGCCCGTTTCTTCTTCCAGCTCGCGGCGAATGGTGTCATCGGGATGCTCCCCCGGCTCGACCGTGCCTGCCGGAAATTCATAAAGGTAGGAGGCAACCGCAAAGCGATATTGACGAATGCAGACGAACTTGCCTGCTGCAGTGATGGGCACTGCCACCACCCCACCGGGATGGATGAGGTACTCTCGCTCCCCCTCTTTGCCGTTGGGAAAACGCAAACGCTGGCTGACGAAGGTGTATTTATGGCCTTGATAGCGTAGGCGCTCACGAATCACCTGAGATGGGTTTTGCATGGCAAGGGATCCCGAGAGTAGAGCCGCTCTCAGCTTAACGGTTTCCGGCGCTGTTGCAACCAGGCAATCCAGAGGGATCCCTGCGCCTCTGGGATCCCGGCTCTGGGGTAGAGTCAGGAAAAGCAGGGATCCAAAAGTTGCAGACCATGATTTACCCTCCCTTGAAGGAGTTTCTTGCCCTCACCAAGCAGGGCAACTTTATCCCGGTGTACCAGGAATGGGTGGCGGATTTGGAAACGCCAGTTTCTGCCTGGTATCGGGTTTGTGCTGGCCAGCCCTACAACTTTCTCCTGGAGTCGGTGGAGGGAGGGGAACAGGTAGCCCGCTACAGCTTTCTGGGCTGCGATCCCTTGTGGGTTTTGGAAGTACGCGGGGATCAGGCGCTACAGCGATACCGCGATGGCCGACAGGAGCACCACCAAGGGGATCCCTTTGCCATCTTGGCCCGCTGTTTGCAGCCCTATGAGCCGGTGCATTTGCCGGAACTGCCCAGCAGCATTGGCGGGCTATTTGGCTACTGGGGCTATGAGCTGATTCGCTGGATCGAACCCAAGGTGCCCATCCACCCCCTGCAGCCGGGGGATCCCCCTGACGCCGTTTTTATGCAGGTGGACAGCATTTTGCTCTTTGACCAAGTAAAGCGCAAGATTTGGGTGGTGGCCTTCGCCGATACCCGTCACCACGCTCCTGAGGAAGCCTATGCCCAAGCCTGCCAGCGGGTGGAAAAGCTGATGCAGCAGCTCAGCGCTCCTCTTTCTCTGGCCCATCTGCACCTCAACTGGAAGACCCACCTGTCGGAAAGGACTCCATCCCGCTGGCGCGAACAAATCCCCCCCAGCACCCTGAGCCGCCCGGCCTACTGCCAAGCGGTGGAACGGGCTAAGGACTACATCCGCGCCGGAGATATCTTCCAGGTGGTGCTCTCGCAGCGGTTTACCGTCTCCTTTGCGGGGGATCCCTTTCACCTGTACCGCTCGTTGCGGCTGATTAACCCTTCCCCTTACATGGCGTTTTTGCAGTTTGGGGAGCTCTGCCTCATTGGCTCCAGCCCAGAGGTGATGGTTAAACTCAGCCGGGTGGGAGAAGAGTGCATTGCCACCGTACGCCCCATTGCCGGCACCCGCCCCCGTGGCACCACCCCTCTGGAAGACCGGCAGCTAGAGCAAGAGCTGTTGGCAGATCCCAAAGAACGGGCCGAACATGTGATGCTAGTGGATTTAGCCCGCAACGACCTGGGACGGGTCTGCCAACTGGGATCCGTGCAGGTGGATGACTTGATGCAGATCGAGCGCTACAGCCATGTGATGCACATTGTCAGCAACGTGGTGGGGCGGCTGGATCCCCAGTACAGCGCCTGGGATCTGCTGCGGGCCACTTTCCCCGCCGGAACCGTTACGGGTGCCCCCAAAATCCGCGCCATGCAGATTATTTACGAGCTGGAAGGATGCCGCCGCGGGCCCTATGCCGGTGCCTACGGCTACTACGACTTTTCTGGCCAACTGAACACCGCCATCACCATCCGCACCCTGCTGGTTCATCAGGGCCAGGTGAGCTTGCAAGCAGGGGCAGGTATTGTGGCCGACTCGGATCCGGAGCGGGAATACCAAGAATGTCTGAACAAAGCGCGGGGCATGTTAATGGCTGTGGCCAGTTTGCAGGAGACATAGCCCATGTTGGCCCAGTTGCGCTTCAGCCATGCGGAACAGGAGCGCCAGCAGCCGGATCCTGAGACCGTAGAGCAGGCTTTTGAACGGTTTTCCAAAGAGGGCTATCTGGTGTTGCCGGAGATCTTCCCCCCGGAGGTTATCGACAAGTTGCACAGCAGCTTTCTGGCCACCTACAGCCGCTACTGCACCCACGAAAACCACGCCGATGCCCTGTTGGTGGGCAATAGACGGGTGATGGTGACGGTTCGCCTGGAGGGCCCCTTCAACGATCCCCTCCTCTATATTGATAACTGGTTGACTTGTGTGAGTAACCTGGGGCATAGCTTCATCATCGATGGGCGCAAAGTCAAATCTTTCAACCAGTGGTATAACAAGCAGTTGGCTCGGCTGAGAACTGACAAGC
>Ga0101943_1001243_pt1 | contig 24173 bp, 15 predicted proteins | sample DewCreD2012metaG_5_FD_75244 | JGI IMG/M metagenome (GOLD analysis project Ga0101943, IMG submission 75244) | Hot spring sediment bacterial and archeal communities from British Columbia, Canada, to study Microbial Dark Matter (Phase II) - Dewar... ... | reverse complement strand
CGGTGATGGTGGCCGTGCCCACGGCAACGGCAGTAGCCAGGCCGCTGTTATTCACGGTGGCAACGGCGGTATCGCTCGAGCTCCAGGTAAAGGTCACACCGGAAATCACGTTGCCGCCCGCGTCCTTGGCCACCGCGGTGAACTGTTGGGTCTGGCCCACCTGCTTGCTGGCAGAAGACGGGCTGACCTCGATGGTCTCGATGGTCGGGGGCGCCGGGTTGGTTACGGTGAAGGTAGCGCTGCCGCTCTTGCCCCCGGCCGAGGCAGTGATGGTGGCCGTGCCAGCGGCAACGGCAGTAGCCAGGCCGCTGTTATTCACGGTGGCAACGGCGGTGTTGCTCGAGCTCCAGGTAAAGGTCACACCGGAAATCACATTGCCGCCCGCGTCCTTGGCCACCGCGGTGAACTGTTGGGTCTGGCCCACCTGCTTGCTGGCGGTCGGCGGGCTAACCTCAATGGTGTTAATACTCGGCGCCCCACCTCCCCCACACGCAGCCAGGAACAGCGCGGCTAATAGTAGTACAAACCAGCGATAGGTCATGGAGTACCTCCTTGGAGTTTTGGATCTAGGTGATCCTAGGCCTTGAGTATAGTCACAAAAAACTGGTTGAAAATGCTCGTTGGTACCGGAAGAAACGGCCGTGACCCAAAGGCTTAACGCCGCTCAAAAACGGCTCGCAAATCTCTATCCAATCACCCAACCAGGCTTTTTAATGCGGCTGGCAAGCAACGAATCAAACGCCTGGCCGATCGGTCAGAAAAGCGCTGGTGGTTAACGCTCTGATAACGATGCAGTTTATTTAGCCTGTTTTTGTTCGGCCATATCCAGCATAGGGGTAGTATGTCCAAAAGCACCAATCTGACCGGCCCTACAAGGTTTCCACGCTTCTTGCGCCCAGGAATTATGACCTGCGTTCGAGCCGGGGCAGTCGGTTTGTTATGGTCAGAATCCACTTTCCACAAGACCGCCTTGAACTATGGGCCACAGAGAAATCATCGGCCCGATCAGGCAAAACCACCCGGATTGGCGGTAGGCCAGCTCCTCGCCCAGGCGGTGCAGGTTGTCTCGCAAATTAACGGGGATGTTGGCCCCCCAGTGCCGGGGATGCAGCAGGACTTCTACAAACGGAAGACCGGTGCGGATGGCCTCGAGGGGGTTGCCATCCAGCCATAGGTTGGGGTAGGCCCCATCAGAAAAACGTTGGGTGTAGCGTTGTTGCAAGACCGGATCGTAGGCCTCGAGCTCGATACCCAGCTCCTCACGCAGGCCTCGGTCTTGCAACAGTTCATGATTGATCACCCCCAACCGGCGGTTGAGCCAGTCACCGTGGGAGGCCACCGTGTGCAGGGGCAGACCGGTGAGGGCCTTAATCCGGCGGTAGTTCTCCGCAAAGAGCGCTCGAATGGCAGGCATACAAGCCTCAACCTCGGCGCGGTTTTTAAGGCGGTGGCGTTTGGCATAGGTGGCGATCTCTTCGTAGTGGTAGCTGGCCTCACTACCGGAAGCGTGAATCTCCTGCATCAGGTTCACATCCAGCGTAGAGAGCCGAAAGTAAAACGAGGCTTGCACACCCATTTCACGCACAACCTGCCACAAAGCCCGCGTGGTACGTAGGTCAGTATCAATGTCCAGCCGCAAAACCAGGTATGGGCCATCCTGAAGCTGCCCGGCCTTGATTTTCTCCCAGATGGAAGCGATGGAGTGCACCTGGTAGCCCTGGGCCAGGGCCTGCTCGAGCAAGCTGCGCAATTCATGCACCCGGCTGGGGAGCAAAAAGTCGGAGTAAAAGCGGTGCCAGCTCGACCGCAGGGCCTGCTGGAACTTAAGGGGCTTCGAAGGCGTCGACATACTCAACCCAACCCTCCCTCCAGCAGTCGACGGTACAACCGCACCAGTTGCTGTGCATTTCGGCTGGCATCGTAGTGGCGGTAGACGTGCTGCCGCAAGCGCTCGCCCCGGGCCTGGGCCTCCAGTGGGTCGCTTCGCACCTGGGCGATGGCCGCCAGTATCGCCGCCGGGCTGATCTCCTCGAGGCGGTAACCGGTCTCGGGGGTCACGATCTCAGGCGTGCCCCCCCGGTTGCTGGCGATCACCGGCAGACCTACCGCACCGGCTTCCACCACCACCGTGGGCAGTCCCTCGCGGTAGGAAGGCAGGATGAGCGCATCGGCGGCGACCATGTAGCGGCGCACCACCGCATTGGGCTGCTGGCCCAATAAGATGCGCTGCGTTCGAGAAGAACTACCTAGACCATCACGCAGCGGCCCATCACCGATAAATACAGCCAGCACCCCTTCGTCGTCGAGCTGACGCAAGGCTTCGGAAAGCTCGAGCACCCCTTTGTACTGCACCAATGTGCCCACAAACAACAAGACGAAGCGGTCTTGGGGAAGCCCGAGCTGAGAGCGTAGCCCCCTTTTATCGGGCCGTTCTTGCATTGGCGGTAATCTGAGGCCCACCCGGTGGGTCAGCACCGGACGCTGGGTATGGGCCTGGGCTTTTTGGCGAATCCCATCGCTTACGGCCAGAATCAGATCAGCCTGGGCCAGCACCTGCTTATAGTATTTGCGGTAACGGGGGCTCTGCTCAGGGTAGGTGTTGGCGTCATCGCCATGCAGCGTAACCACCAGCGGCTTCTTCCAGCGGCGCTTGAGTAAAAGACCCAGGGTTCCCTCGGGATGGGCGAAGTGGGCGTGGATCAGATCGCATGAATGCGCTGGCAATGAGAAAGCTTTCAATCGGTGCGGCCACCCCCAAAGATTTTCACTCGGGAAAGCCAGGTAGCGAGGACGCAACACCCGAACCCCCTCCACGTCATACTGATTGGGAATCTGGGTATAGGCCCGCCAGTTTGGCTTGAGCCGGGCCATTCCGGGCAATACCAGCGGTATGGGAGCATGCACATCTACCTGCACCCCCAGGCTCTGCAGTTCCAGGGCCTGGGTCTGCACGAAAATGCAGGCTGAAGGGTGTACATTCGAAGGAAAATCAGGGCTTAGAAACAATACGCGCATAGCTGTTACCTCGAACCATCATGGCCAGACCGTGTAGAAGTGCTATGGTTAGCCAGAGATATTTGCGCTCCAAAATCCCTAAAAATGCCCCCTGAATCAGGTAGGCCAGGAGACAGGCTTTGAGGATCAGAATCAGATCTGGATGTACCGCCTGCCGTAAGCTTACCTGCAGCAACACCCACATCCAGGCCAGAAATATACCCAGTCCTACAAGACCCACTTCGCTAACAAGCTCGAGGTAGATGTTGTGAGCACCCCGACCATCGGTGATGTAATAGGTATCGATGGACTCGAGGTCAGACTCGGCAGCAATCCCCTGCCCAAACAAAGTTGTAAAGGTACCCAGGCCATGCCCAAAAATGAGATTCTGTTGTGCAATGTGCCATCCAACCGTCCAAATAGCCGTTCGACCAGCACCCCCATCCTCGGCTGCCGAGGTAATGCGGGAGCTCAGGAACTGGTTAACTGCTGGCAACTGAAACAGCGCCAGGCCCACCAAACCAAAGGTCAAGCCCAGTGAAAGAAACTGCCGCCAACCAAGGCGGGGCAGTACCACCAGCGCTAGGGTAATAACGATGGCTACCCAGGCACTGCGGGTGCCCGAAAGCACCACCGCTAAAGTGCACAACGCAAAGCAGAACATGCTATACCAGCGCATCCAGGGGCTTCTTGTGGTCAACCACAGCCCTACTGCTATCAGGGAGCCCAGCAAAACCACTGCCGCAAAATCGGCGGCATCGGCTGCTCCCGTAAAGGTAGTGCGGCTCAACGGATTACGCAGATAGTTGAAGATGCCCTGCAGCGCAGCAATACTGGCCCCCAGGGAGTAAAAGAACAGCATAGGCTGTAGAGTATTGGGTCTCACCATAATAAAAAAAGCGATGGCTAAGGCCCCCACCAGTTGCTGTGCCAGGGCCTGAAGCTTGTCCCAAGTAGCCGATGGGTCAACCGACCAAAAATAGCTCAAACATGCCCAAAACAGCAGTACCACCGCGAGTATAGAAATTCGCAACCGAGGAATATACCGCCATGTTAAAACCAGGGCCGGAAACCAGGCGATTTTCGGACGCCTGATTTGAAAAACCAAAGAAAGCAAAAATAAACCCAGCAGTGCCTTGGATAGGGTAAACACCCCTTCGATAGCAAAAACCCCCTCGAGCGGTAGGCTAAAGGTATATAGGTACAGCAAAATTTGTGGGAAGGCCAACCAAGACCACAAAGGGAACAGCAGGGCCGCCGTTACTGGTGCAACCGATCTCATACCAAACCTTCCTTCCTAAGTTCCCTGGCAGTGAAAAATAGAACGGTAGCACTAACTAATGCCGTTAGCCCCAACAGGCTCCAGCCCGCAACCCAGTGGGTGAGCCCCCACAGCAGCAACAAAGCGGGCAGGTTGAGCCAGATGTACCTGCGTAGACTTCGCCCAAAATCGACCCAGCGCGCCCCGGCCGCGCGGAAAAATAAGCCCAGCGATATTCCGGCCACCAGGGCACTGCTCGAGGCGAACAAAAAAACTGCCCAGTACATCTGCTGGGTGGCAATACCCCAGTAGATGGCCCCCATGCGTAAGGCCAGCTCAAAGACAGTAAAAACCAGCAAGGCTTGCTGCCATTCCCTAACAGTGAGCAAGGTGGAAAGGGGTTGGGCCACAATAGAGAGGAGTAAGTATGGTGCAAGTAAGCGGGCGTACACCCCGGCTTCGTACCAGTTGGATCCAAAAATCAGAGGGAAGGCCTGGGGCGCTACCACAAACAATGCACCGAATATCGGCAAGCCCACCGCTATCAACATGGTGGAAGTTCGGATGGTGAGCTGGGCCAGCTCAGGGGTCTCACGGGCTGCGGCCGCACGAGCAAAAAAGACCTGCCCAATGGACTGGGCCACCAGGGTTACAGGAATGGTGGTAATGCGGTAGCTCAGGCTAAACTGCCCCATCGCAGCAGCGCCGAAAAAAGCGGTCAATAAAATAAACGGTAGGTGAAAGCTGGCCGCGGTTAGTAAAGCCGCGCTGGTGCCAAAAACCAGAAAGCTCCGGTAGCGGCGGGCTGTCTGTTGCAAGGTGCGCCAGGTGATGCCCTCGAGGCTCCGGGGCAACAAACGCCACAAAGCCTGTACCCCCCCCAAGCGCCCCAGCACATCGCCCAGTAAAAGCCCCGCTGGCCCCTTAACAAGCAGCCCCAGACCCACCTGGGCCAAAGCCTGCCACAAGCCTTGCTGAAACTTGGTCTGGGCCAGTACGCCAAAGCGCTGAAGCCGCAAGGCCCACATACTGCCCGATTGCATGAGGGCTATGCAAGCCAGCCCCACCCCCACCAGGGCTGCAAACCAGCCTGGGATCTGGACACCCAACCATACCGAAAAGACATCCCGAAAAAACCAAAAAACCCCACCTATCAGCATGCTCAAGCCCAAGCCAACGCCCACTGCAATTAGCAAAAGCCCACGGGCTTCTGGCTCTTCTCTGGGTAGCTGGATGGCCTGCTCATAGCGAAGGTTGATCATCACTGCGGCCAGAGAAAGGATGGAGCCATACAAAGCCCACCAGCCAAAATCTTCCGGCCTATATATACGGGTCAGAAGGGGCTGCACCAGAACGGCCAGACCCTGGCCCAGCACCGTACTGCTGGCCAGTAGGGCGGCATTCCCCACAAAAGATGTTTGCGTCAGAAAACCTTTGATCCGGGTCATATGAGGCCGTAAGGATTTCGTTTTTGCCCCAGTTTGGGAGCATTTCTGCTTCAATGGTACACAGCTTAGTTCCGGACACTGGTTATTCTGCGTAACCCCAAGCGTTAATCCCTTGTAGAAAGAGTTATTTTTGGGAGCGTTGGGTTGCTTTCGCTGGCATTCGTGCAGTAATACAGTTAGGCTGAATCCGCAAGGGCCGGGCTAGCCTAAGGTGGGGTTCCCCGGCCATTAGGTTCGGTGAAATACAATGAGAAGCACATCCAGCATAAATGATTTCGATCGCTTACTCCTGAGCTTTAGCCGCTACATGTGGGCATTGCTAGGGGTTTCGGTGTTAATTGCGGTGGTAGCTTACCTGCTAAGTATATCCCAGCCACGTATCTACGAAGCCTCGGCCCGTTTGCTTTCAGCCCAGCCGGTCGAATTAGGTTCTACTATCAGCGCGCCGCGGTTCCAGCCCCTAGCCGCAGCCGCTTACCGCGAAGCTGCCTACGGAACTCTAGTACTGGAGCAGATGAACCGTCGCTTTCCTGGGGTATTACCAAGCGAAGTGGCGAAAGTACGGGAGAAGTTGCGTATCCGCTCTATCGAGACGGTAGGCTCGAGTTCCATCGTTTTTGTACTGAGCGCCCGCGATTCCGACCCCCGCCGCTCTGCGGCCTTAGCCAACGCCTGGGCCGAGGCTTTGCGCAACTGGGAAGAGGCCCTGATTCGAGACAACTTCAAACGCGCGAGCATTTCGCTAGAAAACCGAATCCGCTGGGTGGATATTCAAATTTCACAGACTAACAACCGTACAGACCAAACCGTGCTGCGCGAGCTACGCACTAACCTCGAACGTGAGCTAGGGATCATACGCTCGCTGGAAAACAGCGCCACTGGCCAGCTCTCACTCCTAGCTCAGGCCGAAGTGCCCACCGAAGCTATATGGCCGCGTCCTTTGCTCACCGCTGGCATTGCTGCTATCTCCACCCTGCTGCTCGGATTTATCCTGCTGGCTGTTCGAGATCGGTTGTTAGGCCCCACTGGATAGCCATGAAACATTCTCAAAAACCCCCTGTTAAAAGTTCCTGGCGAAAATCCACCACAAATCTTGGGATGGTTGCGTTGCTCAGGGGCAAAATTGGCTATATTGGTATACCACGTGTACTCACTCGATAATCGTTGTGGTGCTTATGAAAAAACAATTTTTTACCTCTCATATTCCTCAACCACCTGTTAGGCACATCCGCTTGAACTGGGTAGTGGCATTCCTGGTTGTTTTGCTTGCAGCCTGCATCACCAGTTCTCAGCACAACACCCCAAATCCCAGACCAGATACCTCGTACGGTGTGTTCGGCATTCCCAGCGGCCCCACCTACTACGTAAGCCCCTCCGGCAGCAACGCCAACGACGGCTCCCGCGACCGCCCCTGGGCCACCCTCTCCTTCGCCGTGCAAAAACTCAAGCCCGGCGATGTACTCCGGGTTCTCCCAGGCACCTACAACGAATCTGTCCAGGTTACCGCCTCCGGCACCGCCAACAGCCGCATCACCATCGCCTCCGATATCCGCTGGGGCGCCAAACTCAACGCCCAGGGCAATCTCTTCGGTATTGATGTCCGCGGCAGCTACGTGGATATCGTCGGGTTCGAAGTTACCAACGCCACCAACAGCGGCATTATTAGCTGGGCCCCCTACAACCGCTTCTTGTTCAACCACGTCTATGGCATCCGGGCCCAGTGTGACTCCAACGGCGGGGCCGGGGTAAACATGAGCTCGCCCGACTCCTCGGACGGGGTGATGCTGGGCAACCTGGTACACGATATTGGCGACCTCTCGGCAGGTTTCTGTACCCGCATCCACGGCATTTACCAGGGTGCCCCCCGCGGCCTGGTGCAAAACAACATCACCTACCGTGCCCGGGGCTTTGGCATCACCTCCTGGCATGCTGCCACCGCTGTGACCATCAGCAATAACCTCTCCTTCGCCAACCTATATGGCGGCATCTCGGTGGGCTCAGGCGACAACACCCGTGGCAACCGGGCCGAAAACTTCCTGGTAGCCAACAACATTGTGGTAGGCAACCCCCGTGGCATCAGCGAGGAGGGCAACACCGGGGTGAATCGCTTTGTGAACAACCTGGTCTGGAACAACACCACCAACTGGCGCCTGCAAACCAGCACCCAGCAGGGCAGCCTGAGCCTCGACCCCGGTTTTGTAAACTTCCAGCCCGACGGCAGCGGCAACTACACCCTGCAAAGTAGCAGCCCAGCTATTGACAAAGGCATTACCGAGCGGGCCCCAGCCATAGACTTCCAGGCCAAGCCCCGCCTCCAGGGCAGCGCCCCCGACCTGGGCCCCTTTGAGGTGCGCTAGGGCAGGCTGGCATCCCGCAGACGCACCACCCTGGCCTCCGACGGCACCCCCCGGCCATCCAGCACATAAAGCTGGTAAAAGCCGGGGGTAGCCAGGTTGGGGCTGGCTGGCGCGGTCACCTGGAGGGAATTGGGGCCAGTGCGCGTAAAGTTTAGCTCGATAAAACGCTGGCCCATGTTGAAGGCATGGGTTACCGCACCAAAAGCCACCAGGGTCACCCGCTCCACCGCCGTGGCGGGTACGTCGGTGGTTAGGGCAAAGCTCTGGCCGTAGCTAATGCGATCCGGCGCGCTCTGCACCACCGGACGGCTGGCAAGGCTGCCATCGGCATTGTGCAGGTAGGGCGGGTAGTAGATCTCGGCGTTGAGCTGGTTGACCTTCTGCTCGTTGCCCTTGGTTTTATCGCACTCTGGCAGGTTGGGTAGGTCATCACCTCCAGTGGCCCCACCACCCATGGTGATGATAGTGCCATCTAGCAGCAGTAGGGCGGTGGAGTGGTAGGTGCGGGGACACTGGGCCTCGGCAGCGCGCTTAAAGGTCTCGGTAAGGGGCGACCAGATCTCGCTCTCGTACACCGCTGTTGCGTTGCTAAACTGGATACCATCCTCATTCCCGCCGTTTACAAAGATGCGCCCATCCGGCATAAGGGTAGCGTTGACATGCGTGCGTTTGTAGGCCATGGGGGCTACGTTACGCACCGAAATGCTCTGATTATTGGGGTTCAGTTCGATTACCTGGGCAGAGTTCTCTCCTCGGCTTATACCAGGAGGGTTGCTTTTTTGAACATCACCCCCGCCCAGTATCAAAATCTTTCCCGGCTGGTACATTACAGAGGAGCCGTAGTAACGATCCACTAATGAACTGTGAACCGGGCCTAGCGAGCCCTGGCCTGTTGTGTTGATATAAAACCATTTTTCATAGTTACCTGAGAGAAATACTTGCCCATTGGGAGCCACGTGCACCCAGGGGTAGAAATGGTTGATCAGCACGTTGCCATTGATGTCAATGGACTCGGCCCCAGTCAGCCGACGAAGAGTATTGGTAAAAGGATTCCACACATCGGGTATGGTGTTCCAGTCCTGTCTATATATGTCCCCATCCCCATTGTGCTGGTCGCGGTTGCCCCCAATAATTAGCATTTCTTCGTTGGGAAGGGTAATCACGCTAGGGTACCAACGGCCGTAGGTCATGTCGGGGCCGGCGCTCCAGGTGTTGGTGCTGGGGTCGAAGATGTTGGTATGTTTATGCCCAGCCGGAAATCCGTATTCACCGCCACTGGCGGTGTAGTCGTAGCCCAGGTTGCCCCCGGCCAGATAGAGTTTGCCGTTGGCGGCCAGCACGTAACCCGAGCAGAAAAGGTCGGTGTGGGTGTTGTCGTAGCGGGCCTGGCTCTGGGCATCGGTGGGGGTGCCGGGCGTCCAGACGAAAACCTGGGTGGAGGCGTGTTTGCTGTAATCGCGGTAGTTATCGCCCTGGCCCTTACCCACCGGGTCGAGGCCGTGGAAGGTCATCACCCGGCCATCGGGCAGCAGGGCGGCGTGGGTGGCTACGGTGGGCCAGGGTAGTTTGGGGCCAAAGTAGCCGATGCGGGCTTTCTGGTGACGCACAAAGGCCGAAGGGGGCACGACTTGCTCGGACTGGCCGGGGTAGGCCCAGCGCAGCTTGATGGCCCCGCGGGCGTCCTGGTTGTAGTACTCGAGCTTGATGCGGTAGGCCTGGCCTGCGCTCAGGGAAATGGTGGCGCTGCGGCGGGTGAGGTTCTGGTCGAACCAGGCGCTGATCAGGAGCTGGTCGTTAACCCAGAGGCGCACCCCGTCGTCGGCCAGCACGGTAAAGGTGTAGGTGCCGCTTGCCGGAGCGGTAATCAGGCCCGTCCAGCGGATGCTGAAGGTGTCGGGGCCCATACCGGGGCGGGGGGGCTGACCCGAGAAGGTGTGGTTGATGTTGGTCTCTATGCGCCGGGCAAAAAGGCCGGTGAGGTTGGGGTTGTCGAAGTACTCCACGTCCAGGCCCAGGTCGGGGCTGGTCAGGGGGTTGATGCCAGGATCCTGTCCAGCGGGGCGGTCGTCGGAAAAGCTGTAACTGCTGGTGGTCTGGGTGAAGCCCGGCTCGCTGTAGGCGGGGGTCTCGGTTTGCAGGGTGGCCGGGCTGCCGCTGCCCGCGCTGTTGTAGGGGGTGAGGCGGTAGGTGTAGGGGGTTCCACTGCCCACCGCTTCATCGGTGTACTCGGTGGTGCTGGCGGGCAGGGTACTGCTCAGGGTAACAAAGCTGCCGTCGCGGGTACGGCGCTCGAGCACATAGCGGGCTACCCGCTCCGGGGCCGTCCAACGCAGCACCACTTTGGGGGTGTCATCGGGGGTGGCCTGGAAGTTGCTGGGGGCATCGGGGGCTGCCAGGGGCCGGGCAGGGGTGGTGGCGCTCTGCTCGACCGGGCTGCTCGCGGCAGCGTTGTTACGGGCGGTCAGGCGGTAGGTGTAGGTGGTGCTGTAATCCACGCTTTCATCGGTGTAATCGGTATTGGTAACCACACCCAGAACGGCGAAAGCACCGCTGTTTGTTCTGCGTTCGAGGACATAATCAGTGGCCCCTGCGGCCGCCTCCCAGCGCAGCACCACCCGGGGGGTGGCGTCGGGGGTGGCCTGAAAGTTGCTGGGCGTTGCGGGGGGCCGGGTGGTGTTACAGCCTGTCAGACCGAGAAAAGCCAGCGCCAGTACCAGTAAAAACACTCTCGGAAGGGCCAATATCGCTTTCACTCATCACCTCGTACATCCACATTTGCTTACCGCCCCTCCCTGCGGTAAGTTGAGCACAACCCTAAGCCTGGGGCACGGTGGCCGACCCCTGTTCTTCTTTCGCCTCGTAGGTCTGCTGAATCAGGGACTTCTCCCAGCCCAGGTAATACTGCTTAACGGCATCGGAGGTAGCCCCTTCGGTCAGGTATTTAACGTTGGAGTACATGGCCGACCGGTAGTCGCGCACCTTGCCGCTCTTCAGGGCCTCAATGACCTGCTGGATGCCCTGCTCCACCGTCCACTGCGGCTCGAAACCCAGCCGGTTGCGAATTTTGGAGAAGTCTACACGGTAGTTGCGCCGATCACCATCGCGGCCCGAGTCGATCAGCTCGGCATCGGGCACCAGCTTCTTGACCAGCTCACCCACCATGCCCAGGGTCATGTTGCCCTCGTTGCTGCCCACATTAAAGGTTTCGTTGTGCACCCGCTCCTTGGGGGCTTCTACGGCCAGCATCACCGCATGGGCGGCATCGTCTACGTGCACAAAAGGCCGCCACTGGTCACCCCCAAACACGGTGATTTTCTTGTCTACCACCGCCTTGGCCGTGAGCAGGTTGACCACCAGGTCGAAGCGGGTGCGGCCCGACAGACCGTAGATGGTGCCAAAGCGCAGGATCACCACCGAGAAGTCGTCGCTCTGAAGCTGACGCAGTACCTGCTCAGAGGCAATTTTGCTGCGGGCGTAGAGCGAGACCGGGTTGAGGTTGCTGCGCTCATCCAGCACTAAGTCGCTGGCCCCATACACCGAGCAGGTGCTGGCGAAGATGAAGCGACGCACGCGCATACCCTTGGCGATCTCGGCAATGGTGCGGGTGGCCACCAGGTTAATTTCGATGGTGAGGTTTTCGTCCAGGGCGCAGGCTGGGTCGCCCACCAACCCTCCCAGATGCACCACCGTGTCCACCCCGCGCATGGCCTCCACCACCTTGTCCACCTGGCGGAAATCGGCCTGGATGATCTCCAGGTTGGGGTGGTGCAGCACGTGGGCAATGGGCTCCTTGCCGAACAGGAGCAGGTCGAGTAGGCGCACCCGGTAGCCGCGCTCGAGCAACCGCGGCAGCAACCCCGAACCGATGTATCCCGCCCCACCGATCACCAGCACGATGCGCTCGTCGGCGATAAGAGATGGGATGGGGCTGGCTTTGGCTTTACGCCGGGCCTCGACGCTATCCCAGTAGTGCACCCAGGCCCTCGAGGCCAGGGTCAGGCCAAGGGTCAGGAATCCGCTGGCAAACAGCACCGAGCGCGGAGGGTCTACCAGCGGCAGCATAAAGACTGCAAAACCAAAGATGAGGTAGGCCAGCAATACTGCCTGGGCCACCACCAGCATCTTGTAGCGGCTCTGGTAGGCCCGGCCGCGGCTATAAAAACCGCTGGCCGCAAATACCACAAAGGCAATGAGCATCAGGATGCCCACGTTTTTGGCATAAATCTGGGCATAAGCCCCCAGCAAGACCGCGTCGGCAGCGCCGCGGTAGGCCCACAGCAGGTGAATCACCATGGCAACGGCAAAGCTGCCAGCTACCATGAGCTGGTCGGCCAGTACCCGCAAAATCACATCGGCGGTGAAACGCAATTCCCTCAAATAGACCATGCCCTGCTCCCTCCTCAGATCGAGGCTTGTTCCATCACCCGTTCAACCGCATCGGCGGTGGCTTGCATCTGGGCCTGGCCCAGGGTGGGGTGCACCAGGAACATCAGCGAGGTTTCGCCCAGTTCCCTGGCCACCGGCAACCGCTCGGCTGGCTGCCAGCCCCGCCGGGTGAAGGCTTTTTCGAGGTAGATCTCACTGCAACTCCCGCTCATGCAGGGAATGCCCAGCTCACTCACCGCCTGCATAATGCGGTCGCGGCTCCAGCCCGGCTTGAGCCGCTCGGGGCGCACATACACGTAGTACTTGTAGTAGGCGTGGTGCAGGTGGGCGGGCACCTCGGGCACCCGCAGGGCCGGAATTTGGCGGAAGCGTTCGCTCAGGTAGTGGGCGTTGGCCCGGCGCTGCTCGACCCAGCCATCCAGCTTGCGCAAAATCACCCGGCCAATAGCCGACTGCACCTCGAGCATCCGCCAGTTGGTGCCGAAGTCTTCGTGCAGCCAGCGGAAACCGGGGGGGTGCTGGCGGTTGTAGACCGCGTCGTAGCTCTTGCCGTGGTCTTTGAAGCTCCAGGCTTTGCTCCAGAGTTCGTCGTCGTTGAGGGTGAGCATCCCCCCTTCGCCGCCGGTGGTCAGGATTTTGTCTTGGCAAAACGACCAGGCCCCGGCATGACCAATCGAGCCCACGCTCCGGCCCTTGTACCGGGCCCCATGGGCCTGGGCGCAGTCTTCGATGACCCAGAGGTTGTGCTTGTGGGCCAGGGCCATGATGGCATCCATATCCGCTGGCCAGCCTGCCAGGTGCACCACGATGATGGCCTTGGTGCGGGGGGTGATGGCCCGCTCAATGGTCTCGGCGGTAATCAGGCCGCTCTCGGGGTCTACATCAGCAAAAACAGGCCTTGCCCCGCGCATCACCGCCGCGCTGGCCGAGGCGATGAAGGTGCGGGGGGTGGTAATGACCTCGTCACCCTCTCCTACCCCCATGGCGTAGAGGGCCAGCTCGAGCGCCACCGTGCCGTTGTGCAGGGCAATGGCGTGTTTGGTTCCGACGTAGTCGGCAAATTCACGTTCAAACAGGCGGCCCTCCTGGCCCGTCCAGTAGTTCACCTTTCCAGACTGGAGCACCTTTGTAGCGGCTTCGATCTCGTCTGGCGCAAAGTAGGGCCATGGCGCAAAAGGCACTGCAATGAAGGGTTCTTTTAGCATCTACGTGCTCCTTCGAGGTAGCTTCCTCCGAAATATGCCCCAAAGTCTAGTCCAGAGCTCGTTATGACCGCGTTATTCGACAGGAATCCCCTCTGCTAAAGGCAGCATATAGCGCGTTAACCTGGGTACTGGTTTATTAATAGCACGCAACTCTCGCGTAACGATGCGTATAACGCAGCTCAAAGCAGAAGGGGCTCGAGGGTACCCTCGAGCCCCCAAACAAACCATCGCTACTTCTTACTGCCGTCGGTGCCGTACTTCAGCACGAAGATATCCTCTTCGCCCTGGTTGGTGTAGTTGTCCAGCGCTCCTTTGCTCCAGCCGGTCAGGTAGAGGTCGCTGTCACGCAGGGTGACGGCCAGGGCAATCTCATCCTGGGTACTGCCTTGCTGGCGGGCCCAGCCCACGGTGCCGTCGGCCAGATACTGCAGGATGAAGACATCCTTAGCACCGGCGTGGGTTGCCGTACCGTCTACCGAAACATTGACATCCCCCACGATGTAGACGTTGCCCGAGGCATCGGCGACCATGCCATAGGGATTAATTTGCGCTGGGTCGGTGGGGCTGTACTGGCGGCGCCAGGTTTCCGTACCGCTGCTACTGAACTTGGTCACAAACAGGTCGGTACCGCCGTTGTAGCTAAAGCCCGTCCCGTAGGCTCCGGTCACATAACCGGCCACGTAAACATCCGAACCCTGCACTGCCACCGCATTGGCCCCGTCACCATAGGCCGTACCAAACTGCTCGAGCCACTGCTGGGTTCCTGCGTTGTCGTACTTGACCACAAAGGCGTCGGTGTCACCCAGGTGGGTTTTGGAGGGCAGGGCCCCGCCGGCAAACCCTGCGGCGTATACCGCACCGGAGGCATCCACGGCCACCGAGGTAATCCGGTCGCTGCCGGTCGAGCCGAGCTGTCGTGCCCACTGCAGGGTAAGGCCGGTGTCGTACTTATATAAGGCTGCATCTTCCCCGCCTGCATTGGTTCCGCTCGGCACGGTTCCGGCGGTATAGCCGCCCACATACACGTCGCTACCCACCACCGCCACGCTGGTAAGGCCGTTCTCTACGTTCGGGGTGCCCTCGTCCAGCTTGACCGAGGCCAGCTTTGCCCCAGCCGGGCTTAGCTTGAGAATAAAGCCCTTGAAGGCGTTGCTGCTGGCGACGTAGGCGCTTCCCACCACGTAGATGTTGCCGGCGGCGTCGGTGGCCACCCCTTTGGCCTGCGACTCGGCACTGCCGGGCGTGCTGGGGTCACCCACGGTGAACTGCTTGACCCACAGGCGGCTGCCGTTGGGCGCGTACTTGGCCACCACCACATCCGGGAAGGCCAGGGCGAGCGTGCCCACCTCATCACCCAACACTTCTTTAGAGAGGCCCGCCACAATCACGTTGCCTTGGGCATCGGTGGTAATGGCGTTTCCGATATCGGTTGCGCTGGAAGCCAGCCACTTGGTGTAGGGGCTGCACTCCACCACCAGGTTGGTCACGTTGGCCCCGCTCACGGTCACGCTGCTGGGGGTGACGGTGCAGTTCTGGGAGGGGTTGGTGGGCTGGGTCTGCACGCTCACGCTGTAGGTGCCGTTTGGTACAGGGGTGTCGAAGGTGAAGGAGCCGTTGCTGCTAATGGTTTTGGTCTGCGAACCCAGGGCCAGCACCAGACCGCTGCCGTTCAGGTAGCGCACCTCGCCGCCCACGGTGTAAGTAGGAATGGGGGTCACGGTAAAGGTAGCGCTGCCGCTCTTGCCCCCGGCCGTGGCGGTGATGGTGGCCGTGCCCACGGCAACGGCAGTAGCCAGGCCGCTGTTATTCACGGTGGCAACGGCGGTATCGCTCGAGCTCCAGGTAAAGGTCACACCGGAAATCACGTTGCCGCCCGCATCCTTGGCTACCGCGGTGAACTGCTGGGTCTGGCCCACCTGCTTGCTGGCGGTCGCCGGGCTAACCTCGATGGTGCTAATGCTGGGCGCCCCACCTCCCCCGCAGGCAGCCAGGAACAGCGCGGCCAATAGTAGTACAAACCAGCGATAGGTCATGAAGTACCTCCTCAGGGTCTTTGTGGATCGAGTGATCCTAGGTTTTGAGTATAGCCACAAAAATCAAGCCGCAAATACTTGTTTGACCCAAAGACACGCCCGTAACCTAAGGCCTTAACGCCATGCAGCCCGGCGCACCAATCCATTGCCCCCACCAATACAGCATGATGCTGCCATTCGTACACACAGACCACCCCGGATTCGCTGGCGGGCAAAACCCACAACCCAGTTGGGGGGTTGGGAGACTCTGGGTATGGGTTGCGGTAACGCGTCGATAACGCTCGAGTTTATAGATCGCCCCTTTGTTGGGGCCAACGCTCGTAAGCTAAGCCTGCTCCCACACAAAATGGGTTGCCTTTGTGGGTTTGCCGGGTTACCCTCGAGGCGCTTTCGCTTAATGGTTATAAGCCCGTTTCTAGAATGCTGGTCTGCAGCAGCGGCCATAAAGGAGCCAGGGGGCCCAGCAGATGAGGAAGCCCGAGCCGACGGTAGGCCAGCTCCTCCCCCAAGCGAAGTAGGTTGTCCTGCAGGTTAACGGCAATGTTGGCTTCCCAGTGCCGGGGGTGCATCAGAACTTCTACAAAAGGAAGGCCCTTCTGGATCGCTTCCAGGGGGTCACCATCGAGCCAGAGGTTGGGGTAGGCTCCATCGGAGTAACGCCGGGTGTAGTGTTGGTGCAAGGCGGGGTCGTAGGCCTCGAGTTCGATACCCAGCTCCTCGCGCAGGGATGGCTCCAGCAACTCGTGGTTGATCACCCCCAGTCGGCGGTTAATCCAGTCGCCGTGCGAGGCCACGGTGTGCAGGGGCAGGCCGGTGAGGGCCTTTATCCTGCGGTAGTTCTCTGCAAACAAGGCCCGGATGGCGGGCATATGGGCCTCGACCTCGGCGCGGCTCTTGAGGCGGTGGCGCTTGGCGTAGGTGGCAACCTCTTCGTAGTGATAGCTGGCCTCGCTGCCCGAGGCGTGAATCTCGCGCATCAGGTTCACGTCCAGCGTGGAAAGCCTGAAGTAAAACGAACCCCTCACGTTCACCTCGCATATCACCCGCCACAAAGCCCGTGTAGTACGCAAGTCGGTGTCGATGTCCAGTCGCAAAACCAGGTATGGGCCATCCTGGAGCTGTCCGGCCTTTATCTTTTCCCAGATAGAAGCAATGGAGTGCACCTGATAGCCCCGGGCCAGGGCCTGCTCGAGCAGGCTGCGGAATTCCTGTACCCGGCTGGGGAGTAGAAAATCGGAGTAAAAGCGGTGCCATGCCTTTTGCAAGGGTGCGCTGAAGTGGGGGGCGGTGGTTACCTTGGGCTTCTCCATCTAAACACCTTCCATTGCCGGGACGTTTATCGGCTGTCGTTCGATGAGGCGCCGGTAGTACTCCAACAGGGTTTGGGCGTTCTGACCGGCATCGTAGTGGCGGTAGATGTGGGCTTGTAGCTGTTCGGCACGGGCCTGGGCCTGTGTGGGGTTATTGCGGAGCTGGGCCAGGGCTCGCAGGATGGCAGCAGCGCTAATTTCAGGGAGGGGAAAGCCAGTCTTATCGCTAATCAGTTCGGGTATGCCCCCCTGCTGACTGGCGATCACAGGCAGACCCGCTGCCCCTGCCTCGACCAGCACGGTAGGCAGTCCTTCGCGGTAAGAGGGTAGCACCAAAGCGTCGGCGGCGGCCATGTAAGCTCGAACCACCGGGTTGGGCTGCTGGCCCAGGCTGCGAATGGCAGCGCGCGAGGTGCTTATAAGGCGCTCGCGCAAGGGCCCTTCTCCGATAAACACGGTCAGGACATTTTCGTCGTCGAGTTGCTGCAGAGCCTCGAGCAGCTCCAAAACCCCTTTGTATTTCCAGAGCGTACCCACGAAAAGCAGTACGAACTTGTCCTGCGGCAGCCCCAGCTCGGCCCGCAAAGCTGGTTTGTCAGGCCTGAACGGGCGTGGAGGGAGCCGCAAGCCCACCCGGTGGGTGATCACAGGGCGGGCCGTGAAGGACTGGGCCCGCTCGCGGATGGCCTCGCTCACCGCCAGAATCAGATCGGCCTGAGTCAGCACACGCCTGTAGTAGCGCATGTAGCGGGGGCTCTGGTAGGGGTAGGTATTGGCATCGTCGCCGTGCAGCGTAACCACCAGCGGCTTCTTCCAGCGGCGCTTGAGCAAAAGGCCCAGGGTTCCCTCCGGGTGGGCAAAGTGGGCATGAATCAGGTCGTACCGTTGGGGTGGCAGCGAGAAGGCTTTGAGGCGGTGCGGCCAGCCCCAAAAGTTCTCGCCGGGAAAAGCCGGGTAGCGGGGACGAAGCACCCCGACACCCTCCACCTCGTACCGGGAAGGAATTTGGGTGTAGGCCTGCCAGGCTGGTTTTAGTCGGGCCATTCCGGGTAGTACTGCCGGCGTGGGGGCGTATACATCCACCTGCACCCCCAGGCGCTGGAGTTCTACGGCCTGGGTCTGCACGAAAATGCAGGCTGAAGGGTGTACATTCGAAGGAAAATCAGGGCTTAGAAACAATACGCGCATAGCTGTTACCTCGAACCATCATGGCTAGACCGTGTAGAAGTGCTATGGTTAGCCACAGGTATTTGCGCTCCAGAATCCCCAAAAACGCCCCCTGGATCAGGTAGGCCAGTAGACAGGCCTTGAGAATCAGAATCAGATCCGGGTGTACCGAGTGCCGCAGGCTGACTTGCAGCAGCACCCACATCCAGCTCAAGAAAATGCCCAGTCCTATAAGACCCACTTCGCTAACAAGCTCCAAGTAGATGTTATGGGCCCCCCGGCCATCGGTGATGTAGTAGGTATCAATGGACTCGAGGTCAGACTCGGCAGCAACCCCCTGCCCGAACAAAGCGGTAAAGGTGCCCAGGCCATGCCCAAAGATGAGATTTTGTTGCGCGATCTGCCATCCGACCGTCCAGATGGCCGTGCGACCGGCCCCCCCATCCTCGGCCGCCGAGGTAATGCGGTAGGTCAGGAACTGGTTGACCGCAGGCAACTGAAACAGCGCCAGGCCCACCAAGCCAAAGGCCACACCCAGCGAAAGAAACTGCCGCCAACCCAGGCGGGGCAGTACCACCAGCGCTAAGGTAATAACGATGGCTACCCAGGCGCTACGGGTGCCCGAAAGCACCACTGCCAGGGTGCAAAGCGCAAAGCAAAGAATGCTGTACCAGCGCATCCAGGGACTTTTTGTGGTCAGCCATAGCCCTACCGCTATCAGGGAACCCAGCAAAACCACCGCTGCAAAATCGGCGGCATCGGCTGCCCCCGTAAAGGTAGTGCGGCTCAACGGGTTGCGCAGGTAGTTGGAGACACCCTGAACCGCCGCAATACCAGCCCCCAGCGAGTAGGAAAACAGAACGGGCTGGAGGGTTTGGGGCCTGGCCATGATAAAAAAAGCGATGGCCATAGCACCTATCAGTTGCTGCGCCCAGGCCTGAAGCTTATCCCAGGTAGCCGATGGTTCGGCCGACCAAAAATAGCTTAGAAAAAGCCACAGCATCAGGGCTGCAGCCAGTATGGAAATACGTAGCCTTGGAATGAGTCGCCAGGTTAAAACTAGGGCCGGAAACCAGGCGATTTTGGGGCGCCTGATTTGAAAAACTAAAGAAAGCAAAAACAAGCCCAGGAGTGCCTTGGATAGAGTAAACACCCCTTCGATAGCAAAAACCCCCTCGAGCGGCAGGCTAAAAGTGTATAGGTAGAGCAAAATTTGTGGGAAGGCCAGCCAAGACCACAAAGGGAACAGCAGGGCCGCCGTTACTGGCGCAATTGATCTCATACCAAACCTTCCTTCCTGAGTGCTTTGGCAGTAAAAAATAGAATAATAGCGCTCAAAAGTACCGTTAGCCCCAACAGGCTCCAGTCCGCAACCCAGTGGGTGAGCCCCCACAGCAGCAGCAAAGCGAGCAGGTTGAGCCAGATATACCTACGCAGGCCTCGCCAAAAAACGGCCCAGCGCACCCCCGCTGCACGGAAAAATAGGCCCAGCGATATTCCGGCCACCAGGGCACTGCTCGAGGCGAACAAAAAAACTGCCCAGTACATCTGCTGGGTGGCAATACCCCAGTAGATGGCCCCCATGCGTAAGGCCAGCTCGATGATAGTAAAAATCAGCAAGGCTTTCTGCCATTCCCTAACAGTTAGCAAAGTGGAAAGGGGTTGGGCCACAATAGAGAGGAGCAAGTATGGCGCAAGTAAGCGGGCATACACCCCGGCTTCGTGCCAGTTGGGCCCAAAAATCAGAGGGAAGGCCTGGGGTGAGACCACAAACAATGCACCAAATATCGGCAATCCCACCGCTATCAACATGGTGGCAGTTCGGATGGTGAGCTGGGCTAGCTCAGGGGTCTCACGGGCTGCGGCAGCGCGAGCAAAAAAGACCTGCCCAATGGACTGGGCCACCAGGGTTACGGGGATGGTGGTAATGCGGTAACTCAGGCTAAACTGACCCATCGCAGCAGTGCCAAAAAAAGCGGTCAACAAAATAAACGGTAGGTGAAAGCTGGCCGCGGTTAGTAAAGCTGCGCTGGTGCCAAAAACCAGGAAACTCCGGTAGCGGCGGGCCGTCTGTTGCAAGGTGCGCCAGGTGATGCCCTCGAGGCTCCGGGGCAACAAACGCCACAAAGCCTGAACTCCCCCCAAGCGCCCCAAGACGTCGCCCAGTAAAAGCCCCGCTGGCCCCTTAACAAGCAGCCCCAGACCCACCTGGGCCAAAGCCTGCCATAAGCCTTGCTGAAACTTGGTCTGGGCCAGTGCACCAAAGCGCTGCAGCCGCAAGGCCCACATACTGCCCGATTGCATGAGGGCTATGCAAGCCAGCCCCACCCCCACCAGAGCCGCGAACCAGCCTGGGATTTGGGCGCCCAACCAGGTCGAGAAGACATCCCGAAAAAACCAAAAAAAACCACTTATCAGCAGGCTCAGGCCCAGGCCAGCTCCCACTGCAATTAGCAAAAGCCCACGGGCTTCTGGCTCTTCTTTGGGTAGCTGGATGGCCTGCTCGTAGCGAAGGTTAATCACCACTGCCGCCAAAGAAAGGATGGAGCCATACAAAGCCCACCAGCCAAAATCCTCCGGCTTATATATACGGGTCAGAAGGGGCTGTATCAGGACGACCAGGCCCTGACCCAGCACCGTACTGCTGGCCAGTAGGGCCGCGTTCCCCATAAAGGACGTTTGTGTCAAAAAACCTTTGATCCGGGTCATACAAGGCAGTGAGGATTTTTTGTTTTGCCCTGGCTCGGGAGCATCCCCGTCATCCCTGCTTCAATGGTACACAGCCTGATTCGGGCTGCCGGTTATTCTGCGTAACCCCGAGCGTTAACTGCTTGTAGAAAGAGTTATTTCGGGGGGCATCGGGTTATTTTCGCTAGCGTTCCCAGGCCAATACGGTTAGGCTGAGACCACAAGGGCCGGGCTAACCAAGAGGGGTACCCCGGCACATTATTGATCTCTGCCCAAAAACTCGAGGAAATATGATGAGAAGTACATCCAGCATGACCGATTTCGACCGCTTGCTCCTTAGCTTTAGCCGCTATATGTGGGCTTTGCTGGGAGCTTCGGTGGTAATTGCGGTTGTGGCTTACCTACTGAGCGCCATTCAACCACGTGTCTATGAAGCCTCGGCCCGTCTGCTTTCGGCCCAACCGGTGGAGCTGGGCTCTACAATCAGCTCACCTCAGTTTAGGCCCCTGGCTGCGGCCGCTTACCGCGAGGCTGCCTACGGCACGTTGGTGCTCGAGCAGATGAATCGTCGCTTTCCCGGCGTATTACCAAAAGAAGTATCGAAAGTACGGGAGAAACTGCGCATTCGCTCTATCGAGACAGTAGGCTCGAGTTCCACCGTATTTGTATTGAGCGCCCGTGATTCCGACCCCCGCCGCTCTGCGGCCTTAGCCAATGCCTGGGCCGAAGCTTTGCGCAACTGGGAAGAGGCCCTGATTCGAGACAACTTCAAACGCACCAGCATCTCACTGGAGAACCGGATTCGCTGGGTAGATATTCAGATTACCCAGGCTGCCAGTCGCACTGATCAAAACGTCCTGCGGGAGCTACGGGTCAACCTCGAGCGCGAACTGGGAATCATACGCTCGCTGGAAAACAGCGCCACCGGCCAGCTCTCGCTCCTAGCCCAGGCCGAAGCACCCACTGAAGCCATCTGGCCGCGCCCTTTGCTCACCGCTGGCATTGCTGCAATTTCCACCCTCCTGCTCGGATTCATACTGCTGGCTGTTCGGGATCGGCTGTCCGGCCCCACCGGGTAGCTGGCAGAGCGTTTCCCAAAACCCCACCCAGCGGAGATTCTGCACTAGAGCCCATCAACCTGGGTCTTAGGGGATTGTGTTACCCAGGAGCAAAATCGGCTATATTGGTGTACCAAGTGCATTTGCTCTAAAAATCGCTGTGGAGCTTATGAGAAAACGAGCCATTATCCCTCGACTACCCTTGAAGAGTATCGGCCTGAGATGGGTGGTGACGCTCCTGGTTGTTTTACTGGCTGCTTGTATTACCAGCTCTCAACGCAGCCCCCTTAATCCCAAACCGGATACCTCTTACGGTTTGTTTAGCATCCCCAGCGGCCCCACCTACTACGTGGGCCCCGGCGGCAACAACACCAACGACGGCTCCCGCGAGCGCCCCTGGGCCACGATTTCCTTCGCCGTGCAAAAACTCAAGCCCGGCGACGTCCTGCGGGTGCTCCCCGGCTCCTACAACGAAACTGTGCAGGTAAACGTCTCCGGCACATCAAACCAGCGTATCACCATCGCCTCCGAAACCCGCTGGGGCGCCAAACTCAACGCCCAGGGCAATCTCTTTGGTATTGATGTGCACGGCAGCTACGTGGATATCGTCGGGTTCGAAGTTACCAACGCCACCAACAGCGGCATTATTAGCTGGGCCCCCTACAACCGCTTCTTGTTCAACCATGTCTATGGCATCCGGGCCCAGTGCGACTCCAATGGCGGGGCCGGGGTAAATGCCAGTCAGCCCAACGCCAGCAACATCAGCATATTAAGCAACCTGGTACACGACATCGGCGACCTTTCGGCAGGTTCCTGCACCCGGATCCACGGCATCTACCAAGGGAGTCCAAAAGGTATCATCCAGAACAATATTGTTTACCGGGCCAGGGGCTTTGGCATCACTACCTGGCAGGCTGCTACCGCTGTGACCATTAGCCACAACCTCTCCTTTGCCAACCTGTATGGTGGTATCTCGGTGGGCTCGGGCGAAAATACCCTGGGCAATAAAGCCGAGAACTTCCTGGTAGCCAACAACATTGTGGTAGGCAACCCTCGCGGTATTAGTGAGGAAAACAACACGGGCGTTAATCGGTTTATTAACAATCTAGTCTGGAACAACACCGCCAACTGGGTCTTGCTTACCAGCACCCAGCAAAGCAGCTTCAATGAAGACCCTCGCTTTGTTGATTTCAAAGCCGATGGCTCCGGCGATTACCGGCTGAGCAACGATAGCCCGGCTATCGACAAAGGCACTCGTGAGGCTGCACCCAGCTTCGATTTCATGGGTTATCCACGCATCCTGGGAGTAGCCCCCGACCTCGGCCCCTTAGAAATCCGCTAACCCCGTTACCTATGGGGCTCTCATGAAGCGTTGAGTTCACATCTCTTGAGGTGAAGCTGTAACGGCCAATGCGTCAAACAACCTGGCCGGGTGCTTGAAACTGACTAAACTACATGGGATGAGCGAGCTATACGCCTTGGAATTGTTGAGTGCGGTTCTTGTGAAGGCCTGGTATGGCCTGCGAACAATGCGCTTGGCAGAAGCAAACTGTGCTTGCAGGAAAAACATCGAGCCTGGCTGGAACACCACATCGGAGGCTGTGTGCGTTTCTTATTTCTGACCCAGTATTTTCCGCCAGAGATCGGTGCGGCACAGGTGCGGCTGGCTTCGGTTATCCGCGAGCTGGTGCGGTTAGGGCATCAGGTAGAGGTATTAACGGCCATGCCCAATTACCCCACCGGGCGTGTGTTTGAGGGTTACCGCGGCAAACTCTGGCTCGAGGAAGACTGGGAAGGGGTGCGGGTGGTGCGCACCTGGATCTACCCGGCCATGGGCACCGGCCCCAAGCGGCTGCTTAACTACTTTAGCTTTGTGCTGAGCGCGCTGGGTGGACTGCTAAAGGTTCAAAAGCCCGATTACATCTTTGTGGAATCGCCGCCCCTATTCCTGAGCCTAACGGGCTACCTGGCCTCGAGGCGCTTTGGTGTGCCTTTTATCTTCAACATAGCCGATCTCTGGCCGGACTCGGTGCGCCAGCTCGGCCTGATGAAGGAAGGCCCTTTGCTGCGTTTGGCCGAGGGCCTGGAAGGCTGGAGCTACCGCCAGGCCCACTTCATCACCGCGGTGACCGAGGGCATCCAGAAGGTTTTGCTGGAAGAGAAAAAAGTGCCCGCGCACAAGGTGCTCTACCTGCCCAACGGGGTGGATACCGATCTTTTTAGGCCCATGCCACCCGCTCAGGCCCTGGCAAGGGAGCTTGGCCTC
>Ga0101943_1001242_pt1 | contig 24184 bp, 25 predicted proteins | sample DewCreD2012metaG_5_FD_75244 | JGI IMG/M metagenome (GOLD analysis project Ga0101943, IMG submission 75244) | Hot spring sediment bacterial and archeal communities from British Columbia, Canada, to study Microbial Dark Matter (Phase II) - Dewar... ... | reverse complement strand
CCCTTTGACAACTAAATAGCGAAGAGGGGGAATTTTCAGGCAAAATCCCGCCTCTTTGGCGGGTCGCTTGCCGTCGACCTCCCCACCCTTTCCCGCCAACCGAAGGTCGACGGCAATGCCCTGACCCTTTTGCCCCATTCTGCCCCCCTTTCCCTCCATTTTCCCTTGGTCTCCGACCCGCCTTGAGGGGATGGAAATGAGAAGGTAGCGGCTCAACAAGGGGTGGTGGTGGTCGTCTCCGACCCGCCTTGAGGGGATGGAAATGACATGGAGCGGGTCCTTGCTGAATTGGCAGAATTGTCTCCGACCCGCCTTGAGGGGATGGAAAGGCATCTTCCCAACGAACTATCCCCTCACCAGAACGGTCTCCGACCCGCCTTGAGGGGATGGAAAGTGTTGACAGGGTTGGGTGGGATGGCTATGATGTTTGGGTGCTGATAGGTCGTTTTAGGTGATGGGGAAATGGAGGGACGAGCGTGCACGCCTTTGACTATGTAGCGCCTCAACGGTTGGAAGAAGTTGTGGACATCTTGCACGAATACGGGGAAAAGGCGAAGGTGTTGGCAGGCGGGACAGATATGGTGCTTTTTATGGAGCGGGGGCGATGGCGACCGCAATTGGTGGTAGATATCCCGCGTGTTGAACCCTTCGTCGGCATCCGCCTTCAAGACCACCTTTTGTGCATCGGCAGCCGCACGACAATGCGGGAATTGGAGACATCTCCACTGGTCAGAGAGCATGTGCCCCTCTTAGCGCAGGCAGCAGGAGAGGTCGGTTCCGTCCAAATCCGCCATCTGGCGACCATCGGCGGCAATATCGGCACTGCTTCCCCTGCTGGCGACACCCTCCCTGCCTTGCTGGCATTGGACGCCTCGGTGCGGTTGCAAAGGAGAAGGGGCGAACGCCTCGTCCCCCTCACCGAGTTCTTCGTCGGACCAGGGCAAACGGTCTTGCAACCCGACGAAGTTATCACCGAAGTCCTTGTGCCCTTACCTAAAAGGCAAAGTAAAGGGGCTTTTTACAAACTTGCCGTCCGTCGCTACATGGACATCGCCATCGTGGATGTCGCCGTGTTGTTGACGGTGAATAGCGACGGCGCTATCATTGATGCGCGCATTGCGTTGGGTGCGGTGGCACCGACGCCGATTCGGGCTTACGAAGCCGAGGAACGGTTGAAAGGTTATCCGTTGGACGAACTTTTGGCGAAAGAAGCCGCAGAACTGGCGCGGCAGGCAGCGCGCCCTATTACCGACCAACGAGGAAGCGCAGAGTATCGTCGGTTGATGGTGGAGCGCTTGACTCGTCGGTTGTTGCTCCAAGCCTACCAAGCCGCCTTGTCCGACAGTTAAGTGAGGGGGCAACAAAGAATGGGTGAGTTTTTAGTTATTGGCACTGGCGTGCCACGGACGGACGCCGTTGAAAAGGTGACAGGGCGAGCCCTTTATACGGCAGACTTAGTGTTGCGGGGGATGATTTACGGTGTTTTCGTCCGTAGCCCTTACGCCCACGCCCGCATCAAGCGCATTGACACCAGCAAAGCACAAAAAGTCCCTGGCGTCGTCGCCATCATCACCCAAGAGCAATTGAGCCGCGATTTTGCCCTCGTCATTGAAGAAGAAGTCCACTCCGCTCAGCAAATTCGGGGGCTCTTTGCCAGCGATAAAGTGCGTTACTACGGCGAGAAGATAGCGTTAGTGGGCGCGGAGAGTTTGGAAGCGGCGAAAGAAGCGGCTTCCTTGGTGGAAGTGGAATATGAGCCTTTGCCTGCTGTGGTTGACCCCCGAGAAGCAGTGCAGGAAGGCGCACCCCTCATTTGGGAAGACCGTGAACCCGTCATCGGTCCCAATGGCGAACGCCTCTTCAATGTCGTCGCCGAACGCCATCACGCTGAAGGCGATGTGGAACAGGGCTTTGCAGAGAGCGATTATGTGTTTGAGGACGAGTTTTATGTCCATCGCGTCCACCAATCCTACATTGAGCCACAAGTGGCGGTAGCCGCTGTAGACGAGCGAGGCAAAATCACCGTCTGGACTTCTACACAAGGGCATTTCGTCGTCCGCAGCAATATCGCAAGGTCGTTGGGTATCCCGTTGCACCGCCTTCGCGTCATTGGCATGACCATTGGCGGAGGTTTTGGGGCGAAATTTGGCGGTATCGTGGACATTTATGCCGTCCTTTTAGCCCTCTTTACCCGTCGCCCTGCCAAAATCGTTTACACCCGCGAAGAAGATTTGCTGGACGCCCGACCAGCCCCAGGGCTTTACATCCGCATCAAAACAGGCGTGAAAGCCGACGGGACTATTGTCGCCCGCTCCGCCTATGCCCTTTGGAATGTCGGCGTCGGAGGCGGGGCTCTTTGGGCAACAGGCGCTTTCGCAAGGCTCTACAACATCCCCCATGTCAAATGGGACGCTTACGAAGTGGCGACGAACACGCCGCCGATGGGCGCCTATCGGGCACCAGGCTTTCCGCAAGTCCTCTTTGCAGGCGAAACCCAACTGAACCGCATCGCCGCTGAATTGGGGATTGACCCTGTGGAACTGCGGTTGAAAAACTTGAAAGACGAGCCGGGCTTCAAAGAGACGCTGTTGAAAGTCGTGGAGCACATTGACTGGTTCCATCGCGAGAAAGGCGAAAACGAAGGCTGGGGTCTCGCACTGGGACATTGGCGGAATGCTTCGTCGCCTGCCGCTGCTTTCGTTTCAGTGCACGAGGACGGCACGGCTAAAGTGTTTTGTGGGTTGATGGATTTGACAGGCACAGAGACCGCTGTCACCCAAATCGCCGCCGAAGCGCTGGGGATGAACTACGAAGATGTCACCTTCGTGAGGGGCGATACTGACGCCGCTCCCTTCGCGCCAGCAAGTGGCGGTAGCACGGTGACTTTCAGCGTTGGCAACGCCGTCAAACGCGCCGCTGAAGATGCCCTGCGGCAGATGTTGGAAGTTGCTGCCCAGCAATTAGGAGTGAAGGTTGACGAGTTGGAGTGGGGCAACAAGCGTATTTGGGTGCGGAGCGAGCCAGACCGTTCGCTCAGTTATGCCGAAGTGGCTCAAGCCGCCCTGCGCAGCCCTCAGGGACCGATTGTCGGTAAAGGCACTTTTGGTGCTGAACCCTCGGACACCAACATCTTCGTGCAAGCCGTTAAAGTGCGGGTTGACCCAGAGACAGGCAAGGTGCAACTGCTTCGGTCTGTTCAAGCGCTGGATGTCGGGCGCGCTATCAATATCACCCAGTGCGAGGGGCAAACAGAGGGCGGCGCTGTCCAGTCCCTCTCATGGGCGCTGATGGAAGAACTGCAATACGACGAACAAGGGCGACTCATTAATCCCACCTTCGCCGATTACCGCATCCCGACCGCCTGCGATATCCCTGCCCTTGAAACCATCCTGACGGAATTTCCCGCTCAACACGGTCCCTATGGGGCGAAGGGCATTGGGGAGCCGCCGATCACGGCAGGCCTCGCTGCCGTCGCCAGCGCTATTGGCGATGCGACGGGAGTTTGGATGCATGAAGCCCCGATGACCCCTGAACGCGTTGCCTTTGCCCTCTCACAAGCCTTTGCGCTCCCAGCAGGGGAGGGAGTCCGATGAGTGCCATTGAAATCCGTGACCTGACCGTGTTGGCGGGCAAGTATCCTCTTCTCAGCCGGTTCAACCTGACCGTTGAACCGGGCGAGACAGCCGTCTTTACTGGTCATCCATCCGACCTGCGCCACCTTTTACAAGTCCTGTCAGGCGTTACCCTCCCTGAGGAAGGCGAAATCCTCTATTACAACGAGCCTCCTCGCCGCGCCATAGAACGAGGCATCGTGGAAATCTGCTTCCCTAACGCTCACCACTTTTCTCTACCTTCCTCACCTATCTTAATTGTCCTTGAACCATCGCCTCTTTTGCCATCAACTCAACAAACTATCTTGAACCTCTCACCCCGATTATTTATTGAACAACCCAATAAATCCCAGCATCTAATTAAAATCATCAATCTAACAAGGAGGAATGATGCATGATTTTCATTATTTCGACACTTGTTACGTTATTTTCAATATTTCTATATTTTATTTTATTTTACAATCTAACTCTTGTGAACAAAATATATACATACGTTACGTTACAAGTATACGTTATATCTTCAATGTATTTTATATTTATACTTACGTATTCGTTGCAAATTAAAAACAACGTTACGATATATCGCGAAAATGTGTTCAAATTATATACAAACTTTTTAAGAATATTATTTAATAGTTTATTACTTCAATATATTATCATAGTATTATTTTTTGTTTTGTTTTTGTTAGAATTGGATCTAATTATGTTTTTGAAGTTATTTGTTTTTCTTTGTATTGTTGTGTTAATAGAAAGTATGCTGTTCTTTTTGATTTGGACTTTTTATCGGCATCGTTGGTTGATAACGGTGGTTTACGGAGGGACAGTGTTGCTGGCGCCACTTATTACGGAGGCAATGAATTTTTTGAGAGAGCCTTGGATGAGGTCTGTGTTGATGTTTTGGAACTGGATCGTGCCTTATCAGGTGCTCAGCGGAGCGCAAAACACCCTCTTTGCCGAAGGTTGGCAGCAGATGGATTTGTTGGTCATCAACGCTATTTATGCGCTGGTTTATTGCTTCATTGTCGCTTCCATCTGCCTTTATATCCGTCAGTTGCAAACGAGTTGGGTTTTTCCCTCTCCATTGAAAGGAGGTGAGTGAAGATGCGCCGATATGGTGCTGTGGCTCTCCTTCTCGCTTTTTGGTGTCTTTGGATGGCTGCGTGGCAGTGGGCGGGGTGGTGGCGGGTTGCTGCGGTTCCAAATGCCCCTAATGCCATTCGGTTGATAGGACGATTGATGGCGCGGGTGCTTTGGCAGCAATCAGAAATCTTCCGTGACACAGGGCGATGGTGGCTCGTTTTGCCCCTTTTGCGCGTCACGACCTTCTTAGACCCCACCTTCGCTGAAGCCTATGACTTTGCAGGTTGGCACATTGCTTACAATCTTCGGGCAGAGGAGAAAGACGAGACGCGCCGTTATCAGTGGGTCAAGTTGGGGATTCAAGTGTATGAGCAAGGGCTGCGACGCAATCCTAACGATTTCTCTCTTCTCTTTGGTTTGGGTTGGACAGCCTACGACAAACTTGGTGACACGGCGTTGGCTGCCTACTACTTGTGGCGGGCGCTCAATGCTCCCGGCAAATTCACAAAAGATGTGGATTGGGTGCGCCATATGCTGGCGCATGCGTATGAACGGATGCCCAACATTCAGATGGCACTGAAACACTGGGAAGAGGCTGCTCTCGCTACGCCTTACAACCCTGTCGCTCGCGGTGCCACCATCACCCTCCGCGAACGCTATGCCGGTGCCGAGACGATGTATCGCAACGGTTACGATCAGGAAGCCATTGAGATCATGGAGAACTTGCTCCGCCACCCCGACAAAAAATACGCCACTATCCCTCGCCACATCCTCGCCCAGATTTACTACGACCGTGGCGACATAGAGAGCGCTATCGCTATCATGCAACAAATGACGGAGTGGCACAAGTTAGAGCCAAGAGCCGAATTTAAAGCCCGCACCTGGAGCGATCGGTTGAAGGAACGCCAACTGCGTCCTACCGAATGAGGAATTAACACAGCAGGCAGGTCGGCAGTCGGCAATCGTTGGAGCGGCTATTAGCCGTGACGGCAATCAGCCGCGATGGCTATCAGGTTGATGGCAAATCGGCGACCAGCAAGTCGGCATTTCTCCCAAAATGCATTCGGTCGGTCATGGACGACAGTGTGAGGACGAATTTTCTCGGATGGGGAAAAGTATGTGTGCCTATGGTGCGAAGTGTTGAAAACCTCCGAAAAGGGGTTGATGTGTCCCATCAGGGAGAGCACCTAACACTGGATAGGGTTCTTTTGCAACGACCTCTCCGATCACTTGGGCAGGGATATTGGCTTGTCTCAAAATATCGCAAACTTTTGCGGCTTCAGGTGGAGGGACGGCGAGGAGCAACTCATAATCCTCTCCGCCTGTTAATGCCCACTGCGATGGGTCATGTCCAGCTTGGGTGGCGATAGAGCGAAGGGAGGCGCTCAATGGCAATTGGTTCAAATACAATTTTGCTGTCACGCCGCTGTTTATTGCCATGCGCTCCGTGTCTATGACCAATCCGTCACTGATGTCAATAGCGGCGTGGATGTCGGCGTTAGAAAGGAGGTCAGGGACAGCCGTGCGGGGCATCGGGCGTCGGAAGCGATGAAGGCAATGTTGGACGGCTTCCGAGGGAAGTTGCAAATCCTTCGTCGCCTCTTCGTGTTCCAGCAGCCAAAGTCCTGTAGCGGCATCGCCGACAGTGCCTGTCAGGAGCAGAACATCACCGATTTGAGCCCCCTTTCTTCTCCACGCCTGTCCTGAAAGCACTCCCAACGCCACGCTGCAAACCATTATCCCATTGAGGGAACGGGTCGTATCGCCGCCCAAAAGCAAAGTCCCTGTCGCTTGACAGAGGCTGATGGCGCCCTCGTAAAAGGCATCTACGAACTCCAACGGTTCATCGCCTTGCAAGCCCAAAGCCAGTAAGGCGGCTAAGGGGCGTGCGCCCATAGCGGCGATGTCGCTGAGGCTGATGGCGATGGCTTTCCAACCTAAATCAAAAGGTGGCATCCAACGCCGCCGAAAGTGGATGTCTTCCAGTTGCGTGTCTACCGTCAAGACCATCGGCACTCCGTTGGCTTCCACGACAGCGGCATCATCGCCAGCACCGACAACGACACGCGGGTCTATGCCGAAAGCGTGCTCTAAGCGTTGGCAAAGACGGTGCACCAAGGGATATTCGCCGATTTCTCGGACGGTCATTCTCCCTTGCCTCCTTTGACCCGCCGCCATAGGGCAAGGAATTGTTGGACGGTTTCCAAAGGTTTTTCGCTGTTAGCGATGGCGGAGATGACGGCAACAGCATCGGCACCTGCTTCCCAAACTAAAGGGGCATTTTGAAGGGTAATGCCGCCGATGGCGACGAGAGGAAAGTCAGGGGGCAAAACTTGCCGCACCCTTCTGACCATCTCCAAGCCGACGGGTTCTCCCGCATCAGGTTTGGTGCTCGTCTGAAAGACGGAACCGATGCTCACATAGTCTGCCCCTTCCGAAAGGGCTTGAAGGGCTTCTTGCTCGTTGGCGACGGAACGCCCGATGATTTTGCCTGTTCCCAGCAGCCGACGGGCAACAGGGACAGGAAGGTCCTCGTCGCCGACATGCACACCATCGGCATCAACGGCTAAGGCGATGTCCACGCGGTCATTGACGATGAACAAGGTATTGGTGCGCCAAGTCATCGCTCGGATGGCTTGAGCCCACTCCCAAAGTTGGCGGGTTGTTGCCGCCTTATCCCGTAACTGAACGACGGCGGCACCGCCTTCTATGGCTGCCTTCGCCAAGTCTATGTGGGAGCGATGGGGATTAACGAAACGGTCGGTGATGACATACAACCCTGCAATATGTCTCACCCTTCATCCCCCCAATTTTACGCCTTGCTAATCAGGCGAAGCCGTGTTATAACATGCCACAAGCCGCTAAGGAGGTGTTGAAGGTGTCTGTCGGGGGAGTGTTGACCTTGCCAGATGGGACAGTCAAAAACTTGCGGCTCGTCGGGGATGCCGAGTGGGTAGAGGGCTGGCTACGGCGGTCAGTATCTCCCTGCGCTTTGTGGTCTCTAACGACTCCTTTGCTCCCGATCGCGGAAGGGCTAACAACCCCCGTAGGAGCCCCTATTTTTGTCATGGGCTTGGAAGGGGACGGAAGTTTAGCGGTCGTTTTGTTGGATTTGCATTTGGAACGCCCTTTCTGTCAGGTCTTGGGGGAAGGATTAGCAGCCCTTCAATGGGCGGAACAGTTGGATGAACGGCAACTGGAAACTTTCGCCCGAACTTTTTGGCGAGACCGCCACATTTCTTTGCGAAGCGCTTATGAGCGGGCTTTTTCCTCACCAAGCCCGCCGACCCTCGGCATCACTTCCAAAGTTCAAATCCTTAGTTGGCGGTCATGGGACATTTTGGCGGAAATGCAACAGTTCCTCCAACAGCGTCAATTGCCCTTTTGGCTCTTTCGGCTTTGGGTGTTACAAACTCCTGAGGGAGAAGCCGTTGCCTTGACAGAGTTAGCCATTTCTTCTCCTGCCGCCGGCGCGAGAGTTCCCCTCTCCTTTCAACGCTTTGGAAGCGGTGACCTTTTTCTTCGTTCCCTTCAAGGTTCTGAGGAGGGGCGCCCATGACGAGGGGAAAGGAAGGGAAACACCCTTTGAGGGTCAGTCAGTTAGTGGAATGGGTGCTTGTGTCGCTCTTGCAGAAGATAGGCGCAGAAGGGGGAGGTATCGCTTTTCAAGTCGGCGAGGGCACTTTTTTGCCCTTGGGAGGGAAAGCGAACGGGTTGACCAAGGAAGGAATCTTTCGGTTGCCAGAGGAGATTTTGAAAGCCCTTGCTTCCCCTCCTGTTGCCCTCTCCTTTCCTGAAACGGTCTTTCTCCCCAATTGTCCGCCCTTTGCCCATGCCCTTCTTTGGGGGATCGGGGAGGGACGACGGCTTTTCCTCCTCTTTTGGGTGGGAAGGAGAAGGGCTCACCCCTTTAGGGCTCAAGATTTTGTCCTTTTGGAGCGGCTTGCTTGGGGCATTTATCACCTCCTTTTGCCTTTCGCTCCCTTCTACCAACCGACGCCTCTCCTTCGCCCTTGGTTGGAGATGTCGCTTGAGGCGAACATCCCTGAAAGATTGGAGCAAGGGCTATCTTCTCTTTTGGAATTGCTTTTGCAACAGGCACAAAGTCGGGATGGGGTCATCCTCCTCGCCGACCGAGAAGGAGTGCCTCAGGTCGGGGTCGCTTGTGGGGAGGGAGAGCGTTTCCTCACCTCTTGCCCTTCCCTTCCCCCTCCTGACCCCCGATGGTGCTTCAGGTCGGTGAAAGACCCTCAATGGAGCGCTTTGGTGGGGGTAAAGTGTCAAGACCCAAGAGGGGCGGAAGTTCAACCCACCCTCCCCTTGGTCATTCAAGCCTTGCAAGGACTTGTTCACTGGTGCCTTCAGGCAACATGGTTGGAGCAACTCGTCTGGCGTGACCCTTTGACTCGGTGCCTTAATCGGCGTGGTTTTCTGTTGCGCTTAGAGGGCGAATGGCAGCGGGCGACAAGATACGGTTATCCTGTTGCTGTCCTTTTTGCCGACTTGGATGGTTTCAAGCCCATCAACGACTTGCTGGGGCATCCCGTCGGCGATAAGGTCCTCCGTCAAGTCGGTCAGATTTTGCAGGCAAGCGTGCGCAGATACGATTTGGTCGGAAGATACGGCGGTGACGAATTCGTTTTTGCCCTTCCTGCGACCTCGTTGGAGGGCGCCTTGGTCGTCGCCGAAAGACTACGGTCTCGCCTCGCCGGGTTCTCCGTGGAGGAGATGAACTCTGTCCAACTTTCTTTGAGCGTTAGCATTGGGGTGGCTGTGGGGCGCCCATCGGCTCCCCTTTCGGCGCAACGGTTGTTGGAATTAGCAGACCATGCAGCAGGGATGGCGAAGGCGAAGGGGCGCAATCGCATTGAAGTCTGTTTGCCTGAAGAGGACTTTGAGCCCGTTGCGCCCTCCCCCTCCCTTTCCAGAGACCTTTGGGCAGCGTTATTGCAATACCTCAGCCACTCCGTGAACAATCCCGTCGGAGGCATCTTGGGGCTGGCAGGGGTTGCCTTGCAAGACCCCAACTTACCCCCGCATTTGAGGGAAACTCTTCAGCAAATTGAGCAGTTAGCCTTGCGGGTGCGAGAGTTCAGTCATAGACTGGCTCGCCAACCCCTTGGTCAATTCCTGCAAGAAGTGGAAACTTTTGAGCGACGGCGTATGGCAATCAGTGATCAATCAAGGGGGGCGAGAGGATGAACCCGATGCGGGTTTTAGTCGTGGATGACGAGGAAAGCATCGTGACGATTTGCCGCCTTGCCCTTCAACGGTTAAACTTGCAGGTGGAGACGGCGACAACTGCCGCCGATGCCCTCGAAAAAGCCAAAGAGGGCGATTTTGATTTAGTGCTGATTGACTGGATTTTGCCCGACAGTAACGGAGTAGACCTTTTTAAAGCCCTCCGAGAGCCTTCTCCCCACGCCTTGGGGATTTTGATCACGGGGCAAAGCCTTGCTGAGACCAACCGCGAGGCGTTGGAAGCAGGCTTTTGGGCTGTCTTGTTCAAACCCTTCACCGTCGCCGAATTGCAAGGAACAGTTCAGCGCGCCATCGCTTATCTGCAAGCCCATCGGGAGCGGGAACGGCTTGCCCTCATGGTCACCTTAAGTGACTTAGCCCGCCAAATCGCTTCCTCACTGGACTTGGAGGAAGTGCTTCACAGCGTCTTAAAAATCGCCCGCCAACAGACGGGCGCCGACCGAGTTTCGGTGATGGTCTGGGACGAAGAGACCCAACCGCCTTGCCTGCGCCTTGTGGCTGCGGAAGGGTTGCCCGAAGGCTTGCTCAACCGAGAGATTTCGCTGGAAGAAGGCGTGGCGGGCTTGGTCGTCAAAATGGGAGAACCCCTCCTCGTCGCCGCCCAGACAGTCCCAGGGCTGCAAGTCCCTTTGCGTTACCAAGGGGCAGGCAGCGCCCTTTGCTTCCCCCTTAAAGTCGGTAACCGCGTCGTGGGCGTCCTGAACTTGACGCGCTTGCAAAATGACCGCCCCTTCTCCGAAGCCGATTTGCACCTTTACCTCATCCTCGCCTCGCAGGCTGCCTTAGCCATTGAAAATGCCCGCTTGCACCGACGCTTGCGGGAAGGGCACATCGCTGCCTTAGCCTCCTTCGCCCGCTACGCCGAAGCGAAGGAAGGTTACCGAAGAGGGCACGCTGATCGGGTGGGCATCCTCGCCAAATCCCTCGCTCAAGCCTCTGGCTTAAAGCCCAGCGAGGCAGACCATCTTCGGGTGGCAGGGCTTGCCCACGATCTGGGCTTGCTCCAAGTGCCGACGGACATCCTCACCAAGCCCAGTCACCTCAGTGAAGACGAATGGCAACTCATCCGCCAACATCCCCTTTGGAGTTTGGAACTGATAGACCGTCCCGCTTTGTTAACGGACACAGTGATAAAAGCCATTCGCTACCATCACGAACGCTTTGACGGCAAGGGCTATCCTGAAGGCTTGCGAGGCGACCAAATCCCTTTGTCCGCCCGCATCCTTGCCGTCGCCGACACCTTTGATGCCCTCACCCATGACCGACCTCACCGTCCCGCTTACCCGTTAGACCAAGCCATCGCAGAAATGCGCCGGTGTGCGGGTAGCCAGTTGGATCCTGACCTCACCGACCTCTTCGTGAGCGAAGTGGTTTCCCAACTTCCACCAACCCCTGCGGGCGACGGTGGGGGTTGAGCGGTGTTGGGGCGTTGGGGCGATTTTTTCACCTTGCTCCGTCCCCACCAGTGGGTGAAAAACAGTTTGTTGGCGGCGGGCTACATCTTTGCGGGCAACTATAAAACTCCGTCCGCTTTTTCTGACCTTGCCTTCGTCGTCGGCGCCATCGTCGCTTTCTGCCTGCTTTCTGGCAGCGTTTACGCCCTCAACGATGTCTGCGACCGAGAGAAAGACCGCCACCATCCCGTCAAGCGCCATCGTCCCGTCGCTTCGGGGCGCGTCTCGGTGGCGGAAGCCCTGATGCTCGTCGCCCTTTGTGCCTCAGCCGGCATCGGGTTAGCCGCCCTTCTCGCTCGGCTCAACGATGCCCCCCTCTTTTTCGCCGCTGCGATTACCTATCTCCTTTGGGGCATCGTCTATTCGCTTTGGCTCAAACGCCTTATCATCGTGGACGCGTTGGGCGTGGCGGCGGGGTTCGTCTTGCGGGTCATTGCTGGGTGCTTTGTGATCAAAGTCGCCATCTCGCCATGGCTCATCCTTTGCACCTTGCTTGTCGCCCTTTTCATCGCCTTTTGCAAGCGTCGTCACGAATTGCTTTTGATGGGCAACAATGCCCATGCCGTTAGGTCCGTCCTCAGCGACTACACGCCTGAGTTGTTAGACCAATGCATTTCGGTCACCGCCTCCATGACCATCATGGCTTATGCCCTTTACACTTTCACCGCGCCCCATGTCTTGCTGGGCAATCGCAAAGAGCCTTGGCTGATGGTGACCATTCCCTTTGTCGTCTATGGAGTGCTTCGCTACCTTTACCTTGCCTACCGAACGGATGTCGCTGGCGCCCCAGAGCAAATGCTTTTTGACAAGCCCTTCGTCATCAATCTCTTCCTCTGGGCGCTGACGGTTTTGTTGCTCGGTTGGCTGTCGCGGTGAAGTTAGAAGGCTTCAAAAGTGGTCGCCACTAAAGTAGACGGATGGGTGGGGCGGGAAAAGGAGGGAGAGCAACGCCATTTGATCGCCGCTCAGATTCGCCCCGACCAAATCCCGCCACATCGTTGCCGAAGCCGTCCCGAAAAAGAGCAGGCAAAACTGCCTCGGCGTCACCGTCAAAGTCACTTCCGCCTCATCGCTGTCGCTGATGCTCACTGTGTTGCCTTCCACCTTAATCGTCGCTACTTGTTCGGGTTGCGTTAAGCGGAAGCAAAACGAGCCGCCCCACGAAACGCCCGTCGCTTGCAAAGTCGCTTCCATGAGTGGCTGCGCCGTCTCCAAACACCTCCGCAAATCGTTCACCCGCAGCATCATCCCCTCAAAGACTTCGTGATACAAGGTCGCCTCCGTCAAGGCTGCCAACTTTTGGGGAAAGGGATGAAGCCACGAAGTGATGCCGCTGATGACGCCCTCTTTTCCCTCCGCTTTCGCTTCCTGCGCCAAGGCAATTGCCAGCGCCTCAAGGGCGCACGGATGGGCGGGATCAAAAGCGAACTCGCTGAGCCGCAGTCCGTTCTCTGTCGGGAAAGCGCAGGCGTAGCCGACCAACTCACCAGTCATCCCAGCGACGACGACATGGCTAACTTGCAACCCCAAAAGTTGCGGATGCCCGTCCCGCCAGAAAGCGTCAGGGCGAACATGGGGCAAACTAAGGTGCAAAGCGGCGATGTGTTTGCGATAGAGGGCTTGCACAGCGGGCAAATCTTGGTCGGGCTCGTAGGGACGAACGAAGTAGCCCGATGGGGTCTCTTCAAGGGGCGGGATGCGGCGCACCGTCAATTTAAAGCGCCATTCGGGGAAATCTGCCCAACCCAAACGGGCATAAAAAGGGTTGATGCCGGTAAAGAGCATGCTGATGGCATGTCCTTTGCGGTTCATGTAGGCGATGGCATCTTCAAGGAGCAAAGTCGCCAAGCCTTGCCCGCGAAATTCGGGGAGCGTCCCGACGCCGCCGATGCCACCCATCGGCAAGACCGTTTGCCCGCGATAAAAGATGGGGCGTTCAGCGACCCAAACATGGCTGACGATTTTTCCGTCTACTTCGGCGATGCGGATTTGCTCCAAGGCAAAAGTGCTATCTTCCCAGATTTGGCGTCGGAAGCGCTCTCTGGGTCTCTCTCCAAATGCCCCACACAATACTTCCCAAACCGTCGGCAACTCTTCTTGGGTCGGATTTCTGACAATCACCGCCATCATTTACACCTCCTCAGTCCCTTGGTTAGGCTCAAAATTTGGCACACACCCGAAGGAACTTGTTGTCACAATGGTGCGCTGTCATTGACAGTGAGTGAAGAGGGTGACGCTGCGATGCCGAAACCTGCTTCTTCCTTGAGGCAAGGGCTGCGAATGATGCAAATTGGGCTGAACCGAGTGGTGTTGTTGGGTGTGCTGTCCTTTGGCGAAACCTTTTTTCAGATTAAAGGGCTTCGGCGTCCCGCTGAGCCGTTGCCGCGCTTACAGGATGTCAAGAGTATTCTTGTCGGGCGGTTAGATGAACGCATCGGTGACTTTGTATTGATGACACCCTTTTTGCGGGAACTCCGTCGCAACGCCCCACAGGCGTGGATCACTTTGTTGGTAACGCCTGCTGTTGCGGAACTGGCAATATGTTGTCCATATGCCGATGAGATCGTTCTTTTGGACAGGGTAACTAACGGGGCGTGTAGAAGCCTTCGTCGCTATTGGAAGGTGTTGCAGGTGTCGGCGGAGCGCCTTTGGTCGCGCCGCTTTGACCTTGCCTTACTGCCCCGCTGGGGCACTGGCGGTGGCTATCATAATGTCCTGCCGCTTTACTGGAGCGGTGCTCGCTTTCGGGTCGGCTTCTCTGAGCGCGACGCCAACTTCCAAAAGCGTCCTTTGGTCGGTCAAGACTGGCTCTTAACCCATGCCATCCGTGACCCATCCATTAAGCATGAAGTCGTCCGCTACCTTGACCTGCTCCGTTTCCTGGGGGGCACGGTTGAGGATGATCGCTTGGAACTGTGGCTGACAGGCGAGGACGAGGCGATGGCTGAGGAATTTTTGCGGCAACAAGGGGTTAGTGTGGGCGAGCCATTGATCGCTTTTGGAATCGGGGCGACAGATTTGAAGCGTCGTTGGCGCCCCGATGGATTCATCGCTGTCGGCACTCAACTCGCCCAAAAACATGGTGCTCGCATCGTGTTGTTGGGGGGCAAGGCAGAGCGGGAATTCGCTGCCGTCCTCGCCGACGGGCTTGGATCAATTGCCTTTAGCGTTGCAGGAGTTTTATCCCTCCGAGCAGCAGCAGCGTTGCTGAAGCGCTGTCGCCTTTACATCGGTCACGACACTGGAGCAATGCATCTTGCCGCTGCCGTTGGCGTGCCCGTCGTGGAAATTTCCTGCCACCCGCTGACGGGTTCCCCCTATAGTTGGAACGCCCCGCAACGCTTTGGTCCTTGGGGTGTCCCTTCCCGCATCTTGCAGCCGCCTAAGCCTTTGCCACCTTGCCGCGACGAATGCGACACAGACAAGCCCCATTGCATCCTGCAAATTGAGCCCGATGCCGTGATCGCCGCTGCCGACGAGTTGCTGGGGCTCACTTGAAGGAGAGCGACTCAGGTTGTCGGGTGGCAAGGGGTGCTCCTCGTTGCAACTCCAAAAGGCGGGCTTGTTTGATGGCGATGTAGAGGAAGCGATGAAGGCAAGCGTAAAAGCCTGCCCATCCGTCCAGAAAGCCGCCCTTGAAAAGGAAGCGTCGCAAAAACTTCCAAAAGCCTCCGACAACCGCTAAGCCGTTGAAACGCTCCCCATGCAAAAACTCCGCCTCCGCCTCAATGCGCGCCAGCCGAAAACTTCGCTCCCACCACGCCCACAAATCAGGCGCCATGTAGTGGCGGATAGGATAAGGCAGAACGCCCACTTTCCCGTCCACTTGAAAGCGGGGATGAAGCGTCGGCGGTGAAGTCACCCGTTCCCGCAAGAAAAGGCGCAAAACCCACTCTTGCCATCCGCCATAGCGCAACCATCGCCCCAGCACATAATTGACCCGACGAACTTTGTAGCCCGCAAAGGGGTTGCTCGTGTCGGCAATCACTTTGCGGATAGCGTTCGCCAATTCCGCCGTCACTTCTTCGTCGGCGTCCAAGATGAGCACCCAATCGCTACGGGCTTGGGCGATGCCAAAGGCGTATTGCGCCCCTGCCCCTTCCCACGAGTGCACGATGACGCGAGCACCTAACCGCTCAGCGATTTTAAGCGTCCCATCGGTGCTCTCGTCGTCAATGACGACGATCTCGTCCGCCCACTGAACGCTTTTTAAGCATCGCTCAATGTTTTCCGCTTCGTTGCGGGTGAGGACGACGACGGAGAGGGTCATCGTCGGCTCGCCACCTTCTTCCAAACGCGTTCCGCCGCTCTTTGGACAGTGACGATAGCAAGGTCGTGCATCATCCCTGTCGGTGAGGGAAGGACGGCAACCTGCTCTCCCAACGGTCCTGTTCGTTGCGGGTCGGTCGGACCGTAAAGGGCTAAGGTCGGAATTCCCAATGCGGCGGCGATGTGGACGGGACCGCTATCGCCCCCGACGAACGCCGCACACCACGATGCCGCTGCGATGAACGCCCTCAGCGGAAGTTTCCCTGCCGCCGAAATGCCCTGAACCTGCGCCGCCAACCGTTCGGCTCGGCTCTGTTCGGCGGGACCGCCAAAGATGATGGGGCAAAAACTCCATCGCTCTCTTGCCCATGTCAGCAACTTTGCGAAGTTGTCATCGCCCCATTCCTTTTTTGCGACGCTGGAAAAGGGATGGCAACCCAGCAAGGGCGTTGTCCCGTCCCAACCCAGCGCCCGCAAGGTTTGGTAGGCTTGCTCTCGTTCGTCGTCCGTCAGGAAAAGGTGCGGGATGTGCCGCTCCCCTTTGCCTTTCGCCATTTCCGCCAGCGCCAAATAGTCGTCGGCGACATGCCGCTCTAACTGAAAGGGCAACGCCGTCGTGAAGAAGCGCCGTTGGACGGGGCGGACGGAGAAGCCGAAGCGTTCAGGGGCGCCACTCAAAAAGGCTGCCAGCGCCAACCCAAAAGACGACGGCGAGAAACTGACGACAAGGCACGGCGCCGCCTTCCGCAATCGCCTCACCAATTGCCACCAACCCGTTAGCGTCCGTTCCCGCACCCAAAGGGCGTCAATGGCAGGGTGATTTGCCAACACCGCTTGCCCTTCGGGCGAGGTGGCGACGACAAGGCGTGCCGTCGGATGCCCTGCCCGAAGGGCAGCGATGGCAGGCTCCGTGAACAACACATCGCCGATGTGGTTGAGGGTCAAGATAGCGACCGTTTCCCTCATGCTTCCTCTCGCTTCCTTACCTCAAAGTCGTCCAAAGTTGCTTGCCCAAGAGGGTGGCGTAAACCTGCAAGATGCGTTCCGCCAAGACGCCGACACTATGGTGCTCGCGGACAAAGGCTTGCGCCGTTTCTCCTAACCGTCGCCGCAAAGATGAATCGGCGCGCAAGTGGCGCAACGCTTCTGCCAGCGCCGACGCATCGTTTGGCGGCACCAACCAACCCGTTTCGCCGTGCCGAACGATTTCGCCGATGCCGCCGACAGGTGAGGCGATGACGGGCAAACCCGCTGCCATCCCTTCCAAGATGGTGTTGGGCGTTCCTTCGGGAAAATGCGTCGGCACATGCGCCAAAACATCCGCCGCCCAAAGGACAGTGCGGACATCTCCTTGAAACCCCAAAAAGCGCACCCAGTTACTTATGCGCCGTCGGGCTGCTTCCTGTTCCAACGACGCCCGCAACGGTCCCTCGCCTGCCAGTAAGAGAAAAGGGCGTTCGTCGGAAGGCATCAACGCCATCGCTTCCAGCAACCCTTCAAAACCCTTCCCTGCCACCATCCGACCGACCCCAGCGACGATGAAGGCATCGGCGGGCAGTTCTAACCGTTCCCGCGCCCATCGGCGGGCGTTTGGTGGCGGGACAAACCCTTCGCTTTCCACGACGCTGCGAATAACAGCGATGCGCTCTTGCGGGATGCCTGCCCGACGGGCTTTCTCTGCGGCGGCTTGAGAGTTGGCGATAGCAAAGCAAGCAAAGTGCGCTAACCAACGAGGCATTGGCGCCGCCACCCGCCAATGCAACACCGTCGGCAGGCGAAGCCATCGGGCAATGAGCAAAGTGGGCAATGCTCCCCGACGGCTGTGGGCGTGCACCAGCGTTGTCCCTGACGAAACCAACCCTTTCAGCCATCGGGCAAATTGCCACCATGCCTTCAGGTCGCCTTCACCTTGCAGCGGGAACGAGACCATCGGCATGCTTTGCTCCCGCGCTCGCTGTTCTATCGCTGAACCGACAGGACACACCAATACACTTTGGACGCCTCGCTCCTTGAGCGCTTGCATGAGGAGCAAGACTTGGTTAGTGCCGCCTGACCATCGTCGTCCCCACTCGGCGTGAACGATTTGCCCTGCGTCGTCCCGTTGCCCTTCCATCGCCCGTTCGGCTTCAAATTGTAGCAAAGGCATTGTCCTGTGGCAGAATTGCCCCAGCCTTTTGAGGCGAGGTGAGTGATATGGCAATGCGGTTGAGTTGGTTGGGATGGTTGCTCCTTTTCGTCGGCGGTCTTTCGGCGGCATCGGCACCGACCTCGGTCGTTTTTGTCGGTGTCGCCAACGAGAGTGGCTATCGTGGGGCGCTCTTTCAGGACGAGGTGGCATCTGCCCTTCAAAGCGCCCTGAATGCTACGGGTGTTTTCGCTGTCCGAAGGGTGGAGACAAGGGCGAAGTTGCCTTTAACCGCTCCGCAACTGTTGGCGGTCGGTCAGGCTCAAAAGGCGCAGGCAGTGATGCAGGCGAGCATCAAAGCCGTCACTTTGCGCAAGCCCAAACATGACCCCATCGCTCAAGTCCTTTTGGAAGCCGTTCTCGTCACCGTTTCGCCTCCCCGCTTGATTTTTAAAGCCCGTGCGGAAGGAAAGGGTGAAAATCCTGCGGAAGGGCGCGCCGTCGCTCAAGCCGTTGCCCATGCCGCCGCTGAAATCGCTCAGCAGTTGAGCACCACTATCGCTTTGCGAGGACAAGTCCTTCTCCCGCCCGCTTACGCCCTCTTGCCTTCTCTTCGCACGGATGTCTGCGACCAGTTTTATGACCGAACGGTGCGCATCAGTTTGGACATGGTCAGTGGGATGAAGGTGGGCTCGGAGGTCGTTATCCTCAAGCGGGGTCAACCTATTGCCTCAGGGCGCGTCGTGGAAGTGGACTACGGTAGCAGCCTCGTTGCTTTGACCCAGATGCACCCAGGGGTTCAAATCCACAGTGGCGATGAGGTGCGAGTTACCTTCCTGCCTCAGTTTCCGTCCCAATTACCTTTGCCGATGCAGCGGGAGAAAGATTTCCTTCGTGCCGAACACCATTTTGGTTGGGCACTCCTCATCGCCGGCATCGCTGCTGCCTTCATTGGCGATTGAAAGGGGAGGCACCATCACTGGCAATGCCCTTTCGCTGCGACCTTTACGACGACCCGTTCACGCCCAACCTTCGGCTGGACGACATCGTGGCTTACTTGCGGGAAAAATTGCCGATCGTTACTTTTGTCCCACACGGCGAGGTGGTTCGGGAGAAGTTGGCGGCGTTTTCTGAGGACGAACGGGAGGCGACTTTGCAGCGTCTTGCCACCGGTTTCGCCAAAGCCCGCGTCCATGACCCCCATCAACCCGTCACCGACCGTGAGCCCCTTTACGGCGAAATCGCTTACGAACGACGGCGGTTGACCACACGGGGCGAAGCGACGGGGGTCGTCTATGACGGCTTTTCGGTGCAATCGCTATTGGCGACCCTCTTTGACCGCACCGAACTGAACCGCCATCGCTTGCCCCTCATCTTCACCAACCAACTTTTGGCGACCTTTGACGAAAGCGACCGAAGGTATCACTTGCGGACGGTGATTTTGGGTTACCCAGCCATCGTCTCCACGACGGGATTGGTGGAAGCGCCAGCGAAACCCAGAGAGTTTTACCTCGCCCGAGAACAATTTCGGGCGATGGGATTGGAAGCGATGAGCCCAGCATTAGCCGCTGAATTAAGCGACCGATGTTTGATGCCCAACGATGAGCGGCTGACAGAAGTCGCCAAAGGCTACGCCCTCCAAGCCCTCTTCTACGCCCTCTTTGGCGAAGCCTTTTGCGACGACAAAGATTGTCGCCTCTTCAATGCCCACTGGCAGGAAGAAATGCTCCACGCCCAACTAAATGGCGCTTATGACTTGTGCCCCCGCCATGAAGCGATGCTGCAAAATTTGGACGGCAAACAGCAGGCGCGACCTTAAGAGGAGCGTGGAAAAACATGGCGCTCATCCCTTTGGCACTTGCCGCTCAACGCTTAGGCGTCAGCGAGGAGACGATCAAGGATTGGGCGCAACGGGGATTGTTGTCCATTCACTTGGGGTCCTCTGGTTCCTCCAAAGGCGTTTTGTCCCTCATTGTGGTTCAGGAGTTGGTGGACGAGGACGAGTTGGTGGAAGTCGCCGAAAGTTTGGGTTGGTTGCAATTGTCGGCGGAGGGATGGGGAGGAGTGAGCCTCATGGCAGTGCGCCATCCCTTTCGGCGAGGCGATGTTGTCTTGGTCAGTTTCCCTTTCAGCGATGCATCTGGGCAAAAGGAACGCCCAGCCATCGTCTTGAGCGCCGACGATTACCATGAAGAGTGGAACGAGGTCCTTGTCGTCGCCATAACTTCACGGCAACCCAAAACCCTACGGAAGACAGATTGCGAACTGAAGGATTGGCGCATGGCAGGTCTGAAGCAACCCTCATGGGTTCGCTCGCACTTGGCGACCGTGCATTATCAATTCGTGGTTCGCAAAATCGGGGTGTTATCCCAGCGAGATTTGCAAGCCGTTGAATAGTGCCTTCGGGTGGCTCTTGGACTCTGAAGGGGGTGTTTGTTGTGACCCTAAAGGAGCGGATTGAGCGGTTACCAGTGCCCCGCAATGCAGTCGCTCTTTTCGGCTTGGGGCAAGTGGGGGTCGTGCTCAAGGCGGATGGCATGATTGCCTACATTGACCCCTTCCTCTCCGACCCGACGGGACATCGCGCCGTGCCCATCCTCATCCAGCCTGAGGAAGTGACGCATGCCGATGTCGTTTTCATCACCCACATCCACATTGACCACCTTGACCCGACGACCGTGAAAGGCATCGCCAAAGCCTCCCCTCAAGCGAAATTTGTCGCTCCCCTCAACTGTCACCAAACCCTATTGGAATGCGGCGTGACGGAAGACCGCATCCTTCATCCACCCGTTGACCAAAAGTTTGAACTGGGAGCGTTGCACTTTTACGCCATCCCGTCGGCTCACTACGGTTTTGACGAAGTGAACGGGCAGCCTTCCTACCTTGGCTATTGCATCACCCTCAACGGCGTTCGCATTTACCACGCCGGCGACACCATCCTTTACGATGGCTTGGAGGAACGCCTTCGCGCCTTCAACCCTGACATCGCTTTTTTGCCTATCAACGGGCGTGACTATTACCGCGAGAAGCGAGAAATCGTGGGCAACTTGACCTTCTGGGAGGCAGCGCAATTGGCGGTCAATGTGGGCGTCAAACTTGTCATCCCGACCCACTGGGACATGTTCCCCCACAACAGCGAAAACTTCGCCCGCTTCGCTGACTGGCTCTACCACAACGCCCGTGACCAACATTTCCATGTCTTGCACGCCGGCGAATTGTTCGTGTTCGTCAAGGAAGGCGAATGAGTGAAAGCAGCAACGGAGGTGGCGAACATGCGCGTTGGCGTCGTGACTTTCACCGATGGGCGCAAGCGCGTGGCAGAAGCGCTGTGGGAGGATTGCTTGCGTTTCCAACGGCGGTTGGTGGAATGGTTGAAAAGGGAAGGGCATGAGGTGGTCGCCGATGAAGTCGTCGTTTGGAACTGGGAGACAGCGAAGAAACAAGGTGGGCGAATGCGGGACGCAAAATGCGATGCCGTCGTCTTCAACTTCTGCGTCTGGTCCTATCCCGACTTCACCGTCCAATGCGCCCAGCAATTTGATGCGCCGATTTTGTTCTTGGGCAACATCAACCCCGGCTACCCTGGTTGGGTCGCCTTCTTTGCGTCGGCGGGAGCGTTAGACGAAATCGGACGCCCCTTCGGACGAGCGCTGGGCGACATTGATGACCCGAAGGTGCAAGGAACTATCCGCGAGTTTTTGCGCCGCCATTCGCCTGACAAACGCCAGAAAGGTTACGAAGCCGCCAAAAAGTTACAAGGGCTGCGCTACGGCGAATTTGACGGTCCGTCTATGGGCATGTATACGGGACACATTGACCAAAGCCAATGGATGCATCAGTTCGGCGTCCATGTCCACCATGTCAGCCAGTTGACTTTGGCGTGGCGGATGGAAAAGGTCAGCGATGAGCGGGTGGAAGCGGGATTGAAGTGGCTGGAAGAACATGCCGCCGCCATTGAGTGGGACCCGCCCTACCTTTCGCCTGGCTTGGACGGAACCTTAGCGCGCCAAATCCGCCTTTACCTCGCCATCAAGGATTTGTGCAAGGAAGAGGGGTTGGACTTTTGCGGCATCACAGGTCAACTGGACTTTACGGAGTGGGAGCGGGGCATCACGATGGACTTGCCCGAAGCGCTCCTCAACGATATCGCTGATTGGGAAGAAAACCCCAAACGCGTCATCATCACGGCGACGGAGTGCGACAGCAATGGAGCGCTGACGATGCAATTGATGCATCACCTTTCAGGCACGCCCGTTTTGTTCGCCGACCTGCGCCATTACCATGCTGATTTGGATGTCTACGACCTCGTGAACTCAGGGCAGCATTCACCTTGGTTGGCGAAATACAGCGACGACTTTCGGGTCAACTGGAAAGAAGTCCATCTGCGGGCAGCGCCGAAACTTTACTTCCCCTGCGGTGGTGCATCGGTGGCGTTCTTTTCCGACCCTGCCGAGAAGGTCACCTTCGCCCGCATCACCCGCCACAAGGGACGCTATCGGATGCATCTCTTCACGGGAAGTTTCGTTCGGTTTGGCAAGGAGAAGGACGAAGAACTGGCACGGATGACGACTTGGGAGTGGCCGCATGCCTTCGCCCGCTTTGATTGCCCGATGGAGGTCATCGCCAAACACTTCTCTTGCAACCACATCCACGCCATCTTGGGCGATTGGGTCGGCGAGTTGGTAGCGGCATGTGAATACTTGGACATTGAGCCCATCGTCCTGTCGTAACATCTTCGTCACCGCGTCGTCAACTTGCCGTCCAGTGAAATCGCCAGCCGACAATAGGGGCACTCAGCGAGGGTGCGGGCATCAGGGAGCCAACGGTAACTGGGCTCATAAGGCAACCCTTGCGTCATCTCCGCCATCTTGAGCAAGTAATCGGGGTCACGGGCGCAAAGCAAGATGAGGTCAAAAGTCCAGTAGCCTCCTTCCAATTTCCCCAGCCCCAGATATTCAGAAATTTGGTGGGTCATCAGGACGGATGGTCGTGTGTCCGCATAAGCCTTGACGACTTTAAATGGAGGTGGGAAGGGGAGCTGGTAGTGTTTGCTAACTTGCCTGCTTAAAAGCCAAAGAGATTTTAGGTTGTATTCACATGAAGGTTCTTTTGCCAACTCCACCGCTCGTCTCCATTGATATAACCCTCGCCATGTATGCCATAAAAGGGTGAACAGAAAAACAAGAATACCAATTCTTATAACTCGTCGAATAGCCATGTCCAACCGCCCCCCTGTAAAGGCTGCACTGAAATTAACAATAGTCAGTCACAGTGATTATCGTAAGGTATGCATGCGATGCCCTCGTCAACACAAAATTGTGGATTTGTGAAATGAGTCGTCTTATCTATTCGATGTTGCCATTCCTCTACCTCATGACAAAAGTGCACCGAATGCCCCAGCCCAAGTGGTCGGCAGCAGTTTGTCGCAACAATACCCTTTCTCAGGCACTCGGCAGAAACTATTCGGTCTGCGCAACTTTTCTCCTTGACAGTTACTAAGGGTGCTGGAGCGTAAGGTGTCACGACCGCGATAGCAACGAGCAGTAACGAGGCTAACAACAAGCCAAGTTTTTTGTGCCTTCCATGCTGCATTTTACACCCCCTCCTCTTAATCTTCCGTTATTACACTGATTCTTTTATATCGCCCTTTGGGGACTATCTCAATCCTACCATCGTAGCGGGCAACGATAGTTATGTTCCCATTCACATGCCAGGTGCAGCAGAAAAGCACCATTTCTGGAAAGGAATGAGTAATATTGTAATCTTCAACAGTCAATTCGTTAATGAAGTAATAGTAACTCATTGGCCATTTTTCCCCTTTCCATATGGTCGAAAACATAGGTATCTTTTCACCTTTTGAATAATCCTCGGGGCAAAGGAAAATGTTGTCGTCACGGACATATGGGTAAATAATTTGCTGAACAAAGCCATACGTGCCTTCTGGCGTTTTATGAATATACTCTATTGGCACCATACCCCAATCATTTTCATAAGCATGAACAGCAAGGGTAAGTTGCCTGAGGTTGCCGATGCAAACAGTTAAATATCCTCGTTTCCGCGCCTGTAATAACGCAGTGTAAGTTAATCCAACTAATACAGCAATGACGGCAATAACAACCAGTAACTCTATTAATGTCATTCCGCGGCGCATGCCCATCACCTCCCCAATAGCCTTCCGATACGTTCCGATTCTTCTTGCCATCGGTCAGGCCACCAATTGTAACCCGCCATAGGACTTAGATACCGCAAAATTCCGTCGGGGCATTGTTACGCAAATGATTATAGCAAGAGGGCGGTGGGGTGTTAAGGTCTAACAAATTGGGGGTGAAAACAATGAACAACCTTAACAACCCACCGCCAAAGAGACTGGAAAGAGTCCAACA
>Ga0101943_1001241_pt1 | contig 24195 bp, 23 predicted proteins | sample DewCreD2012metaG_5_FD_75244 | JGI IMG/M metagenome (GOLD analysis project Ga0101943, IMG submission 75244) | Hot spring sediment bacterial and archeal communities from British Columbia, Canada, to study Microbial Dark Matter (Phase II) - Dewar... ... | reverse complement strand
CGCTATCACTACGATCTTGAGGCTGGGTATTCCCCGCACCCGCGGGGATGAACCGGTGTCAAAGTGGGAAACTCACAACCCGTATCCGTATTCCCCGCACCCGCGGGGATGAACCGCTGCTGGCGGAAGTGGAGGCAGTAGTGAGGCAGTATTCCCCGCACCCGCGGGGATGAACCGCCTACCCCCAGGTCGAGACCTGGATGCAGTCGTATTCCCCGCACCCGCGGGGATGAACCGGGCATAGGGACGGCTGCGTATGCCTCGCAAATGTATTCCCCGCACCCGCGGGGATGAACCGCCCGAGGAGCGCGAGCACCTGCGCGGGCTGATGTATTCCCCGCACCCGCGGGGATGAACCGGTGGGGGTGGCGCCAATGCTTCCCCCGGCTGCGTATTCCCCGCACCCGCGGGGATGAACCGTCTTACTACGTAGCCACCACATACCATACCTCGTATTCCCCGCACCCGCGGGGATGAACCGTGATGGTGAGCGTGCTCGAGCCCGTCAGGGTCGTATTCCCCGCACCCGCGGGGATGAACCGCCCGCAACGTGCAGGAGCAGGCCGCTACTGCCGTATTCCCCGCACCCGCGGGGATGAACCGTTTCTCGAGCCTTTTCCTCGCTGTTGGCCGACGTATTCCCCGCACCCGCGGGGATGAACCGACCCGGAGTTTACCTACCGGTGCAACGGCTTCCGTATTCCCCGCACCCGCGGGGATGAACCGGTCGCCGTGCCCCGGATGGGGCTGCCCAGCAGTATTCCCCGCACCCGCGGGGATGAACCGGCCCGCTCGTTAGTACCGTTATCACTCCAGCGTATTCCCCGCACCCGCGGGGATGAACCGGCACGGCCATTTGGTACTTCTATGCCGGTTGCGTATTCCCCGCACCCGCGGGGATGAACCGCCCCTCCCGGCGCTTCGCCTACTTCGGGCAGAGTATTCCCCGCACCCGCGGGGATGAACCGGGCGGCTCGGAGCCTTTCCGCAGGGCGCTCTCGTATTCTCCACACCTGCGGAGCAGCTCATCCGGCAGATTTCTCTCGAGTTTCCCACCCCCGATCTCACCGGCGACCTGGCCGAGCTGGGGCGCAAGATCGCATTGCAGTATGGGTTTCTCCCCAGCGACCCCCGCACCACCGTACTCGAGCGCGAATTCCGGCGGCTTCTTGAGTCCGACCTTCTGAGCTACTGGCGCACCCTGACCGAGCCGAGGGTGCTGGCCCGGCGGCTGGCCGCGCTGCGAGAAGGAAACAGAACTACTGCCCAGATTATCCGCCAGGTGCAGCAGGAGTACGGGGCCGACTACTACTCGGCGGAGCGGCTGGTGCGCACGCTCTACAACTCCGGGGCCAACCGGGCGCAACTGGAGGCCCTGCGGGCAGGAGGCTACACGCATAAGCGCTGGCTCACCGCACGGGATGCCAGGGTGCGCCGTGCGCGGGGCAAATCAAGGTTCGACCATTTCAGCATGGACGGGGTATTGGTGCCGATTGACGAGCCTTTCCTCACCCCGGCAGGTTCACGGTTGATGTACCCTGGCGACCGCAGTCTAGGAGCACCGCCCGGCGAAATAGTGAACTGCCGGTGCACGGTGGTGGGGGTAATGCTTGAAAGTACAATGCAGGTCGTGGAACAGGAACCCAGTCTATCCCTTGAACAACTACCTCCTGATCGTCGGGTTCCTGATGACCGGCTTTTGCGGGGAACCAGCCCGATTGAGGTTTTTGGGGCTATGCGCCGGTGGCTAAACGAACGCTACCCATTGTCTGGCACCCCGAGGTTCCATATAGCTCCCCCGCCCGAACGGCTGAAGCGGATTCAGGAACGGTGGCTTCGGCTGGCCAAACAACGTGAGCTGCCCGAGGTGCTGGTGATCATTGACCCTTCGGCCAGGGCCAACCGTTTTCTTGACGAGGTGGTTATCGGTTCACAGGTCTTGAACGATTTGAAGGGCTCCGTATGGGATCGGGTTGTGGGGGCACGCTCACTGGCGCATGAGTGGTGGCACCTGCGTCGGAGAGAACTTTTGCCTTTTTATCCTTTGGAAGAGGGAAGCGCGGACTATTTTGCAGACCGGGCCATGCGGGAAGCTACAGGAGCCGATACGCGGGTGTTCAGGCGTTATCCCTTGCTGGCCGAAGCGGTAGAGAAATTGGTTCAGCTTCTTGGTGAAGATTGGCTCGAGGCTACTCGCCAAGTTGAAAACGTTCGCCAACACCTGCGTAACGCTTTGCTGAAGCGTGGATTTCCTGCTCCGTTGGTGGAAGAAGTGGTGGAGTATACTAGGGATGATGAGCTTTGGTCGACACGAGTCTACCGGCTGCTCGCTTCCGGAGGATCACCGTGAAACGCACTTTTGAGCAAGCCCGCGTTTTTCTCACGCGTGCCGCTATGTCGCAAAGCCTTGAAGAGCGCGAGGCCGTGATCGCTGAGGTGCGCCGTGACCCGAGCTTTTTTGAAGGCTATCCGCCCGATCAAATCGCATTGTTGCAGGACATTTGGTCTGATGTGATCAACGGAGCGCGGGAGATCGCCTTGGCTCGCAGCACGGCAGGAAAAGCTGTGCTATAATCCACGACAGACATCCCCCTAGGGGAAAGCCCACCGGGCACCTTGAGGGGATTTTTTCTTTGCACTTCCGCAATAGCCAATCGGGCACCACACGCCGCATCCCGTTGCAACTTCGCCAGGTGCGCCCTGGCGTGGTGTTGGTGCGTGCTAGCAACGACACCACGGTGGACGAATACGGCACCACCATCACCGTCGAGGCGCTGATGCGCGACTGGCTCCCGGCATTCTGGCAGCACCGCACCATCAGCCTCCAGCACAATCTGCCGGAGCTGCGCGGCATCCGGGGCAAGCCCTTCGTGGGGCGAGCCACCCGCGTGGACTTCACCCCCCAACTCGGGGTCGAGGTGCTCGACCCCGAGACCTGCCGGCCCCTAGCAGTTTGCGGTGGTAGATCCGGCGGTATTCCGGGCCTCGAGCCTCGAGGACGCCGCCCGGCTGATGTATTCCCCACACCCGCGGGGATGAATCGATGTCGCGGTGCTGGGTGTATGCGGTTTTCCTGTATTCCCCGCACCCGCGGGGATGAACTGAGCGGTTTGCGGTATGGTAGACCATATGTTTCGCTCGAGCCGCACCCCCACCGGTGGAGGGGTTTTTTTGGAGATGGACAGGGCCAAGGCCGAGGCCCGCGCCCAGGGCCTCGAGGTGGTGGATCTCTCGATTGGGGCGTCCGACCTGCCCCCGCCCCCAGAGGCCCTGGAGGCCCTCAAACAGGCCATAGACGACCCCTCGAGCTACGGCTACTGCCTCAAGTCGGGCACCCTGCCTTTCCTCGAGGCCGCCACCGACTGGTACTTCCGGCGCTACGGGGTGCAGCTCGACCCCCGGCGCGAGGCCCTGAGCCTGATTGGTTCGCAGGAGGGCCTGGCCCATCTGCTGATGGCCGTGGCCGATCCCGGCGAGGTTCTGCTGATGTGCGATGTAGCCTACCCCTCCTATTTTGGAGCGGCTAAAGTGGCGGGCCTCGAGGTTCACCTGATGCCGCTGGGTGAGCACCTGCTGCCCGACCTGTGGGCCGTGCCGGAGGCGGTGGCCCGGCGGGCTAAGGCGCTGCTGCTCAACTACCCCAACAACCCCACCGCAGCCCTGGCGACGGAGGAATTTTTTGCGGAGGCGCTCGAGTTCTGCCGCCGCTACGACCTGCTGCTCATCCACGACAACCCCTACCTCGACCAGGCCCTGAGACCCACCCCCTCGCCCCTGGCCCTGCCGGGAGGGCGGGAGCGGGTGGTGGAGCTTTTTAGCTTCTCCAAAAGCTACCACCTGGCCGGTTTTCGGCTGGGTTTTGCCCTGGGCAACGCCGAGGCCATCGCCAGCCTGGAAGCCCTCAAAGCCCCCATCGACTTCAACCAGTACCTGGGCATCCAGCGCATGGGCATGGCCGCGCTGGCCGTACCCCAGGCCCGCCTGCAGGCCGACGCCCAGACCTGGGCCCGCCGCCGGGCAGCCATGGTGGAGGCCCTGGCCCAGCAGGGCTGGACGGTGCCGCTCCCCGAGGCCGGGATGTACTTGTGGGCCCGGCTGCCCTCCAGCCTGGCCCTGGACGACCTGGCCTTTGCCAAAGCCCTGGTGGCCCAGACCGGCGTGGCCCTTGCGCCGGGGCGGGCTTTTGGGCCGGGAGGGGTGGGGTATGTGCGCTTTGCTCTGGTGCGACCCGAAGAGGTATTGCGCCAGAGTGCTACAAAAATTGGGAGATCCATGAGTGAGATTGCCGGACACTGGCCCTAATTTTGTAGCCGACTCTGAACTTGGTCGTTTTGGAACAATTTTCAAAATGAACTCAGCAAACCCTTACTTGAAAGAATCGCAATGTAACCTCAAAAGCAAGCAGACCAGTTGAGCCCGAACTATAGACCATAGTGAACAACTCGTACCAGTATCATTTCTAGGGGATATTCCTCACTCGGTGGAAAGCCATTGTAACCTCTCCAGGTTTTAAACTGACAGGATACTGTAGCTTTTGATTCAATCTCTTTACCTGAAATGGCACAGGGATGTGGGGTAAGCGTACCATCAGATAGCACCATAACTCCATACCCGATGGTAAGCCTCGAACCACCCCCTTTAGGTATGTAAATGCCCCATTTCCCCTTTTTCAAAGGGGATCCTCCCAGGTACTTGAAGGTGATACGGGGCTTCGCGTAGATCTCGTCTGCTGCATAAAACGCCCCTGTTTCACGCGGTTGACCTATCGGAAGGGAGCGCGTGGCATTCAGGCTGAAGTTCACCGGGATAAAGTCATCCAGCTCGAAAGCGGCAATGGCGTCCAAGTTGAAACCGGTGTCGTAGGGGTAAATGTTGTCTCGAACGTACCGATCCACTTCCTTCACCGCCAAGCCAGAAACCATCACCAGCGAGACGCCTTCGATCTTCTTGTAATCAACCCCGAACCCAAAGGGCTCAATGAGGGCACGGAGTGGCACCAGCAAAGTGCGGTAGGTTTTCAGCATCACCGGAGCTGTCCAGGTGTGGGAAGAAGCTCGTTCGTATTGAAAGCGAGCTGCCTTTCCCTGCCAATATACCACTGCCCCAACACCGTCCCATTCAACTTTTGCTCCGATCAGTCCTGCAAAAGCACGTATAGGAACCAGTACCGTCCCATTTCTGACCAGTGGCCCCACTGGATAGGTATACACTAACCAGTGTTTTCCAATACGAACAAAAGCTTGCGGATATCGGGTTTGGCCCAGCCGAGCCAGCTCTGTTGGAAAATCGCTAAGCTTAGCCCAGGCCATACTGAATAGCACGTGGGATAAGATAAGTAAACCGTAAACTAAGCTAACGTAGGTCAATATTTACATCCTCCGCATAACTCAAAAAAGCGTCAACTGTGACTCGGTTTGCGGGCTGCGAGCATCCAATGCCAAATCCATCGTTTACATTATCTGGATCAATATCTCTACTATACTGACCCCATTGTCGTAATTCAGCTACAGGAATACCTTGTCCTATTGGGGTCAAACCTGTTCCTGTGAAGCGGCCTAACTTGGTATCAAGCCAAGAGACGTTTAGTAAAAAAGAACCTGAATTGGGGTTTGTAGAGGCTTGCGCAATAGTGGTCAACCTCTTGATCACATTTCCAACACCACTCTTGCTCCATCCGGAAGCGGATGTGACCAGGGTTCGATTGATGCCTGTTCGAACTGTACCACCCGTAACTCGTATCGCCACACTTCCGTCTGAAGGAACATAAAATTCTAGTGAAATGGTTACAGGAGAAAAAAGCCTAACTTGATTATTCTGCACTGCTACATTACTACCGGATTTCAGATAAAGCGCCCAATCTTTCTTGGCTTGGCTCCATTGTACCCCGCCATCAACCTCGGTCATGATTGAACCGCTGCTAGTGGTTGAATGGCCTCCTAAATAGACAAATGGCGTTTCTATTTGATCACCAGATGAGTTTTGAAGACCGTATACACTTCCTTCACCTGGCAACGAAACTTGAGCGTACGCGTAAGAAAAGCGGCCCCCGCTAACGTTTACACCTCGCTGTGTTGCAATTCTCCGAAAAGGCCCGGTCGAAACTGGAATGCAAGTGTATTCTAGTTTGCTAACATCGTCTGGGGAACCAGAAGAGGGCAGAACAAATTTCTCACCCCACGCTGTTTCGTAGACTCGGTCTGAAATCTGACGTGATAATCTAAACTCTCCTCTTAGACTAGGTTTGTTTGCGTAAATCTGGCCATTTTCGGAAAGATATATGACATTGTCTCGGTGAGCTGGGGGCAGCAGACGCATTATTTCTGCCATTTTCCTTCGCTCTTCTCCCACAATTGCTGGATCAATAGTCTGCTCAATAAGTTCTTGGTCTGTACGTGGTGTGCTACATGATGTAATCAAAGCGCAAGCTAAAACCAGCACTAGCGATTTCTTACTTTTTATCTTTGATGTTCTGTGGTCACCCAACCCAGACGCCCAGGGGCCCGCTCAGCAGTTGCATGGCGGCCTCCTCGGGGGTGAGTTCGCCCCGGGCTACCCGGGCGATGAGGGCCTGGCCTTCCTGGGTTTTGCGGCGGCCCCACTCCTGGATCACGCTCTCCACCTCGAAGCGGGCGCGCTCGAGCCGGTGAGCCTCGAGCAGGTTGTGTTGCTGCAAGTGCTGGTGGTGGGCCTCGAGGGCCTCAAAAAGCTCTGCGATGCCCTCGGCCTTGGGGGCGATGGCGGTGAGCACCGGCGGCTTCCAGCCCGCCGGGCGGGGGGCGGCCAGCTCCAGGGTGGTTTTAAGCTCCTGCACGATGCGCTCGCCGCCCGGCAGGTCGAACTTGTTGACCACGAACACGTCGGCGATCTCCATCACCCCAGCCTTGAAGGCCTGCACCGCGTCGCCAGCCGCGGGGGTCAGAATCAGCACGGTGGTATCGGCCACGCGGGCGATGTCCACCTCGCTCTGTCCCACCCCCACCGTCTCTACGAAGATGCGTTCAAAGCCAAAAGCCTCCAGAAGCGTCAGGCTGGCCACGGTGGCCCCGGCCAGCCCGCCCAGGGCCCCCCGGCTGGCCAGCGAGCGGATGTAGACCTGCTTATCCTGGTGGTGGCGCATCATGCGGATGCGGTCGCCCAGGATGGCCCCGCCGGTGAAGGGGCTGCTGGGATCCACTGCCAGCACCGCCACCCGCTCGCCCCGTCTGCGGGCCTCCTCGATCAGCCGGTCGGTGAGGGTGCTCTTGCCGGCCCCCGGGCTGCCGGTCAGGCCCACCACTTTGGCCTGGCCGCGCCCCCGCAGTTGCCGCAGCAAGGCCTGCCCTTCGGGGTAGCCCGACTCCACCAGGGTGATGGCCCGGGCCAGGGCCCGCACGTCCTGGGCCAGAAAACGCTCGTAGAGGCTCATGGGGCTAGTGTATCGCGGCCAGGCCCCTACAAGAGGGCGATGCAGGCCACCTCCACCTTTACGTCGCGGGGCAGGCGGGCCACCTGCACGGTGGCCCGGGCCGGGAAGGGCTCGCGCACATACTCGGCGTAGACCTTGTTAAAGGCCGGAAAGTCGTTCATATCGGCCAGGTAACAGGTGGTCTGCACTATCTTGGCATACGAGCTTCCGGCGGCCTCGAGCACCGCCCCTAGGTTTTTCATGACCTGATGGGTCTGGGCCTCCACATCCCCCGCGACCAGCTCGCCGGAGGGGGTGAGGGGAATCTGGCCTGAGCAAAACACCATTCCGCCGGCCACAATGGCCTGGCTGTAGGGGCCGATGGCCTGAGGGGCTTGATCGGTTTGTACGCGCTGCTGACTCATACCCACAGCTTATACCACAGGCTGGGCGGCCCGGGCTAAAGGCCCCGGTCAACCCGGGCAGCGGCTGCGGGCGGGGGGGCAATGGTGGTGTTGGACTGCTGGGTGTGGAGGCCCAGGTGGGCCAGGGGGGCGTTGGACTCGAGGTCGGCAGCCATGACCAGGTAGTCCATGTCGGCCAGGGTCCATAGCTGCATCCCGTGGGCCTGGGCCAGCTCGCTGAACGAGGCGCCCTGGGGTTGGTCGAGCAGAATCAAAACAACGCCCTCGGCCCGGTGGGCTTGCCTGGCGCTTAACACGTCCTGCAAGGCGCTGTCCAGGGCCGACAGGTGAGAGAGTACCTGGAATATATACCGGGTTCCTACGGGCGAGCGGGCCAGGAGATAGTTCTGGTCTGGGGTTGGCGAGGCCACCCAGGAGGGGCATCGGTTCAAAAGACCAGCCACCATGCGCAAAAATGGTCTTGGCTCAATTCGAATGGCATCCGATGCTGGCATAAGCAACCCGTATACCCAATCATGCTATAGGCCAGGGCCATTAAGCAACTGAAAGGAAGGCCCAGGAAAACTCAGACAGTCCTTGGGCTTTGCTTCACTTTTTCCTCATGTAAGGGGCGGGCCTGTGGATAACTTTGTGGATAACCCGGCCTGGCCTGTGGATAACTTTGTGGGTATCTGGGTGTTTCCCAGAAGGAGGTAGGGGTTTTATTCGTTTGGGACGGGATATTTTTCAAAAGCCCGAATGTGAAACGGTTGTCAATTAATGCGGCTTGCATTAGAGGTGCTTCACCCAGAAGACCATGGGTTTGGGGGTCTCCTGGGGCTGGCCGAGGTCGCGCCAGGTGAACTGGCAGACCAGGTCGGGGCGCTTGCTAAACCCCCGCCGCTGCCAGAAGGCGTCCAGCGGCAGGTAATCGGCGGGCTTGAGGGGATGCTCGGCGGGGCGTTCGACGGCGCAGAACGTCGCCAGGCGGTAGCCGAGCTCGAGGGCCCGCGCCTCCCGGTGACGGAAAAAAGCCACCCCCAGCCCCCGGCCCCGGTACGCGGGCTCCAGCACCGACTCCCCAAAGTAGTACCAGGCCTGGGGATCCAGCCCGGCCTTTATGAAGGGCTCCTGGAACTCACTCTCGGCCTGGGCGAGGGGCAGGGCGGTGGAGGCCCCCACCACCCGCTCGCCATCCCGCACCACCACCAGGGTGCTCTCGGGAAGGTCTATAAACTTGGCCAGGTAGTGCGTCTCGTACTCGAGGCTCCCCTCGTACAGATAGGGCCACTCCCGAAAAACCGCCATGCGCAGGCGGGCCAGCTCGGGGATGAAGGGGGCCACCTCGGAGCCGGAGAAAACATCCACGCGCAGGTTCATGCTTTTCAGCATAAACAGGGGGCCGGCCCGGTACAATCTGAAAGGATGATTCTCTCTGCCGATCCCCCTGCCCACGCCCTGCTCATCGACAGCCGCTCCCCGGCCGAGTACGCCCAGGGCCACCTCGAGGGTGCCATTAACCTCGACCTGTCGGGCTTTCGCGGGCGCTTGCGCAGCGAGGAAGAGCTAGAGCAGCTCGAGCAAGCCCTGGCCGACCTCAACGGCCGCATCGGGGCGGGCCCCCACCGCCCGGTGGTGGTCTACGATATGGGACTCAACACCCGCCTGACCAAAACCGCTTTCATGCTGGCCTTGGGGGGGCTCGAGGTCTACCTGTGGCCGCAGGGGTGGGAGTCTCGAGCCACCCAGCAGGCCCCAGCCCAGCCGGTGGCCGGTGAGCCCTGGGCCCGGCTCAACCGCGAGATCCTGCTCACCGCCGACGAAATCCTGGCCGGACTGCCGTATCCTTTGCTGGACGTGCGCGAACCCCACGAGTTTGCCACCGCCCGGATTCCCGGGGCCAAAAACATCCCCCTGGGCGCTTTTGGACTGGACAACGCCGGGGCCCTGGGCCTTTTGCCCGGCCAGGCGGTGGGGGTGCACTGCCGCAGCGGCGCGCGCAGCGCCAGCGCGTTCTGGCTCCTGCGCCAGCAGGGGGTGCAGGCCCGCAACTACCTGGGCAGCATGCTCGAGTGGGAGGCCGAGGCCGACCTGCCGGTAGAACGTTCCTGAGGCCCTCGCCAGCTTGTAGGCTGTAGGGCATGAAGGTGTATGGCTTGGCTGTAGGCCCTTTGCAGGAAAACACCTACCTGCTGGTAGGCGAGGATGGACGGGGGGTAATTGTAGACCCTGGCGACGAGCCCGGGCGCATTCTGACCGAGGTGCGGCGGGTGGGTTTGAAGCCGGAGGCGATTTTGCTCACCCATGCGCACTTCGATCACGTGGGGGCGGTAGCCCCGCTGGTAGAAGCTTTGCAGCTACCGGTTTACCTGCACCCGGCCGACCTGCCGCTCTACCGAAGCGCAGCTTTGAGTGCGGCCCGCTGGGGTCTCTCCATTCCCCAGCCGCCCGAACCCATCGAGCCCCTGGCCGAAGGGCAGACCCTGGACTTTGGCCTGGGCCTCGAGGTGCTGTTTCTACCCGGCCACGCGCCGGGGCATGTGGGCTTTTACCGGCCCGGCTACCTGGTGAGCGGCGATGTGCTCTTCCGTGGGAGCATTGGCCGCTACGACCTGCCGGGCAGCGACCCCCAGGCGTTGTTGGCCTCGCTCCAGCGAATCGCCCAACTGCCGCCCGAAACGGTGGTCTACCCTGGGCATGGCCCCACCACCACCCTTGCAGAGGAGCTGGCGGGCAACCCCTACCTGGCGGGCTGAGCCGGGTCAGCGCAGGGCCCGCCCGGCCAGCAACACTGCCAGCAACGAGACCCCCAGGGCCACCTCGAGGCCCCACAGGGGGCTTTGCCCGATGAAGGGTGGATATACCAGGCCGGCTACCGTCCCACCCAGGTAGAACGCCGCCACATAGGTGCTGCTCACCCCACTCCCGCCCCGCCCCGAGACCCCACCGACAATGGCCTGGGCGCTGAAGATGCCGGCCATCATGATCACAAAGCCCACCAGAATCCACAAGGGCAGGTCGGGTAACTGCGCCAGCAGGCCCAGGGTGACCATACCAAAGGCCAGCCGGAAGGCCCTTACCTCACCCAGCCGTTTGACCAGTACACCAGCCAGGGCGCTGCCGGGAATGCCAGCCAGATAGGCGAAAAATATCCCCCCAATCTGGGCCTGCGACAGACCCAGGGCCTCGAGGCGGTAGGGTAGCAGGTTGGCTACAAAAAAGTTGATGAACAAGAGGGCAAATCCCAGTGTGTATAAGGGCCAGGCCCTCAGGGTGTACTGGGGGGGCGGTAGGGCCAGGTAGTCGCGGGCGCGCAGCACGGCCAGAGCGACGATGGCAACTGGAAGGGCCAGAAAGACGATGGCCCAGCGCTCGCCCCACCACTCGGCAAACAGGCCCCCCAACCCCCGTCCCAGACCTCCACCCAAGACGTTGCCAGCTACCCAAAACCCCGCCATCTGGGCGTGCTTGCCAGGGTACAGCTTGGGTAGTAAGGCCAGCGAAAGCCCAGGCACGGCTGCTGCAAAAGCACCCTGCAGGGCTCGACAGAGCGTCCAGATTTCCAGGTTGGGTGCCAGCCCGGCCAGCACACCAAACAAACCCACCCCCAATAGCCCGCCGCCCATTACCAGGCCCACCGGCAAGCGAATCCGCGGCACCAGGGGCGAGAGCAGCACCAGTACCAGAAAGGGCAGGCTAATACCCAGGTGAGTGCTGCCGGGGGCGGTACCAAACAGGCGCTCCAGGCCGGGCAGCATCGGCACTACCGAGTACAGGGCCACGTAGATGAGAACACCCGCTGGAATCAAGGCCCCGCCCACATCCAAAGCATATCGGGTGGGCTCCTGCTCGAGGTATCGCGTAACGCCAATCTAAGGAATTATGGCTATTTTGGCCCCCCAGGGCGGAGGGCTTTTTTACAATGGCCCCTATGCCGCATCTGCCTGAGCCGGTTGGGGCCTGGTTTCACAGCTTGTATTGGCGTACCGCCCTATTTGGTGGGGGCGCTTTGGCGCTGATCCAGCTAGGGATTGGTGCCGATGCCATCAAAATGATTGCAATGGCCTACCTTACGGTCACCCTGATAATTTTCCCGCTGTCCGAGCGATACCCGCAGGGGGCGCTGATGGTTCACCTGGGGATGGCCCTGGGGTTGCTCATCTGGGCCCTACAACAACCGGGGGCGGTGATGCCCGGCTGGAATCGGGAGCTTGTGCTTTATGCTAGCGCCACGCTGGCTACCCTGTTCCTGACGGTGCTGGCGTTGTTTGGTGGGCCGTGGGTCATGGTGGGGGGCCTGATCTTCCTGGTGGCGCTGATGCCCCACCCCGAGGCAGGGCCGTACTGGGCGGTGTGGCCTTTGTGGGCCCTGGGGGGATTGGTGGGATGGGCGGTTTTCAGGGCCATCCGCAGGCTCGAGGCAACCCAGCAAGAGCTATCCCAGGTGGCCCTTTTCGATCGCCAGACCGGCCTGAGCACCCGCCTGGCCCTCGAGGTCGACTACGAACGCTACCAAGCCCTGGCTAGCCGCAGCGACCAGCCGCTCCTGTTCTCCTACTGGCTGCTCCCAGATGTCCAGCAAAATCCCCAGCTTTTGCAGGAACTGGGGCATATCATGCGCGAAGCCGTACAGCAGGGGGACGGGCTGTACCACATGGGCGACCATCTGTTTTGTGGGCTGCACATCGGGCTGTTGAGCGGGCACGAGCTGACCGAGCGCCTGAGCCGACGCTTCCCCAACGCCCGGGTGGTCTGGGTGGCCTGCAACGGCCTGACCCTGGAGGAAGCCCTGCGACAGGCCCAGGAGCTGCTGTATCGAAGCCACCGGCGGCCCCTGCAAAGCCTGGCTGGGATGCCCAGGGCCTAGCAGCCAGGGTGGTTGCACGACGAAGTTCCCCGGAGCAATGGGGGTTTGGGGGGTGCAATCCGCCCTGCGCCTTCGGGTAATCTGAGCGGGATGTGGGCTTTGAAGGTCGCCCTGCCCCTGCCGGTGGAGCCGATGTCGTACCTGCCCCCGCACGCCGACCTACGAGCAGAGGTGCAGGGCTACCGGGTGGTGGTGCCCTGGCGCGGTGAGCTGCGGGTGGGGGTGGTGGTGGGGCGTGAAGAGAGCCCCCAGAAGACCTTTGCCTTGCGTGAGGCCCTGGCCTACCTCGATACGCGGCCCTGGCTCAACCCTTCTGCTATCGAGTTTCTGCAAGTGGCCGCCCGCGATAGCTTCTGTCCGGTGGGCACGTTGCTCAACGATTTGCTGCCTTTCCTCGAGCCCCCCCTTACCCATCGGGTGCGGCTTGTGCCCGGGGCCGACCCCGCGGTGCTGCCCGGGGGTCTGGAAGCCCTGGCCGAGGGCTGGCAGGAGGCCCAGGGCCTCGATCCCAAGCTGCTGGATTTTCTGCGCGAGGCCGGGGTGTTGCAGGAAGAGGTGGCCGAGCGGCGTACCCCGGCCCAGGCCCTGGTGGTGTTGCGCGAACCCGCGGAGGGCCTGAGCGAGAAGGCTAAAGCGGCCTGGTATGCCCTGCGCGACCTGCGCCAGGTGGAGAGCATGGCCGCGCTGGCTCGAGCCGCCGGGGTGGGGGTGGGGGTGGTGAAGGGCCTGCTCGAGAAGGGCTATATCGGGTTTGTGGAGGTAACGCCGGCCCTCGAGGCCGTTGCGGCGCGGGCGCTCGAGCCCCTGGAGCTGCCCCTGCGGCCAGTGCGGCTGCAAGGGGGGCGGCTGCTGGAGCGCCTGCGGGCCCTGGCGGGCCTGGTGCAAGAGGGCCCGGCCCTGGTGCTCTTCCCCGAGGTCTCGCTGCTCAAAAAATGCCAGCCCTTCTTCCCCGAGGCCGCCGTTTTACACGGCGAGATGAAAGCCGAGGAGCGCCGCTTGGTGTGGGAGAGGCTTGTGCAAGGGGCGGCCAGGTGGGTGCTGGCGACCTATCAGGGGCTCTTGCTTCCGCTCGACTGGGAACGCATCGTGGTGGTGGAGGAGGCCGCCGAGGCCTACAAGCTTCCGGGGGGCTCGAGGGCCTTCGTGCCCCGGCTGGCCCGGCTGCGGGCCCAGGGCCTGGGGGTGCCCATCCACTATTGCTCGAGCGTCAACAGCCTGGAGGTCTGGCATGAGCCGGCCTACCTGCTGCCCCCGCCCCGCCCGCGGCTGCACCTGCTGGATCTGCGCCAGGAGCGGGGCTGGCCCCTTACGGGCGCGGCCATTGCCCTGTTGCAGCAGGTGCAGGAGAAAAAGCGCCAGGCCATTGTGCTCTCGGCCCGGCGAGGCTATAGCGCGGTGCTGCGCTGTAAGCAGTGCGACTGGAAGGCCATGTGCCCCAACTGCGCCCTACCCCTGCGCTACCACAAAAGCGGACGGCTGGGCCTCTTGCAATGCCACCAGTGCGGCCACGAGGAGAAAGCACCCGAGCTATGCCCTGGCTGCCAGTCCGACGTTTTCGACCCCAGAGGGCCGGGGGTGGAGTGGCTTTTGGAGGCCCTGGGGCGGCACCTGCCCACCCTGCCCCGCTACCGCTACACCGCCGAGGCCAAAGACGACCTGCACCCTTTGCTGGCCGGTGCGCCGGGGGTGCTGGTGGGCACCACCGCCATTCTGCGGGCGCCGGTGCTGCCCGAGCTGGCCCTGGTGCTGCTACCCTACGCCGATGGGTTCGTCCTCGAGTCCGACTTTCGGGCGGCCGAGCGCTACCACCGACTTTTGTGGCAGCTCGCCGATCTGCATCCCCACCGCCGTCCGCTGCTGGTGCTGCAGACCTTTGAGCCGGGGCACGCCGCCCACCGGGCGCTCCAGACCGCCAGCCCCCAGGGCTTTATGGAGGTTGAGCTGGCCCTGCGCCGCACCCTGGGTTACCCCCCGGCCAGCCGGATGGTGAAGCTCGAGGTCGCGCACGCTAAGGAGCCAGTGGCCCGCGATGCCATCTACCAGCTAGCCCACGCCCTGCGAGCCAGCGCCGAGCCAGGCGAGCTGCTGGGCCCCGCCCCGGCCCCCGTGGCCCGCTTGCGGGGCCAGTACGTGTTTCACCTGCTCCTCAAAAGCTCCGAAGAGCGAGTCCAGGCCCTGATGGCGAACCTGCCCCCGGTGCGCGGCGCCCGGCTCCGGATAGACCCCGATCCGCAAAGCTTTGTGGGGCTGCTGGAGGACTGATGCAAGGCATGGGCTTCGCCATCCGCCCCTACACGCCGACCGATCTACCCGAGCTTTACCGCGTCTGCTTGCTAACCGGCGACAGCGGGGCCGATGCCAGCGGCCTGTACCACGACCCCGAGCTGCTGGGCCATTTCTATGCCGCCCCCTATGCCGTTCGCGAGCCCGACCTGACCTTTGTGCTCACCGACCTCGAGGGGGTGTGCGGCTACGTGCTGGGCTGCCGCGACTCCCTCGAGTTCGCGGCCTGGATGGAGGCGGTGTGGTTGCCGCCGCTGCGACAAAAGTACCCCCTGCCGCTCGAGGCCGATACCTCCAGGGATGCCGCCATGATCCGTCTGATTCACAAAGGCTACGTACCCTCGAGCCTGGCCGACACCTACCCGGCCCACCTGCACATCGACCTGCTGCCCAGGGCCCAGGGGCAGGGGCAGGGCCGCAAGCTGATGGAGGTGTTTCTGGAGCGCCTGCGCCGGCTGGGGGTGCCGGGCGTGCACCTGGGGGTGGGCCGGCGCAATGTGGGCGCGGTGGCCTTCTACGAGCGAATGGGGTTTACACGCTTACAGACCTTCCCCTGGGGCTACGAGTACGGCTTGGAGCTTTAGCGCCCACATGACCCGCTACAAGTGCGGTTAGCCGGAGGCGATGAGGGCGATGGCCGCCAGCGAAAGCAGCACCCCCACCACCTGGCCCCGGCTCAGATGCTCCCGCAGCAGGGCCCAGGCCAGCAAAGCGGTAAAGGCGGGGTATAGCGAGGAGATCACGGCGGCCACGTCCAGCCGCCCGGTCTGGGCCGCGACCAGAAAGAGCAGGTTGCCCCCGGCATCCAGGAGCCCGGCCAGGCCCACCAGGCCCAGGCTGGCGCTAAGACCGGCCTCCCGTCGCAAGAATCCCAGCCCTCCCACCAGCCCGAGCATCAGGGTGGTGGCGGTGAGCTTGGCCAGGGTCGAGGGCCAGAACAGGCCTTCCACCTGGTGAATTAAAGCGAAATAACCCCCAAACCCCAGGCCCGCCAGAAAGGCGTAGATCAGCCCCCTCGAGGGGCCAGAAGCGCCGTCGGGGCGCGCCGCCAGCCAGACGCCCAGCAGACCTACCCCAAAGCCCAGGAGCTGGGATGGTGTGGGATAGCCCTCGAGCACAAACCCCACCAAAGCCGCCAGGCCGGCCCCCACCACCCCGGCCATGGGGGCCGCCAGCCCCATCTGCCCGGCCTCGAAGGCCCGGTACAGAAACACCAGCCCCAAGCAGCCCGCCAGCCCTGCGCCCACGCTCCAGGGGAGGTCGCTGGGATGGAAGGCCTCGCCGCGCAGCAGGGCCAGCAGGGCAAAGAGCAGCAAGCCGGTGGCGTGCACCAGCAAGGCAACCAGGTAGGGGTTGAACCGGCGGGCCGCCACCCCTCCGCTAAAGTCGCCTGCACCCCACGAGATGGCTGAGAGCAGCGCAAAGGAAACCGCCAGCAGTTCGGGGCCCATGACCGCCAGCATACGCCACCGGGTGGGCGTTGGTGAATGGCGAATGGGCCTCTGACCCTTGAGCCCGGGGCCTCCGGCCTTTAGCCTATACCCCGTGCGGCTGGTGCGCTTGCGGCAAAAGAATTTTAGGAACCTCTCCACCCCGGTTTTTGCTCCGGGGCCGGGCCTGACCACCGTTGTGGGGGGGAATGCCCAGGGCAAGACCAACCTGCTCGAGGCCATCGAGCTGGTTCTGGGGGGTGAGCTGCGTAACGGCCTGGCCGAGCGCATCGCCTTCGGCCAGGGCGAGGCCTGGCTGCACGCCGAGATCGAGACCCAGTTCGGCAGCAGCCGCCTGGAGGTAAAGCTGAGCCGCGAAGGGCGCGAACACCGGCTCAACGAGGCCCCGGCCTCGCTGCGCGAGCTGGCCCAGTTGCCCGGCGCGGTGCTGCTGGGCCCCGATGACCTCGAGCTGGTGCTGGGCCCCCCGGAGGAACGCCGTCGTTTTTTGGACGTGCTGCTCTCGCGTTTTTCGGCCCGCTACCGCTCGATGCTCAGCCAGTACAACCGGGCCTTACAGCAGCGCAATGCTGTTTTAAAGAGCGGTTTTCGCAGGGAGGGTCGATCCGATGGGGTTCAGACCACCCTGAGCATCTGGAACCACGAACTGGTCAAGTACGGCGGGGAGATTCTCAGCCTGCGCCGCCGGATGCTGACCAAGCTCACCCCCCTGGCCCGCGAAGCCTACCGGGAGCTGGCTCCGGGCGCACTGAACCTGGAGCTGTCTGAGACCACCGACCCGGATCGCTTTTTGCAAACCCTGGAGGATAACCTGCAAGACGACCTCCAGCGCGGGGCCACCAGCGTGGGGCCCCACCGCGACGACCTGGTCATCCTGCTCTCGGGCCGCGAGGCAGCGCGGTTTGGTAGTCGGGGCGAGTGCCGCAGCATTGCCCTGGCCCTGCGCCTGGCCGAGCACCGCCTGCTCTGGCAGCACTACGAGGAGGCCCCGCTGCTGCTGGTAGACGAGTGGCACAGCGAGCTGGACAACCGCCGGCGCGGGGCCTTGCTGGCCTACGCCCAGAGCCTACCGCAGGCCATCCTGGCCGGCCTGGAAACCCCCGGCACCGGGGCCGTGATCGAGATTGAAGCCGGGGTGTGGAGCGTATGAAGCCCGGGAGAGAAATAGATGCTTCGTCGATCCAGGAGGCCCGGCGCGGGCTGGCCTGGGCCCTGCTGCTGGGCCTGGCCATCCTGGCTGCAATTGTGGTGGTGTTTATGGGCTTTGTGTTGGTGCGCCTGCTACCCTACGCCGAGGTTCTGGCGACCTCGAGCGGGCCTGTGACCCTGCCTTCGGGCGAGCGTCTACACTCTTCCTGGCTGCGCGTGGCGGTTGCAACGTTTGCTGTCGCGCTGGGACTGGGCCTGGCCTCGCTCTGGGGTTTGGTCTGGCTGCGGCGGGTCTGGGCCAGGCCCCTGCCGGCTGCCAGCAAGAAAGCCCAGAAGAAACCCAAAAATAAACGCAAACGCTGAAAGGCTCCCCTAGGCCAGGAGCAGCCGCAGGCCCCCCAGCAGGGCCAGCCAGAGCGCCATCCACTCGAAGGTGCTTTGCGGGATGTGGTTTAGCAGCCGGCGGCCTGCCAGGGCCCCCAGCACCACCGCGGGGGTTAGCCACAGGTTAAAGGCAAGCGACTCCCAGGTGATAAGGCCCAGGCCTACCGCAAAAGGCACCTTGAACAGGTTGACCACCAGGAAATACCAGGCGATGCTACCCACCACCTCGAGCTTCCCCATCCGCATAGCCAGCATGTAGATCAGCACAAAAGGCCCTGCCGCGTTGGCTACCATGGTGGTAAAACCAGCCGCCACGCCCATGCTGAGCGCAAAGGCGGGGTGGCGGGAAACCTTCACATCGTTTAGGTTGCGGGCCTTGCGGTATAGCTGATACAGGGTCATGCCGGCCACAATGGCCCCGATCACCCGCTGCACCTGCGCGTCGTTGCTAAAGTAAAGCATCAATGTGCCCAGGCCCACCCCCACCGCTGTCCAGGGGAAAATTCGCATGAGCGCTTGCCAGTGCACGTTGTTGCGCAGCATGTTGACAGCGATAAAGTCGGCGCAGATCAGCACCGGTAGCAAAGCGCCGGTGGCCTCGCGCGCCGGAATAATGCTGGCGAATAAAACCACGGCAATGGTCACCGCACCCGATAGACCGGCCTTGGAAGCACCCACCAGCCAGGCGGCCAGCAGGGCCACCACCCAGGACTGGGGGCTGAGTTCCACACCGCTACCATACCCTGGCCTGGCCCATTGGTGGGCTGGGTAGTAGCCAAGGGAGGGGCTTTTGCCTAGCCTGTAGTGAGGGATGTCCAAGGCTCGTTCATCTGCCGAGATTGTCGCCCAAATTTTGCGCCAGAAAGGGCTGAGCAGCGGGGTTCGGCGAGGCCAGGCCCTGGCGCTGTGGCCCGAGATTGCCGGGCCGGCCCTGAGCGAGCTCACCGAGGCGGAGCGCCTGGAAGACGGGGTGCTGTTCGTGCGGGTGGTCGATGCGGTGGTGGCCCACCAGCTTACCTATCTGCGGGAGGAGTTCCTCAGGCGCTACCAGGAAAAGCAGCCCGGACTGGTACAGGAGCTGCGCTTCTTGGTGGGGGCCGAGAAAAAAGCCAGGCCCAAAGAAAAGCCAAAAACCCTACCCAGGCTAGACCCCAAAGAAGAAGCCCGGCTGCAAGAGTTGGCCAAGCGCTCCCCGCAAGACCTCCAGGGGGTGATTCTCCGGGCTGGCAGGGCCATATTGCAAAGGCAAAAAGGCAACCCTCACCCGCCATGCCCCATCTGCGGCGCGCCCAGTCCGGTGCACCCTTGCAAATCCTGCCAGAGGCTGCTGGCTGCGCCTGCTGTGCAACGCGAGGCAACACACCTGACCCGTTTTCCCCTACGAGCGCGCCTCGAGGGCGAGCCCCTGCAGGCCGCTCGCTACCTGGCCCAGCAGAAGCTCGAGGCCCAGCTACGCGACCTGCTACCCCAGGTGATCCAGCAGCCCGAGCTGATGCCCATCCTGCAAGACACCGCCCGGCGCTACCTGCAACTTCGCACCGGTGAACAGGAGGTTCGCGGCCACCGCCACCTGCTACCCGACACCCTGGCCTCGCTGCTCAAAGAAGTATGATGGTGCTCGCAGCCCATCCCTGGCCTGCCGCGAGGGATGCACAGCAAATGAACCGCGTTTGTTCTTGGAGGAAACATGGCAACCGAGACCAAAACCAAAAGCGTTGGTGGCGATAGCAAAATGAAGGCCGGGCTCATCTGGTTCAACGGGCAGATGGTGCCCCAGGAAGAGGCCAAAGTCTCGGTACTGACCCACGCTTTGCACTACGGAACCAGCATTTTTGAGGGCCTCCGGGCCTACAACACCCCCCAGGGCCCGGCCATCTTCCGCCTGCAGGAACACACCGAGCGCTTTTTTCACAGCGCCAAGGTCATGATGTTCGAGCTGCCCTATAGCCCTGAGCAGATCAACCAGGCCATCCAGGAGGTCGTCCGGGCCAACGGCTATACAAGCTGCTACATCCGCCCGCTGGCCTGGATGGGCGCCCACACCCTGGGCGTGAACCCCCTGCCCAACAACCCCGCCGAGGTGATGATCGCAGCCTGGGAGTGGGGCACCTACCTGGGGGAGGAGGCTGTGCGCAAAGGGGCCCGGCTGATTACCTCGTCCTGGGCTCGCTTCCCGGCCAACGTGATGCCTGGTAAGGCCAAGGTGGGGGGTAATTACGTCAACAGCGCGCTGGCCCGCGTGGAGGCCCAGCAGGCGGGGGCTGACGAGGCCCTGTTGCTCGACAAAGAAGGCTTTGTGGCCGAGGGGTCAGGAGAAAACATCTTCTTCATCCGCCATGGTGTGCTGTATGCGGTGGAGCACTCGGTTAACCTGATGGGCATCACCCGCGACTCGGTTATCACCATTGCCCGTGACCTGGGCTACGAGGTGCGCGAGGTGCGGGCCACCCGCGACCAGCTCTACATGGCCGATGAAGTCTTCATGGTCGGCACGGCGGCCGAGGTTACGCCGGTCTCGTACCTGGATCACCGGGCCATCGGCACGGGCCAGGCAGGTGAGCACACCATGAAGATCAGGGCTGCCTACATGGACGTGGTGCACGGCAAAAATCCCAAATACGAGGCCTGGTTGACCTACGTGCAGTAAGCCGGCGTGTTTTTTGATCGGGCGGCCCAGGCGATAAACTGTTGGGCGGTGAGACCGCTCCCGTTGCTATTCCTTACCCTGTTCAACAGCATTCTGGGCCTCTCGGTTCTATTTCCCATCCTGGGGCCCCTATCGCGCGAGCTGGGTTTGGGCGAGCTGCAGGTGGGGTTGTTTTCCACCGGCTACGCCCTGATGCAGTTCATCCTGGCTGCCTACTGGGGGCGACGCAGCGAGGTGGTGGGGCGCAAGCCCATCTTGTTGATGGGCATTCTGGGTTTTGCGGCCAGTTTTTTCCTGTTTGCGCTGTTTGCCTGGCTGGGCTACCAGCAGGTGCTCTCGGGCTGGGGGCTGTTTGGATGTCTGCTCTTCTCCAGGCTGTTGGGGGGCGCGTTTTCTTCGGCCACCCTGCCCACCGCCCAGGCCTACCTGGCCGATATCACCCCGCGCGAACAGCGCACCCAGAACTTCGCCATCCTGGGGGCGGCTTTTGGCCTTGGGGTGATTTTTGGCCCGGCCATCGGGGCGGCTTTGGCGCACTTCGGGCTGCTGGTGCCGGTGGTTTTTTCCGCCAGCCTGGCCCTTTTGAATGCCCTGTTTGTATGGTGGGTTCTCCCTGAGTCACGCAAGGCCCAAGAGCGCACCCCAGCCCCCTCGAGCCTCTCCTGGGCCGATCCCCGCATCCGGCCCCTGCTCCTCATTGGCTTGAGCATCAACCTGGCCTCCATCGCCATGGAGCAGACCGTGGCCTTTTTGTACCAGGATCGCCTGGGACTCACCCCAGCCCAGACCGCCCAGACCGTCGGCCTGGCCCTGGTGATTTTTGGCATTGTGGGGGTACTGGTGCAGGGCTTCTGGGTGCGCACGGTCAGGTGGCCGCCCAGGGCGTTGCTGGGCCTTGGGCTGGCCCTGCTGTTGCTGGGCTACCTGGGCCTGGTGTTCGCGCCCAGCTTCGCCTGGCTCACCGCCTCGCTGGTCTTACTGGGGCTGGGCTCGATGGCAACTCCGGGGCTCACAGCCGCCCAGTCGCTGGCGGTCTCCGATGACGAACAGGGCGTGGTGGCTGGTTTATCCAGCGCGGCCCAGGCCCTGGGGCGCATGCTGGGGCCGGTGGTGGGCACCTCTTTATACGGCCTTTCCCCAGCCTACCCGTATGTGTTTTCCGCCACGCTGATCGGTCTGGCGCTTTTGTTTTTCCTGGCCCGACCGCAGCTAGCCAGTCAGCGGGAGTAGCCCGGCTTCCTCCAGCAGCCGCCGCAGCATCTCCAGATTGACCAGGGCGTGCCCTTTGGTGGTGTTGTTGAAGATGAACCAGACCTGGGTGGGGGTCTCGAGCTCCAAAGCGGCTTGCAGGGATCGCACCCAGAAGCGCAGCTCCTCCTCGCTGTAGCGGTAGTCGTGTCGCTCGGCCTGGTCTTTGCCTTCGTACCACTTTTCCTTGTTGCGCCCCGAGAGCCTGATGTAGGCGACCTCACCGGTGATGCGGAGCTGGTTTTTGGGCAGGCCGGGCAGGGGCGGGTAGTCGGTGCTGACCCAGATCAGGCCCGCTTTGCGGAAGGCTTCGCGCACCTCCTCGTTGTCCCAGGAGGCATGGCGAAACTCCACCGCCAGCCCGCCGGGGGCCAGGGTTTTGTCGGCGAAACGCTGGGCCAGCGCCGCAAAATACCTGCGGTTCTCGGGGGTGCGGTGAAAGCTCTGGGGAAACTGGGCTAAAAAAGGCCCCAGCACCCCGGCCTCCCGCAGGGGGGCCACCGACTCAAAAAGCCGCCGGTAGTCCTCGTCGCCGGCCTTGCGCTCGTGGGTCATGCTCTGGTGAATCTTGACCGCCCAGTGCACCCGCCCTTCGCTGCGTTTGAGCATCCCGGCGAAGGCTTTGAGGCCGGGAATGTTGTAGAACGAGGAGTTCAGCTCCACGGCGTTGAAGTGGCGGGCGTATATTGAGAGCCACTGGTCTTTTTTGGCCTCGAGCGGATACAAAAGGCCCACCCAGTCCTCGTTGGTATAGCCGCCGGTGCCCAGGTAGATTTCCACCCCGTCTATTGTGGCAGGAACCAAAAAAACGCGCCACCTGCGGGCGGCGCGTTTATACGGGCTCGGCTACTCCACCGTCACGCTCTTGGCCAGGTTGCGGGGTTGATCTACGTCGCGGCCCAGGCATACCGCAGTCTCGTAGGCCAGCAGTTGCAGGGGTACCACGCTCACCACCGGGGCCAGCAGATGATGGGTCTGGGGGACATAAATCACGTCCTGGGCAAACTTCTGTACCTCGGTATCGCCCTCGGTGGCTACGGCAATCACCCGCCCGCCCCGGGCCCGCACCTCCTGGATATTGGAGACGGTTTTCTCGTAGAAGGGGCTCTGGGTGGCGAGCACCACCACCGGCAGGCGCTCGTCGATCAGGGCGATGGGGCCGTGCTTCATCTCGCCGGCAGGATAGGCCTCGGCGTGGATATAGCTGATCTCCTTGAGCTTGAGGGCTCCTTCGTAGGCGGTGGGGGCCTGAATATGCCGCCCCAGAAACAGATAATCCTGGGCCTGGTGGTACTTCTCGGCGATGTGGGCCACGTGGGGCCGCTGCTCAAGGGTCTCTTCTACCAGCCGGGGCAGTTTGCGCATCTCCCCCAGAAGCTTCCGTGCGGTCTTCTCGTCCAGCGTGCCCCTGGCCCGGCCCATCCAGACCGCCAGCATAGCCATAGCGGCCAGCATGGCGATGTAGGCCTTGGTAGAGGCCACCCCGATCTCCGGCCCAGCGTGGATATAGAGGGTGTCGTCCACCTCGCGGGTGATGCTGCTGCCCTTGGCGTTGATGACCCCCAGGGTGCCCGCGCCCTTGCGCTTGGCCTCACGGATGGCCTCCAGGGTATCGATGGTCTCGCCCGACTGGCTGATGCAGATGGCCAGGGTTTTGTCGTCCACCACCGGGTCGCGATAGCGGTACTCGGAGGCTACGTCGATCTCCACCGGCACGCGGGCCAGGGCTTCCAGCAGGTACTTGCCTACCCAGGCCGCGTAGTAGGCCGTACCACAGGCCACGATGTGCACCTTGTCGTAGCGGGTGGGCTCGAGCTTGAGCCCCAGCTCCACCCCGGCTTCTTCCTCGTGCAGGCGGCCCCCCAGGGTGTTCTCCAGCACCCGGGGCTGCTCGTAGATCTCCTTGAGCATGTAGTGGGGGTGTCCGCCTTTTTCGGCGGCCTCGAGGCTCCACTCCACCGTCACCACCTCACGCTCTACCGGGTTGCCGGCCAGGTCGGTGACCGTAACCCCATCGCGGCGCACCACGGCCATATCGCCGTCGTGCAGGAAGATCACCCGGCGGGTATAGGGCAGCAGGGCCGGTACGTCCGAGGCCACAAAGTTCTCGCCCTCGCCCAGCCCAATTACCAGCGGGCTCACGGTGCGGGCCACCACAATTTCCTCGTGGTCTTGGTGGGCCACCACCAGGGCGTAGGCCCCGTAGGCCTCGGCCAGGGCCAGCCGCACCGCCTCCACCAGATCGCCTTGGTTAGCGGCATTACCGCTATGGCCTGCGGCCATCTTTTGCCGGTACTTCTCCTCAATCAGGTGCGCCAGCACCTCAGAATCAGTCTCGGAGGTGAAGGTATGCCCCCGTGCAATCAGGCCTTCCTTGA
>Ga0101943_1001239_pt1 | contig 24240 bp, 14 predicted proteins | sample DewCreD2012metaG_5_FD_75244 | JGI IMG/M metagenome (GOLD analysis project Ga0101943, IMG submission 75244) | Hot spring sediment bacterial and archeal communities from British Columbia, Canada, to study Microbial Dark Matter (Phase II) - Dewar... ... | reverse complement strand
CCGTTAACCTTTTATCTTGAGCCTGATGAACAGTAACGTTTCCGACCTGGTACATGCGTCCCGCATTTTGAAAGATGGAGTTTTGCCCAACTATGAATCTCCGGCCCCGTTTGTTTGCCATCGCCCTGATTTGCATGGCTTTCATTGCCGGGTGTACATCAACACCTCGTGCTACGATACCGTCTGAACCGGTCATCGCGGCTGAACCGACCCGGTCGGTGGTTCCTACCCCTCTTCCCACACCCCTGCCGATCTACGCCGACGGCACTGAAGTTGCCGGTGTGCCGATTGGTGGCTTGACGGTTGCAGAGGCAGAAGCAGCACTGAGCAGTGCGCTGTCGGCGAGGGTCACGCCGCTGCGACTGGTTGCCGGTGCATATACACAGACGATTGAGCCGACGGCAATTAATCTGCACGCCGACCCGGCTGCTTTGCTGGCTGCGGCAGCGCCGGCGTTGGGGAGTAGTACACCGGTACGTGTACCACTCCAGCTCACCTTCGATGAAACTGCCCTGCGTGAGCGGATGGCAACCTTTGCTGCCGAGTCGGCTCTGCCACCCCAGGTTACCGTTATCACGTCAACCGACGTGCTGTCACGGAGCTTTGCCTACATTCCCGGTCGGGCGATTGATCTCGACCGCTCGTTGGAGATTGTAAGCGGCTTGCTACGCCGTGGACGGGCAACCGAACCGATTGCACTGACCCTTTGGCCGACTACTGAACAGCCGCGTGCTTCGCTTGAACAACTTACCACCCAGCTCGAAGAGATGGCTGAGGCGTGGGATGGCGTGGCGGGGGTTTATCTGTATGATCTCGCCACCGGTGCTGAAGTCGCGGTGAATGCGCGCAGTGTCTTTCCCGGTGCCAGCACGATCAAGACGGCTATCATGCTCTATGCCTACACGAAACTTGAAACCTTTACCGAACGCCAGTGGCGGCGTATGCGCCTCATGATCATCGAGAGTGACAACCTGGCAGCAAATGACATCCTGGCTGCCGGCGCCGGTGGCACCGGTACCGATCTGGCATTTCGCGGCGCCGAAGAGATGAGTGATATGCTGGCCGATCTCGGGCTGGAATATCTCTATCTCTACGTACCTTACGAGTCGACCGACTACATCCGGCTGTACAAGGTTAAGTATCGCTGTGGGCCGAAAGACCCGGTCGGCGAACCGCCGTACACCGAGACCGGTTGCGCACTGCGGGCAACTCCTTACGCTATCGGGCAGATCTACCGCATGATTGACGAGTGTGCGCGCGGTGAAGGTGTGCTGCTGGAGAAATTTGAACTGCTCAATCCAGATCGATGCCAGGAAATGCTCGACTTGCTGGCCGAAAACGGCGACAATAGCCGGATGGTTGCCGGTCTGCCAGAGGGAGTACGGGTCGAGCACAAATCGGGATGGATTGACAACACCCAGGCCGATGCCGGAATTGTACGCTCACCCGGTGGTGATTATGTGTTGGCCGTATATGTCTACAAGCCACTGGGAGATCGGGCAGCCTGGCCCGACTCGCTGCTCGGCGGAGCAATTGCCGATTTCAGCCGTCTTGTGTACACTGCCTACAATCCAATTCAGATTGATCCGGCTTCGCAGGGAGATACTCCATGACCGGTCTACCCATCAAGCGCATAGTGCTCTACAAGCACGGTGTTGGCTATTTTGAGCGTCAGGGTGTCTTTAGCGGTGATGCCTTAACACTCACCTTTCCCCTGACGGCAATGGACGACGTATTGAAGAGTCTGGTCGTCATCGACCGCAGCGGTCAGGTGCGCAACATCGATTTTGCTACCCCTGAAGACCGTGCCGCTCTATTGGCTCGTGGGAGTATTCAGCTCTCAAATGAGCGGAGCCTGCTCGATTTGCTGCGTGATCTGCGAGGACGCACCGTGCGCTTGACCTTGACCGGCAAACAGGGCGAGACGATCACCGGGCAGGTGATCGGGATAGATGTCGAAGATGAAAAGCCGCTGCGTCGAGCTATTGTGAGTCTCTACCTCGCGGAAGAGCGGGTAGTGCGTCCATTTGCGCTCGATGATCTGTTACGAGTTGAACTTGTCGACGAGAAGGCACAGCACGATCTGACCTTCTTTTTACGCGCTGCCCAAAACGACGAGCGCAACCGCACGGCGACCGTACACCTGACACCGGGTGAACACGATCTCTTGATCGGCTACGTGGCGCCGGCACCGGCCTGGCGGGTCAGCTATCGTCTGATCTTCGAGGATGGTACTGATGGTGTATCACGCTGTTTTCTCCAGGGTTGGGGACTGTTCGACAATCAGCTTGAGGAAGATTTGGTTGATGTTGCAGTAACCCTGGTTGCCGGCCAGCCGGTTTCGTTCCGGTATCGTCTATACGAACCGCAGACGCCGGAACGCCCCTTACTGGATGACACGCCGCGCCCACAGCCGAAACCAATGGCCCGTATGCGAACGATGCCGGCACAGACACGCGATATGGCGCTGGAAGCAGTGGAAACCATGGCACTGGCAGCACCTGCCCCCGCTCCCGCCCTTACCATTGAGACAGTAACTGACAGTGTACGTGCGGTCGCGGTAGGTGAAGATCAGGGCGCGCTCTTCGCGTATCGGGTCACGCAGCCGGTCAGTGTCGGGCGAGGTCAATCGGCGATGGCGCCTATCGTTGGATCACAGATCAGTGGGGCACGGGAGCTGGTGTACAATCAGCGTCGGCTAGAAAAGCACCCCCTGGCCGCCATTCGGCTCAAGAACGAGACCGGCCTCACCCTGGAGCAAGGGCCAGTCACCGTGCTGATCAATGGCGAATACGCCGGTGAAGCGGTACTACCATTCACCCGTGCCGGTGCCGGATTCACCGTCTTCCACGCTGTTGAATTGGGAGTGACGGTACTGGAAACGACACACGAGACCCGCCATCTACACGGGATTCGGCTTCACGATAGTGATCTATTGATCGATGAATATTTGCTCTTGTTCCGGCAATATACGATCATCAGCACTCTGCATACAACGTGTACCGTGATCATCGAGCATCATCGTACTGCTCACACCGAACTGGTAGACACACCACCGCCTCTCAGCGAAGAGGGCTTCATTGCACGTTGGGCAGTGAGTGTACCGGCTGCCGAGCAAACTATGTTCACGGTATGCGAGCGACGGCTACTCTCACGCAGTCAGTCGATCAGCAGTCTTTCCGGCGACCAGTTACAACACTTTCTCCGCGACAAGCTGCTCGATGAAGCGACATTCCAGCAGCTTAGCGGTATTCTCAACCTTTACCGCCAGATTGATAAGGCGCGCAGGATGATCGCCGAACACGAAGCCGAACAGCGACGTATCCTGGAGCGACAGCAACACCTGCGCCAGACTATTGAACCACTGCGTAGCACCGGTGAAGAGGGGGCATTGCGTCAGCGTTACGTCGCAACACTCGCACAGCTCGAAGATCAGTTTGAGCAGATCGCCCGATCAATAACCGAACAACAGACCTCTATCGAAAAACTTACAGCGCAGATCGAACGTCGGTTACGGCGCCTCTCCGCACCAAAACGTACAGCGTAAACCCATGATGCGCGACTACCGGACATTCTTTGCTATCGTACTTGCCAGCCTGGCCGGGTGGATTATTGCGGTCGCGGTCTACATCCAGATCGGAGACAATCGCAACCCGGAACTCTTGCGCTGGCTGGCCCTGGTCATACTCATCACACCACTCAGCGGCTTTCTCGGATGGGTTGCTATCCGGCGCCACGAGTGGCGTCTGGCCGCTGCGTGCTGTGGTGCGCTCTACTTCTTCACACCCTTTGTGGCAGCACGGATCGAAACCATTGTTTCCCCCGATGCCGCACGCCAGACGGTAGGGCCGCACACAGTCTACTTTGTTAGTGTGCTGGCATTACACCTGCTCGGCGGGCTGGTGCTGGCCTGGTGGCGGGGACGGCGAGGAGTGTCATAGACGTTTGCGAAATGACAACAGCCCGGCGCCACTGGTATCAAATCTGGTTTAATAGCAGTCATAGCTCGCTATCTCACATCAACTTAACGCTGTGGGGTGAGTACTACACCACTGTGCGCACGCTGGTATCCCCCTTGGGATCGCGAACCTCCGGCTCGCTCGCCACATGGAACCACACACTCTGCTATCTCCCGTTGCCCCGTTCACTTCCTCTTCCAGCGGGGTAGCGCACGCCGTCATCAGTGCACAACAGCAGAGATATACCCTGCACTGGTGACCTATGCATTACCCACATGTCGCGCTGCGTTAGGCTGGGCTGCAAGCACTCCCCGTGGCGCAGGCTTCCAGCCTGCGTGGAGGCATTCCCCTCTACCGCCGGCAGGTGCTGGCGGTGGCCGCTGTTGTGCAGGCACGGATCTCTTACAACATAACCGTCTACACGCAGGGATCGCAGGCATGCCTGACCAACTCGATGATCGGCACGAGCACATTCAGCACCGCCGTGACCAGGATGGGTAACGGTATGCCACGCGCCGGATCGTGAGCGCGGCTGGCGCGGCAGCATGGCTGCCGCACTCCAAACTGCGCGACACGCGCATGACGAGCGGCTACGGCAATCCATCCAGCACATGATAGCACGGCTGGAGCTGCGCACTGTCACCGGCCCAGTCGCCCACAACAGCACCTATGGCGATCATACCGGCTGATGCGCACGTGGTTGACACCAGTTGTGGGTAATGCATAGCACTGGTGACGGCGGGTTGGGGTAGGAGCGCGTCGCAGATCACCGCTGGACGCAGCGCACATACGACACGCTCGCTACTTATCACCTGGTGCTACACCTGAGCATGACTGCACCAAACCTGTCAGTGCGTTTGCAACAACCCATCAGCGAGTCGCTGGTGACACGCCTGGCAGCGCTTCAACACTGGTCTGACAACCTGAATAATGCACAGGGTCAGTCAAGATTTGATACAGTGTTTACTTACGAATTCTGAATGATTGGCATAAAGATTCGCCAGCTTGCCTCGTATATGCTGACCGTCCCGGTGATTTCATTGGACACGACAATCAACGCCCGTCCGGTTGGACTCTGGTTGGCTGGCACGAAGAGAACGATTTCCGGTCCGCTATCTGGCCCGACCGTTGTACCGCCGAATGTGCGATTATTGAGATACTGGACGAAGGTCGGACTGGCAGGAGTGCTCACGTCGAAAATCATCACGCCGCCTTGTCGTTCCAGTCCCACAAATGCATAGGTACGACCACCGAGAACTCCGAGCGTTAAACCTTCTGGTTCTGGGCCTTTGTTATCGCTCCGGCTATCGGAGGTATCCGCATCGTTGTCACTATTGAAAAATTCAGGATATGTTACTGCTACGATCTGCTCAATCTGGTCGCCGCTATCGAAGACTAATCCGCCTTCTCCATCCCAGATTGAGAAGGAACGAGTGCCAAAGACATGAATCTGGTCAAACTTGCCATCATTATCGAGATCACCGCTCGCATTACTTACGGTCAGACGCCCTAGCGCAGTATTCGCCTTCAGCGCGGTTGCATTTGGGAAATCGGCAGGGTCGAGTTGATACGCATTACTCCCTACTCGCACCTCTTCGCTGAAAGCATCGTAATCGCGTGCATCACCCTCATTGGCGGTAACCAGATACACCTGACTACCCACTGTGTAGGTGGAAATTGCGTCGGGTTGGTACATACCGTAGATCGGCCAGTTAGCGATGTTGATGCCACTATCCCTATCACTGGCATCCAATCCATTGCCTGCCAGATTATGATCCTTTAGACCGAGGGAACGAACCCACTCAACACTTAAGGTTTGGAGATTAATCTTTGCAATCGCGTTATTCTCCTGAAGTGTAACATAGGCCACCTGGCTGTCAGCAGTTACCGTGATATACTCCGGCTCCAGATTCTTTTGCACAGCATCCGGATCGCCTGCGGTTGGACCAAAGATGCGCGTATTGGGATCAAACTGACTACGCCTTGAACCACCGATCTCGAAATCGGCGAAGCCAATACTAATAACATTCGTATTGGTTAGCGTTGCAATATTGCCACTAACCGGAATAACACTGATCGTTCCATACGGATCAATTGTGTAGTCGTTACTTGGTTCACCTTCGTTCGCAACCAGCAGGCGTGAACCGTCAGGAGTGAACGTCAGCATATCGGGCAAAGCACCTACCTGAAGCTGATTAATAAATTGACCCTGGTCATCGAAAAAGACGACCGATCCAGGGTTGGTTTTGGGATTAGCTTCAACTGCTACAGCAACCAGATTGCCCCGTACTGCAACACTATTTGGACCTGCACCGTAGGTTGAGAGATCAATGCGATTTGTACGAGTCAGATTGTTGGTATCACTGAGATCGACAATATCGAGAGAGTTATTAGCACTATTGGTTACATACATTCGATTACCACTGATAGCAACGGTTTCAGCAGAGGATGCACCAAGGCCGGTTGAATATGTGGCAATCAGGGTAAAGGTTGGATGAAGCGGTGCTGGCAGGCTTGATAGTGGTAGCGATGTCGCCAGGCTTAATAGTGGTAGCGGCACACAGAAACACAGCATCACAATGACGAACACGGTCAACTTACGCAGATACATGGCTATCGTCCCCGATACTCATGAAAGGCTGATACATGCATCTGCTAATATAAAAATTTTTCATTAAGTCAAGATAATGTTGGAATTAAGGATTGATGATGTGTATGTTTTACACGGTGTTCAAATCAAAGCGAGGTTTTTCCGATGTCAGTACATACTGAAACGATGCAACCATCATTGACAATATGGCAAGCAAGATACTCACCGCTGCATCAACGGCACAAAGACCTGATGCCACAGGGGGACAACCATCGGCTCACTAACCAGTCCTGTTGCATCGCGCACACGGACGAAGAGCTGGCGCGTTTCGCCAGCATCCCATCGCCAGCGAATTTCCGGTACCAGCGGTAGCCAGGCTGCCGTGGTGAAGTCGGGGGTGGTACTCAGTTGTACCTCCAGGGGCGTATCTTGATCGTGGGAATCGAAGCGCAATCGTACTGTGTCCGTTTCGAGCCACTCAGTCTGTATGCCGACGCGTGGTGGCAGATTGAGCGTTACTGTCTGTGATACAACAGTCGTATTTCCAGCTCGATCAACGTAGGAAACCTCTACCACATGATCGCCTTCAATTGACGGTAAGCTCCAGCGGTAGCTATCGTAATACGGTAACGGATTGCTCTGCTCGCCATTGATGCTTAGCGCGACCGCAACAATGCCGCCGTTGTCGTCCATAGCATTGGTGTCAATGCGGATGGTGGGTTCATTGACAACGACCGGATCGGGGGACAGGGCTGGTGCAGTGGCAAGAGCAGCAATTTCGGCTGGGGATAAGGGATTGGCAAAGATCGCCAGGTCGTCAATTGCTACGCCGGCAGCGGGACTACCAGCGCTAAAGCGTCCAATATACAGCAGCGCACCGGGCAGGTACGGTAAGACAGTGTTGTTTCGCTCGGCAACCAAAACACCATCGATGTAGAGGGCTTTGTATCCATTCGCAGCATCCCAGATCACTGCGAAGTGGTGCCAGCCGGCACTCAACGTATCCGGTACGCTCAGCAGGTCTTCGCCGCTGGTGGCGTCCCCCACCGTCCAGAACGTCCACTGCGCACGACCATCGGCCCCAAGCCGATCCCGGCGCAGGGCCAGGGTTCCGGTATAGACAGGCGCCCCTTCCGGTTCGGCACTCGTCGCAAACAGATAGTGGCGGTTGAGGCTATTGCCGGGGAACGTGGCCGGTATCTCGACCCATAAACTAATCGTCCCCTGGTCGAGATTGAGATTGCCGGTTGTCGGAAATGCGATTGCGACATCGTTAACGCTCACTGACTGCCCAAAGCGACCATTGGCAAATCGCGGTGTGCCTTTGATGTGTGGCAACCCTTGCCCAACACTCTGGAGTGAATGACCGTCAAACGTGACTGCGAAAAGCAGATGGTCGGGCGGTGCGACACGCATAGTGCCAATCGGTGGCGTGGTGTCAGACACCGGTGGTGTGTAATCAGGTGGTGTGAAGTCGTAGGTACCGATCAGATCAGGATGCCAGAGCCAGGTACTGGCTGCACAACCGGCGTAGGTCGGACAGGGATCGGGGCCGGGGCCGAACCAGCCATACGGATCAACCTGTTTGCGAATACCCCCTTCCCAACGTCGGACTTCAAAGTGAAGATGCGGGGTACCGCTCACTCCACTGGCACCGCTCACACCAATCTGCTGACCGGTTACAACGCGCACCCCATTGCCCTCGTTGAAGATAGGCGCAAAGGCACTCAAATGCCAGTAGACAGTCTCGTAGCCGTTGGGGTGAACAATAACAACTCCCAGACCCCGTGACTCACGAAACGCATACGCCGTGCCGCTTGCAGCAGCAAGGATCGGAGTGGAGAACGGTGCATCCGGGAAAACGTAATCATGACCATCGTGGCTATTGTATTGCACGTTTCGCCGGCCAAGATAGTCAACCATTTCATTGTTGCCATCGCCCCCGGTATCGACCATTGGGTAAAGATGATCGAAGTAGGCAAGATGGTTGACCCGCGTCCCCATCGGCCATGGTGCCCGTAACCAACCGGTAACATCGGTTGTCACCACAGCCGGTGGCGCGAGCTGACCGTCGAAATAGGTGCGAAGTGCCGCTGCGGTTGCTTTCACTGCTGCCAGCCACGACACCGAATCACGGCCCTGAGCCAGAAACCGCTTCATGGCAATCCACTCAGCCGGCTCATCAAGTGAAATGGTGAGTGTCAAGCCATCTTGTAATCGAATGGTTGGCGGTTGCTGATACGGCCCCAATCCGGCCCGTAATTCCCGGTTAGCCCACGTGATCTGTTCGGCGAAACCGGTGGGGCCATGCAGGCCAAAGGGGTGGCTCAAAGCTGTTGGTGGAGGAGCAGGATCACTGAGCAGACCCGCTGTTGCTTCGAGCAGGGCCAGGGTGAGGAATGGACTGACGCCGAAGTAGATGCTCTGCTCTTCGATAATCTGTGCCGCAGGTTTCCCATCAATTTCAAGTTCTTTCAAAGGGCCAGGCTGCCGGGCGAGAAACGCAGCCACGCTCCATCCACCGGTCGGCTGGGCGTGTACCGGATGGGCGATAACGACGAAACTCAAGATAAGCAGCCAGGGCGCAAAACGATGCATGATTGACCGTATGCACAATAGTTCGATGTTGTATCTATACTACCATAACGTCATTGTGGGGCAAAAGTTTCCTGGATGACAAAGTAATAAGGTTGGAGCAATAGGATAATCCGCCTGCTCACTTTACTCCTTTAAGGGAGAATAGAGCATATGGAACAGTGTAACTTCTGCCATATCGGGACACCCTGACCCAGACTTCTGGTTTCCCCTCTACCGTACACGTTCAGAGGCAGGCTGCATACGTGCGCTAACACAACTTCTACCGCATCAGGACAACCCAATGAGGTTGCTAGTCGCCCCTTTCCTGCACAGCTATGCATTACCTACATGTCACCCAGGAGCCGGTATGACACCGCATAGCACATCGTGCTGGACACGGTGGTGCATCGTTCGTCACGCACACCAGGCGGTCATGCGCTCCGCAGCGTCCTGCTCCCCGCCGGCAAGCCAGCCCTGCCCTGCGGTCGTGTGGGCTGACACCCTCTCTCACGACGTGGCAGCCCCACTGGGGCTAGCCATACGTGTGCCTGGCACCTGCTCCCCGCCGGCAGGCCAGCCCCGGAGGGGCTTCCACGAATTGGTTTTAACCCGCTGGCTCTGCACCCGCCGACTCGCCAGCGCTCTCCCACACGCGGGCGATGCAGTATCCGAGTTATGGGTAATGCAAAGTGATAGGGGTGGTGGTGAGGATATTTAGAGCGTCCTCAACCCCCCACGCCCTCACCTCACCCTCCACCCTTGCTCTTCTCCCACCAGGAGCAAGGAGCGGGGAAGTAGCAACGGACGTGCTCTGCATCACGTCCGCCTGCTTTTCTCGCAGATCAATCGATGTCAGGAGCGGACAGAAAATTTGAGTCAACACAACGTCTATCGCATCAGGAAGTCCACACACTCTTATCTACTCTGTCCACCCCTGAAACCACAGCAGGAGGGGCGCACGGCCGTGCGCCCTACCGACCATCATCGGCATAAACACACCCGATAAAGGGCGAAGCTGATGCTCTACACCCTGATACCACGCGACATTGTGGGAAATGCAGAGGGGGAATGGCTAAAGGCGTTATATCACATCTTGCACAGTCAGGTACATCACTACCCGGCACCGGATATGTGGAGAACCATGATGATACATCCCATCCGCGCCGATCCGTGGAGATTACCGGCAGACCCGGATAGACACAAGGTGAGTGGATGCACGCGGCGATACCGTCAACAATGGTGCCATCCGCACCTGGTGATAGTCATCTCGCAGGATGCGGCAAACGAGGGGTGGTGAAAGGATACATCCTGGATCACGGTTCACCTTTTGTTATATCAGATTTGATATTACGCCTATCACCTCACCTTTCCTCGTTATCTGGTTATTATGTCTTGTTGGCACGCCACTGCTCTTCGGACCGACGCACTGCCCGCATGAGTAGCGACAGCAAGACTAAAATGCCCAGCACTCCATATTCAAGAATCGGTATGCGCAGAATATCAGGTAAGCGATGCCACTCGCGACGCACACCGTAATAGGTCAATGCAGTTGTTGCATACGCTGCACCGATTGTCCAGCGCGCCCGTTGCGAGAGTCCCAGACCATGCATCTGATTGATGACGAACATCGCGAGCAGGCTAAAGGTAAACATTGCGCCCAGCCCGCTTCGCTTGTAGAGTGTTGAAACCACCGCATGCGGCAACACCATCAACTCCAGCGCCAGTGTCCAACGCGGGTCGCGATGCGCTTTTGTGTAGATCAGTGCCGATTGCACAAAGAGCAGGAGGGTATGAAAAAGACCGGTGTAATGCAGCGGCTTGGGATCGATGGGATGATACCAGAAATTGTACGTCGATGCCCACGAGAAGATATAACCGTGAAAGCGCCGGGCAAAGCGGACTAACTCAGGTGGTGGCAAGACCCGCCGACTGCCAAAAAAGAGACCGCGCCGGGGCGACTCAAGCGCCAGGGTTAACATCAAGATGAACGCAACAGAGCCAAGCGCACTCCCTTCAGGCACGTCACGCGCCAGTCCATCGTAGGTGTAATGCGACTGAAGATAGTGTAGTGCCACGCCACCAGCATTGACGGCCAGCGCAATCCAGTTGAGCCGCTTCATGGCAGCGGTGTAGGGTAAGCGTCGGTGTTGAGCAGCGTAGATACACCCCCAGATCGCAAACTGATGCAGCAAATACCCACTCCAGGCCAGCCAGCGCTGTGCCGGATGGGGGATGGCTGAAATCCAGCGGTAATCACCATGTTTACCGCTGTATTCAATATAACGTCCAGGCTCGCGTCCAACCAGGGCAGAGAGACCAACCGTGCCGGCACACACTGCCGCTGCCGGTAAGAGCAGATCGTGGGCATTCGGCGCAGACGCATCAACCTCCGCTGCTTCAGAAACCCAATCCACGTAGCGCCGCAGCACCCAACCGGCCAACGCTGCGCCGGCTGCGGCTGCCAGACCACTCGCGAGCGCCCGCCATGGATTCCGACGTGGTTCAGCCGCCAATCCCGCACATACAGCACCTGTTGTGCTGACCAGCAGGAGTCCCACTCCAGGACGTTGACCGCGCATCACATCAAGCCAGTACATCGCTGCCATCGGGTTGAAGAGCGCTGCTCCTGCCAGAGCATAATTCGTGCGCGGATTAGTCACGGCTGGCCTCCTCTCCGAACACAGCCTGTTAACGATATTTGCAAAATACTGACATATCATACCACGATTGCAGTGTGCGAGTTAGTTGAAGGTTCAGAAGTTAAGGATCTTTTAGACTGTGTAAATATTTGACTACTCAGATTTGACAGAACAGGGAGAGGTGCGTAGGATACGACGCAACACCCTCAGTGCAGGAGGCTTGCAATGAAGACGATCATGATCTACAACGGTCCCATTTACACCCTCGATCCGAAACAACCGGTGGTGCGGGCACTGGCCATTCGTGGCGAGCGCATTATCGCCGTGGGTAACGAAGGTCCGGTACGTGCGGCAGCCGGCAGCCAGGCCGAGTTGATTGATCTGCAAGGGAGGGCGGTTGTTCCAGGACTAACCGACGCTCACGTACACATTGTGCTCCACGGACTGGCCCGTCAACAGGTACGCTTGACCGGATGTGCCGATTATGCAGCCGCCCTTGATCACATTGCAACTGCTGCGCAGCGCCTTCCTGCCGGAGCCTGGTTGCGCGGTAACGGATGGGATCATACTCTGTGGGGAGGACACTGGCCAACACGTACCGATCTCGACCGGGTCTGCCCGGATCGCCCGGCGATGCTCTCGCGGAAAGACGGCCATTCGCTCTGGGTTAACAGTCGGGCGCTGGAACTGGCCGGCATCACGGCGGCAACCCCCGATCCGGCTGGAGGTCAGATTCAACGCGATGATCAAGGCGAGCCGACCGGTATCTTGCTCGAAACTGCTATGGAACTGGTACGGGCAGTGGTACCGCCACCTACACGGGCCGAGCGGATTGCCGCGCTACGGCTGGCGATTGATGAAGCGCTCAGCTACGGTTTAACCGCTCTCCATGTGCCACCGGCCACCAACCCGACGGATGGCCCCGACACCCTGATTGATCTGCAGACCCTTTACCATACCGGCGATCTGACCATCAGAGTTCTGGCCCATCTCGCCGGCGCCCATCTCGATCACGCCATTGCCCTCGGTTTACGCAGTGGTTTGGGCGATGACTGGCTGCGGATCGGCGGCCTGAAACTCTTCGCTGATGGATCGCTCGGTTCTGAAAGTGCGCACATGCTGCTGCCGTATGAAGGACGAGATCATACCGGCATCGCCGTCATCCCTCCCGCCGAGTTGCAAGAGATTGTCACGCGGGCCAACGCTCATGGGATCAGCGTTGTCGTGCATGCGATTGGTGACGCCGCGAACCGGAGTGTGCTCGATGCGATTGCCGCTGCCCGTGCCACGGCTGCGCCTCTAGCACTGCCCAACCGGATCGAGCATTGTCAGATTCTCGATCCTCACGATATTCCACGCTTCGCTGAGCTGAACGTTATCGCTTCGATGCAACCCATTCACTGTACTGCTGATATGGTGATGGCCGAGCGGCTGTGGGGGAAGCGTTGCGCAACCAGCTATGCCTGGCGCAGCCTGCGCACTGCCGGTGCAACGCTGGCGTTTGGCTCCGATGCACCGGTCGAGACAATGGACCCATGGGCCGGTATTCATGCTGCCGTAACCCGCCAAACGACCGATGGCACGCCGGATGGAGGGTGGTATCCTGAACAGCAATTAACCCTGACGGAAGCGTTAGAGGCATACTGTATTGGCCCGACAATTGCCGGTGCCGATGCCGACCGACGGGGCCGGCTCATTCCCGGCATGTTTGCCGATCTGGCAGTGCTCAATGGCGATCCCTTCCAGATGTCGGCAACCCACCTTCATACGTTGCATGCCGAACTAACGATGGTCGGGGGCAACATCGTCTTTAATCGCACATCTCGTTGAGAAAGGGATTGCCATCATGTTGCGTAATCGCGTCTTTACAGCCGTCGTCGGTGGTCATTTTATGGTCGATCTGCTGAACAGCCTGGGAGCAGTTCTGCTGGCAGTACTGGCGGTACCGCTCGGTTTGAGCAATCAGCAGATTGGTTTAGCGCTAACGATCTACACGCTCCTTGGGGCGCTATCACAACCACTCTTTGGCTGGATCGCCGACCGACTACCCGGACGCACCCTTCAGCTCGCAGCAATTGGCGTGATCTGGATGGCAATCTGTTACACGGGAGTTGCCCTTGCCCCCAACTGGACAATCCTGCTGCCGTGTTTTCTCCTGGCCGCGCTCGGCAGTGGTCTCTTTCACCCGATTGGCACCGCCAGCGCCGCGGCTGCCGTGCCCGACAAACCGGCCAGCGCAACATCGATCTTCTTCTTCGGTGGGCAGATCGGTCTGGCGGTTGGCCCGATCCTGGCCGGTATTGTGTTGACTATGGCCGGGACACCCGGCATTGTGCCAATTGCGCTCGCAGCCGCCATCCCGGCGGGCGTGTTACTTCTGGCGCAGCAAACTGCACGCAGTCGCCGTCTGAACCGCGCTGCTCCTACCCCCAACACCTACCTCTGGACAAAGCTGGCTGTCGTACTGTTGATTGCCTTCATTGTGCTGGTAGTCGTACGATCATCAATCCAAACCGTCTATCAGTCATTCCTGCCCAAATTATTCAGTGATCGCGGGTGGGAACCGGCGATCTATGGTGCGCTGGCCGGCACCTTCATGGCGAGTGGCGCAATTGGCAATGTGATTAACGGTTGGATGGCCGACCGTTTCGGCATGCGGGCTGCGACCGTCTGGCCACTCATCCTCAGTGTTCCTGCCGGCCTGGCCTGCTTCATGGCTACCCCCTTGTGGGCAATCTTTATCGGATGCGGCCTGGCAGGCATGCTCGTCGGCGGCCAGCACAGCATCCTGGTTTTACATGCCCAACGCATTTTACCGGTACGGCAGGGACTGGCATCAGGTCTCATCCTCGGCTTCACCTTTGCCAGCGGCGCCATCGGCACCTGGCTTAGCGGCATCATTGCCGATGTAATTGGGCTGGAAACCGTGATGATCGGCGTTACCTTACTCGGCTTACCGGCAGCCGCTCTGGCGCTCACCTTGCCGGGTCGGCCTAAAGCGACCGTCACACGTGACATACCTGCGGGGATGCAAGCGGAGGTGCGGGGGTAGAGGGTTCAGGGTATTGCACATACTGAGGTTGCAACATAGCCTGTAATACCAACTCTCGCGCAACGATGGGCATCGTTCAGAGTCATTTCCTGGATGAATCGCTTCTCGCCTGACCCGCCAGGTTGGTGAAGATCGGCGGGTTGAAATCCTGCATCACGTCGTGGCAGGCCAGCAGAGCTGGCCTGCTAGCGTGAAGACGGTTCCTGTGCATGCTGATGCCCCCTGATCCAACGGGTTTGAAGCCCTGGCCGGCGATGTGGCAGTCCTACAGGTGCTTGCATGCTGTCATACCATCCTTACCTTTGCTAGACGATGGGTATCGTTCAGATGACACCACCGTGCCGAAAGGTGATTGCAGGTAATGAGCTACTATTTTCGATGCGTCAAAAAATCATCTAAAATACTTACAAATACACTACAACCTTGTAATTTTTTGCAATTAATAAACAAAATAAAAACGTTAGTATCAAAACATCATGAACATGTTACTTAGTTTAGTGCGAATTGGAAACACAGAGACAATACAATAACTTTTTTCGGTGCTGATGAGCTAGAGTAAATAGTGACGGAAGATCAAGTAGATTCCACGGTAATATTTTGGTAATGACAATTATATAGAATAGCACAAGCGCTTACAACAACAAAGAACATCAAACAACTTTAATTATCGGGTACCGCCACGTGATGCTACAGATGAGGTTCACAACCATGCATTACACTCTGCGACAGACACCTCTTATTATCACCATGATCGCTGCTATTGCAATGATCATTTTCTTTCCCAAGCCAGTACAAGCAGCTGTCAATTGCAGTAATCCAGGAATTATCTGCAAAAACGGCTCTATAAGTAGTAATGAAACCTGGACAAATCAGAATGTTTATGTTATTCAGAGCAGTCTTACAATCCCACTAGGAACAACATTAACTATCGAGGCCGGTACAATCATCAAGTTTAACATTGGCGCACGATTAGTTATTCAGGGGGAACTTATTGTAAATGGCACTGAAGATAATCCTGTATATTTTACATCTATTCGCGATGATACATTAGGTGGAGATACGGACAACGAGACTGTTATACCCCAACCAGGGAACTGGCAACACCTGCAATTTCAATCTGGTAGCAATGGTACGCTCCGTAATATGGAAGTGCGTTATGGCGGTGGATACTCTACAGCAATGTTGCAATTAGATGTGAATGCCACCGTTAGCATCCAAAACAGTTTTTTCAAGCATGGGTATCAGTGTGCTCTGTCAACGCATCCACAGAACGATTTTAGCCTGGAAGATATGGATGTCAGCCATTTCACAGGCAATGTCTACAACGGTATTTGCATCAATGGAGGTGACATCACCACTGATACAACATGGGACGAAACAGAGGCCGTCTATATCATTACCAATGATGTAAGAGTTGCGTTCAGCAAAAATCTGACGATTGGTGCCGGCGTTACGATCAAATTTGCTGATCGCTTTCTTGGTTCTAACCTTTTAATTTATGGTTCTCTGCAGGCGCAAGGTACTGCCGATCAACGCATCTATATAACATCAACTTACGATGACACTATTGGTGGTGCAACTGACAATACAACGACACCTCCATCACCAGGCAGTTGGGGGCAGTTACGATTTCATAATGGAAGTAGCGGCACATTAACCTATGTTGAAGTACGATACGGCGGCGGAACAAGCGATAATGCAATGCTTTGGAAAGAAGTAGATGCTGACATCATCATTAATAATAGTTTCTTCGTAAATAGCCAGCGGTGCCCATTAGCTATGCCCCCACAGGGAGATATAACTCTCATGAACATGAGTCCAGCCCATTTCTCAGGTAATGAATTTAATGGTATCTGCATCAAAAGTGGAGGTATTTCAGCAAATACTACGTGGGACGAAACAGAAGCGCCTTATGTCCTGGAGGGAGACGTGACGGTTGCCACAGGGGTGACCTTAACGTGGGGGCCAGGCATTGTTATGAAGCCACGCGACACGACCACTGATGTTGTGATTGATGGCACGCTCAATGCTAACGGTACAGCAAGCCAACCGATTACCCTCACCTCTGTGCGCGACGATACAATTGGTGGTGCAACTGATAACACCACTAATCCACCCGCAGCAGGCGATTGGGGACGCATCTTGTTTCGTAGCACCGGTCGTGGGCAACTACGCCATATTGAACTACGCTACGGAGGACAGGGCTGGTCGATGGCGAGCATGCTCGAACAGGATATTGGTGCTGAAGTGACCATTGATGCCGGCACGTTTAAGTATAGCAGCGGATGTGCCTTGACCACTCACCCACAAACGGACATCACGCTGATGAACATGACCGTCACCAACTTGACCGGCAACCATACTAATGGCATTTGTGTCAAAAGTGGTGGCATTTCGGCGAACACCACGTGGGACGAAACAGAAGCGCCTTATGTTCTGCAAGGAGACGTGACGGTTGCCACAGGGGTGACCTTAACGTGGGGGCCAGGCATTGTTGTGAAGCCACGCGACACGACCACTGATGTTGTGATTGATGGCACGCTCAATGCTAACGGTACAGCAAGCCAACCGATTACCCTCACCTCTGTGCGCGACGATACAATTGGTGGTGCAACTGATAATACCACTAATCCACCCGCAGCAGGCGATTGGGGACGCATCTTGTTCCGTAGCACCGGTCGTGGGCAACTACGCCATATTGAACTACGCTACGGAGGACAGGGCTGGTCGATGGCGAGCATGCTCGAACAGGATATTGGTGCTGAAGTGACCATTGATGCCGGCACGTTTAAGTATAGCAGCGGATGCGCCTTGACCACTCACCCGCAAACTGACATCACGCTGATGAACATGACCGTCACCAACTTGACCGGCAACCATACTAATGGCATTTGTGTCAAAAGTGGTGGCATTTCGACGAACACCACGTGGGACGAAACAGAAGCGCCTTATGTTCTGCAAGGAGACGTGACGGTTGCCACAGGGGTGACCTTAACGTGGGGGCCAGGCATTGTTGTGAAGCCACGAGACACGACCACTGATGTTTTGGTTGATGGCATTCTTAATGTGAATGGTACGGAAAGTCAACCCGTTTACATTACGTCAATTTACGATTCTCTGGTGGGAGGTTCCACGATAAGTTCCACAACATCGCCAGGCCATGGTCAATGGGGTAGTATCACCTTTCGCAACAATAGCAGGGGTGTGTTAGCCTACATTATTGTGCGATATGGTGGAAGCCCGTATAGCAATAATGCTGCTATTTGGGTTGATAATGCCTCACCTATTTTACGTTTCTGTACGTTGACCAGAAACACATACGGATTACGCAGTTCCGGAAACCTGGCTAATCCGTTAATTGAAAACTGTAACATTACAGAAAACGCATCGTTTGGCATCTACAATGACACACCAAATCACTGGATTACAGCAACAAGAAACTGGTGGGGAAATGTGACAGGGCCATTAGACTCTTCCAGTAGTGATGGTGAATTCAATAACGGTAGCGGTGATAAAGTCAGCAATTTCGTTGCCTATCGTCCATGGCTGCAAACTCGCGTAGTGATTGGGACGACACAGCACCGCGTCTTTATTCCACAAATAGTGCGCTAAAACTCATTTCAACAACGCACATCAAGTAAACGGACATGGGGCGACACAGGTGTCGCCCCATGGTTCCCGCACGTCACAGTGTGATAATGGTTCGCGTCTTCTAAGCATCGCTCACTATCCTGGCGTCGAGCAGTGGGTTCGCCAGCATCGCTTCCACACGCCAAACCATGCGGCAAGAGCATCCCTGCGCACGATTGCTGCGCGGACGTACAACATAGCTGCAAGGCACTGCTTTCGCCTATCCAGCGGGAAAGATGTTTCGAATCTCTCAGGGGAAACTCTGATTTGAAACCCTCCATTCCTGTTCACACCAACACGACGATGAGACATGTACTTTGCATCATCTGAAAATCGCCATTATTCCTCCCTACACCAAATATTGCTCAATCAGCTTATAATGAACAGATGAAGGAAACGAAAGGAAGGTATTATGACCACAACTACCAGCAAAGTTCCAACCCGTGCCGAGGTACCGGAAGAGTACACCTGGGATTTGAGCCAGATCTTTCCCGATGTAGCGGCCTGGGAGCAAGAATTGAGTGCCGTTGAGGCGCGAGCGCAGGAGCTGGCTGCGCTGCAAGGCACCCTGGCTCAAGGTCCGGCTCAATTGCTGACCGCGCTGACACTGCGCGATGAGGTGGGGCGTCGCTTATACGCACTCTATATATATGCCACGCATCTGAAGGATAGCGACAGTACAAACCCGGTTGGTCAGGGATTGGCTGAACGCGCCAGTAGTTTTGCCGCCCGGATACAGGCTGCGCTGGCCTTTATCGAGCCTGAACTGTTGACGATCCCGGCAGAGACCATTGAGGCGTGGGTAGATGCCACTCCCGATTTGCACGTCTATCGCTACGAGTTAGAGAAGTTGAACCGGCAACGCGCCCATATACGCTCGGCTGAGGTTGAGCAGGTGATGGCCGAGTTCAGCGATCTGGCCCGTACACCATACCGGACGTTTTCGATGTTGACCGACTCAGACCTGCAATTTCCGACGATTGAGGATGAGAACGGTCAACCGGTGCAGTTGTCACATGCCCGCTATGGCCGGTTGCTCGAAAGCCAGGATCGCCGAGTGCGTCGTGATGCATTCAAAGGGTACTACAGCGCATTCCTGCCGTTTCGTAATACGCTTGCGACCACGCTGGGTTCTGCGATCCGTTCGCACGTGATTGAAGCCCGCCTGCGTCACTACTCCTCGGCCCTGGAAGCAGCCCTGGCGCCGAATGAGATTCCGGTCGAGGTGTACCACAACCTGATTGCGACTGTGGAGGCCAATTTACCGCGCTTCCATCGTTATCTGTCGGTACGGCGTCGCTTGCTGGGCCTGGATGAGCTGCATTTCTATGATTTGTATGTCCAACCCGTGCCCGATGTCGAGTTGACGATCCCGTACCACGAAGCGTGCGATTTGATGCGGGCTGCCTTCCGGCCTCTCGGCGAAGAGTACAGTGCTGCGCTTGAGCAGATGTTCAGTCGCCGCTGGATCGATGTCTACGAGAATGTTGGCAAGCGCAGCGGTGCTTACAGCGGTGGTTCGTATGGCACACCGCCCTACATTTTGCTGAACTACCAGGATCGGCTGCGCGATGTCTTTACGCTGGCACACGAGTTGGGCCATTCGCTCCACTCCTACTTCACCCGCACCCATCAGCCGTTTGTCTACGGGAATTACACGATTTTTGTCGCCGAAGTGGCTTCAACCCTCAATGAGGCACTGTTGACCCACTACATGCTCACCAATGGTGCTGATGAAGCTCTGCGCCGACGCCTGCTGGCGCAGCAGATTGAGGAGATTCGGGGTACGATCTTCCGCCAGACCATGTTTGCCGCCTTCGAGTTGTGGATGCACGAACGGGCCGAACGTGGTCAGCCGCTCACTGCTGATGTACTGAGCCAGTATTATCGCGATCTGGTCATTCGCTACCACGGCCCTGAGTTGCAGGTCGATGATGAGCTGGCCTATGAATGGATGCGCATTCCTCATTTCTATTACAACTTTTACGTCTACCAATACGCAACCGGCATCTCGGCAGCGCTGGCATTGAGTCGTCAGATTATCAATGAGGGTCAGCCAGCCATCGAACGCTATCTGCGTTTCCTGCGGAGTGGCTCATCGCGCTCGTCGATTGATTTGCTGCGCGACGCCGGTGTTGATATGACGTCGCCGGAGCCGATTCAGGCAGCGATGGATACCTTTGCCGGGCTGGTTGATCAGCTTGAGCAGTTGGCTGGTTGAGGGTGAGAGCGGATTGCCCGCTTCGTGATTTGGCTGAAGTCCATCCAAGGGCGACCAACCGGTCGCCCTTGCTGCAATGATGAGGATATGTGCCGACACATCAGGAGCGGTCTGTGCAATCGAACAGGATGCTGTCAGATATGCAGCGCGGTATGGACACGCAGCTACTCCTCCGCCCAGTCACGTGGCTTGAGAAATTCGGCCATCGCTGCTTCCGGTGAACCGGGTTCGGGCTGGTATTTGAATTGCCAGCGCGCCAGCGGTGGTAATGACATTAAAATCGCTTCGATGTTGCCCCCGGTTTGCAGCCCAAAGAGAGTGCCACGGTCGTAAATCAGGTTGAATTCGACGTAGCGCCCACGACGGTAGAGTTGCCACATGCGTTCGCGTTCACCGTATGGGGTGTTCATACGACGACGCACGATGGGCAGGTAGGCGTCGAGGATGGTGGTAATGCCATCACTCACGAAGGCGAAGGCGCGCTCGAAGCCATCGTCGCCGGCGGGATGCAGATCGTCGAAGAAGATGCCACCAATCCCTCGCATTTCGTTGCGATGTTTGAGGAAGAAGTAGTTATCGCAGGTCGCCTTCATTTCACGATAGTCGGCAATTGGGTGACGGGCACAATAGTCGCGTAACGTTACGTGAAAATGGCGGGCATCTTCAGCGAAACCATAGCTGGGAGTGAGATCCATGCCCCCGCCAAACCACCAGTCATCGCCGGCTTCAAAGTAGCGAAAGTTGGCGTGAAACGCCGGTACGTAGGGGTTGCGTGGGTGGAGCACCATCGAGATGCCGGTTGCGAAGTAGGGCTGGCCACGGGTTGAGGGGCGGTGTTGCCAGATACTGGGTGGTACTTCGGCACCATAGACCGCCGAGACATTGACACCGGCCCGCTCGAAGACAGCCCCTTCAGTCATCACCCGTGCGGTGCCGCCACCACCACCCGGACGCTCCCAACTCTCGGCGACAAACTGACCGTGCTGATCGATCTCTTCAAAGGCGGCACATAACCGCTGCTGGCCACTCCGCATCAGATCGTGTACGATGGTACGGGTATCAGTGATTGTCATATGCGATCTCCTCATTCCGCCGACGCCAGTTCAGCAAACGCCACTTCTGCCGCCGCCAGTGTTTCATCGATATCTGCATCAGTGTGAGCGGTACTGACAAAGCCGGCTTCAAATTGTGACGGGGCCAGATAGATACCTTGACCGGCCATCGCCCAGAAGAAGCGGGCGTAGCGCTGGGGATCGGCGTAGGCTTTTGCTTCGGCGTAACTGGTGATCTGGTTCCCCTCTTGCCGCAAAAAGTAGCAGCCGAACATAGTGCCGACATTGCCGACCTGTACCGGAATGCGATAGCGTTCACCGAGCATGCGCAGACCATCGGCGAGCCGGGCAGTGCGGGTGACTGCCTGCTGGAAGGCACTGGCATCTCCGCCAAAAGCGGTACGGAGGGTCGTCAGACCGGCGGTCATCGCCAGAGGGTTACCACTCAGGGTGCCGGCCTGATACATCGGCCCGGCAGGTGCAACCAGTTGCATAAACTGCCGTTTGCCGGCATAGGCACCTACCGGAAGACCGCCGCCGATGACCTTCCCCAGACAGGTCAGATCGGGATCAAGGCCCCAGAGCGCCTGCGCACCACCCGCCGCCACCCGGAAACCGGTCATCACTTCGTCGAGAATGAAGATCGCACCGTGGGCCTGGGTCAGTTCACGTAACCCACTCAGGAAGCCCGGCTTGGGCAGCACGAAGCCCATGTTGGCAGCAATAGGTTCAACAATCACAGCCGCAATCTCAGCACCACGGTTGGCAAACAACGCCGCCGCCGCATCGAGGTCGTTATACTCAATGGTGATGGTCTCGGCAGCCACCGATGGCGGGACGCCGGGACTATCAGGCAGGCCAAGGGTCGCCACCCCACTACCCGCCTGCACCAGCAGCATATCGGCATGGCCGTGGTAGCAACCGTTGAACTTGACAATCAGGCGGCGACCGGTGGCGGCACGAGCCAGACGCAGTGCGCTCATTGTTGCCTCGGTGCCACTGTTGACAAAGCGAATCTGTTCAATAGAAGGCACCAGTTCGATCACCAGCCGGGCAAGTTCTGTCTCCAGTTCGGTTGGCGCACCGAAGCTGGTGCCCCGTTGCGCCTGAAGAGTAATCGCCTCGACCACCGCAGGATGGGCGTGACCGAGCAGGAGCGGCCCCCACGAGAGCACGTAGTCGATGTAGCGGTTGCCATCGACATCCCACACATAGGCGCCCTGCCCACGCTCGAAGAAGATAGGTGTTCCACCAACACCTCGAAAAGCCCGCACCGGCGAATTAACGCCACCGGGAATCACTTCTCGGGCAGCAGCATAATCGGCCTGCGAACGGCTGTAGCGTTCGGTTACAACACTCATTGCACAACCTCCTGAAGGACGGGAGCGGTAGCTGGGAGCGGATACGATTGGACAAACTCGACCAGATAGCGCACATGATCAACGGGTGTCTCGGTGAGAATGCCGTGACCGAGATTGAAGATGTGCCCTGGACGTCCACCGGCCCGTTCCAGAATGTCACGGGCACGTTCAGCGATGATCGACGGCGGTGCAAAGAGAGTCATCGGATCGAGATTGCCCTGAACCGCGTGATTGAATCCGTACTGCGTCCAGGCAACATCAAGATCGATCCGCCAGTCAACACCGAGCACATCAGCACCGATCTGGCGCACTTCGCCGGCCAGGCCGGCCATATCGGTACCAAAGTAAATAATTGGTGGTGTTGCGTCGCCTAAACGGGCGCGGATTGTTTGCACGAGCGCCTGGGTATGGCATAGCACATACGCCCGGTAGTCGGCAGGCGAGAGAGCACCGGCCCAGCTATCAAAAATCTGTACCGCGTCGGCACCGGCTTCGATCTGAGCGATTAGATAGTCAGCAACTAAGCGGCTGAGGCGTTCCATTAGATCGTGCCACGCTGCCGGTTGCTCGTACATAAAGCGCTTGGTAAGCCGATATTCGCGCGATCCACCGCCTTCAATGGCATAACTGGCAAGCGTGAATGGCGCACCGCTGAACCCGATGAGCGGTAAACCGTTCAACTCCCGTTTGACAAGTTGTAGCGCCGCCAGGGTATAGGCAACCGTCTCGCGCGGATCGCACGAACGTAATGCACTGACATCATGTGGGCTACGGATCGGGTTGTGGATGACCGGTCCCTCTCCTTTTTCATACGTGAGCTGTAACCCTAGCCCTTCGAGTGGGGGCAAAATATCGGCAAAGATGATTGCCGCATCAACTCCAAATGCCTGCACAGGCTGGAGGGTCACTTCGGCGGCAACTTCTGGGGTTTTGACCATCTGCAAAAAGCCATAGCGCTCGCGGATGGCTCGATATTCCGGCATGTAACGTCCAGCCTGGCGCATTAACCAGATCGGTGTGCGATCAACCGGCTGACGTCGACAGGCGCGCAGAAAACGATCTCGCATTGCACTCCTCTCAATCTTTACAATGGCGGGTTGGGTTACCACAAAGACACAGAGGGCACAGAGGTTTTTTTGTTATCTCTGTGTCTGCTGTG
>Ga0101943_1001237_pt1 | contig 24252 bp, 24 predicted proteins | sample DewCreD2012metaG_5_FD_75244 | JGI IMG/M metagenome (GOLD analysis project Ga0101943, IMG submission 75244) | Hot spring sediment bacterial and archeal communities from British Columbia, Canada, to study Microbial Dark Matter (Phase II) - Dewar... ... | reverse complement strand
CCCCTGCCGGAGCCGGGGGCAGGTCTATGAGATCGACCCGCTCCAGCGGGTGGCCCGGCTGGTTCTGAACGTGGATCTGGGGCATTTCTCCCCAGCCCTCGGCGCGGTGCAGGTGCTACCGAACGACCGCTATCTCTTCGCCTCCGGGTTCATCACCCGGGGAGCGGCGCTCGGCGGGGATGGGCTGGCCCAGGTGACCGAGGTCACCGGGTCGGGGCAGACGACCTACGCGCTCCAGGTCGGGGCCAGTCTGTACCGGGCCTACCGTCTGCGCGCTCTCTACGGCTACCGTCAGGTCTGGACTGTGGAGCCCGCATTCTGAGCGGGGATTGGAGTGGTCGGTCTGTGGCGCAGTTCACCGACAGCGCGACGGGGAGACGGTAGATCACGGGCTGGAAGATCTGGAGAGCCGCGGCGGGAGCTGTGGCGTGAGGAGGGCGGACCGATGCCCGCCGGCGCGAGAGGTTCGGGAGGCCGTCAGCTGGCCACCCTGCTCCTGGTGGTTGTCGTCGCCTTCGGGGGCGGGCGGGGGGGTCTGGCCGAGGCGTTGCCGCCGCTGAGCGCGCCCGACTTCGTGCGGTCGGGGGAGCAGGGCTTCGGCGACCGGCAGAACAGCTGGGCCTGGGCGATGCAGTGGTGGCGCGGTCGGCTCTATGTCGGCACCAACCGCGCCTACCGCTGTGTGTCGGCCTGGGAGCTCCACCGTCAGCTCCCGGCTCTCTTTCCCTATCCTCCCGCCGACCCGGACCTGGACTGCGCGACCAACCCGGCCAGTCTGCCTCTGCAGGCCGAGATCTGGCGCTGGACTCCGGAGACCGGCCTCTGGGAGCGTATCTACCAGTCGCCGGCCGACGTTCCGAATCCGGACATTCCCGGCGCGTTTGTTCCGCGCGACAACGGCTACCGGACCATGGCCGTGCACACCGACCCGGATGGGACCGAGGCGCTCTACGTCGGCGGGATGGGGTCACGCGAGCGCAACTTCTACAACCAGCTCGTGCGCCGCTACGGCTTCGAGGAGGCGGCCGAGAAGGTCCAAACTCTCTACCTGGAGGGCAAGAAGGAAGAGGCAGCCGCTGCCCTCCCGCCCGAGCTGATCGACACCGTCACGCTCTGCGGCCCGCGCGAGCGCATCCGCGAACGGCTCGCCGTCTACAAAGAGGCGGGCGTCGGCACGCTGATGGTCACGCCGATGTCGTTCGAACCGCAGACGCGGCTGCGTATGGTGCGCGAGCTCGCCGAGCTCGCCAGTCGTCTCACGGGGGCCGAGGAGCGCCTGGCCGAGGCCCGCCTGGTCCTCGAGGCGATGCCCGAGGGCGTCGTGCTGTTCGACCCGGCCGGTCGAGCCATCCTCGCCAACCCGGCCGCCGCCACCCTGCTCGGGCGCCCGCCGCAGACGGTCGAGGGGCTCTTCCCCCTCGATCTGCGTGAGACCGTCCGCGCGGTGCGCACCGAGCGCGAGCCGCGGGCGACCGAGCTCGAGGTCGGCGCCCCGGCCCGGACCGTCCGAGCCGACGCCGTCCCGGCGGCCGAGGACGGCTCGGTCCTGCTCGTGCTCCGCGACGTCACCGAGGCCCGACGCCTCGAGGCCGTCCGCCGCGACTTCGTCGCGAACGCCTCGCACGAGCTCAAGACCCCGGTCGCCTCGATCCGGGCCGCCGCCGAGACCCTGCGCACGGTGGCCGGCGAGGATCCGGAGGCCGTCGCCGCCTTCGCCGAGCGGATCGAGCGCGAGGCCGTGCGCCTGTCGCGGATCGTCTCGGACCTGCTCGACCTCTCGCGCCTGGAGACCGGCGGCGAGGCCGAGGGCGAGGAGGTCCGGCTCGACGCGCTCGTGCGGGAGGAGGTCGAGCGCATCCGCGCGGCTGCCGAGGAGGCCGGTCTCACGCTCGCCCTCGAGGCCGAGCCCGCGCCGCCGGTGCGGGGCTCGGCCCGGGACCTCGCGCTCATGGCGCGGAACCTCCTCGACAACGCCGTCGCCTACACCCGGCCCGGCGGGCGGGTGGACGTCGCCGTCCGGGCCGAAGGCGGCGAGGTCGTGCTCACCGTGGCCGACACCGGCATCGGGATCCCGAGCCGCGACCTCGACCGCATCTTCGAGCGCTTCTACCGCGTCGACCGGGCGCGCTCGCGCGAGACCGGCGGCACGGGGCTCGGCCTGTCGATCGTCCGGCACGTGGTCGAGAACCACCGCGGGACGGTCCGGGTGCGGAGCGAGCTCGGCCGCGGCTCGACCTTCGAGGTCCGCCTCCCCGCGGCCGGCCCCGGCGTCGAGACCGGCCTCGCCGAGGGGCGGCCGGACCCGTAGGCTTAGCCGTCGTGACCCTCCTGCTGCTCGTGCGCCACGGCCACACCCCGACCGCCGGGCGGATCCTCACCGGCTGGGCGAAGGGCGTGCACCTGTCCGAGCGCGGGCGCGAGCAGGCCGAGGCGCTCGTCCGGCGCCTGGAGAAGATCCCGATCGACGCGATCTACTCGAGCCCCCTCGAGCGCTGCCGCGAGACCGCCGCGCCCCTCGCGAAGGCCCGCGGGCTGCCGGTGCGCCTGCGCCGGGACCTGCTCGAGGTGGACTACGGGGACTGGTCGGGGCGCTCGATCCGGCAGCTCGCGCGCACCCGCGCCTGGCGGGCCGTGCAGGATGCGCCCTCGGCCGTGCGCTTCCCCGGGGGCGAGACCCTCCGCGGGGTCCAGGCCCGCGCCGTCGACGCCGTCCGGTCGATCGCCGAGGCGCACCCCGAGGGCTGCGTGGCCGTCATCACCCACGCCGACGTCGTCCGCCTGGCCCTCGCCGGGCTGCTCGGCATCCCCCTGGACCTGTACCAGCGCCTGGCGATCGACCCCGGCTCGCTCTCGGTCGTCGCGCTCGCCGACGCCCGGATCAAGGTGCTCCGGGTGAACGACACCGGGGACCTCTCGGGGCTCGTCCCGCCGACCGAGCGCCGCGGTCGGCGCCGGCGCGGGGTGGGAGGATAGGGCGGGTGGAGCTCGGTCCGGTCGAGTGGATCACCGCCGGGGCCGTCGGCGAGCCCGGTGAGCGCACGTTCTTCCTCCAGGCCCGCGCCGGCGGTCGCCTGCTCACGTTCCTCGTCGAGAAGGAGCAGGTCGAGCTGCTCGCGGCCGGCGTCCTCGAGATCCTCGCCCGCGTCGGCAAGGAGACCGGTACCGGGCCGGCCGAGGAGGAGCTCGAGCTCCAGGCGCCCCTCGAGCCGGAGTGGCGGGTCGGGCGCCTCGCGATCGGCTACGCCGAGGACCGGGACCTCATGCTGCTCGAGCTCGAGGAGCTCCGGCCGGAGGACGAGGAAGCCGAGGAGGACGAGGGCGAGGGGCTGCTCGAGGCCGAGGGACGCGAGGGGCCCGAGGGACCCGAGCCCGCCCGCGTCCGCCTGTGGGCCACGCGGGAGCAGATGCTCGCGCTCTCGCGCCACGGTGCGGCCGTCGCGGCCCGCGGCCGACCGCGGTGTCAGTACTGCGGCAACCCGATGGACCCGGAGGGGCACACGTGCCCGGCGATGAACGGCCACGGCCGGCCCAGCGGGCGGTGAGCGACCCGGCCCTCGGCGAGGACGAGCGGGTCCTCGCGCGCCTGCGGGCGGGCGAGCTCGAGCCGCTCGCACCGCTCCCCCGTTCCTCCAACGCCACCTACCTCGTGCGGGTCCACGGCGAGGGCGAGCCGCTCCTCGCCGTCTACAAGCCGCGCGCCGGCGAGACGCCCCTGTGGGATTTCCCCGAGGGCACGCTCTGCCTGCGGGAGGTCGCGGCCTACGTGGTGGCGCGGGCGCTCGGCTGGCCGCGCGTCCCCCCGACCGTGCTCCGCGACGGCCCCTACGGCGAGGGCTCGGTCCAGGCCTTCCACCGCTCCGACCCCGAGCACCACTACCTGACGATGCGCGAGGAGCGCCCCGACGACTTCCGCCGCGTCGCGCTGTTCGACGTGGTGGCGAACAACGCCGACCGCAAGTCCGGCCACTGCCTCGTCGATGAGCGGGGGCGGCTGTTCGTCGTCGACCACGGCGTGTGCTTCCACGTCGAGCCGAAGCTCCGCACCGTGATCTGGGACTTCGTCGGCGAGCCGATCCCGCCGCCGATGCGCGAGGATCTCGAGCGACTGGCCGAGGACCTCGCGGGGCCGCTGCGGGCCGAGCTCGCGCCGCTGCTGTCCCCGGCCGAGATCCGGGCGCTCGAGCGGCGCCTCGCCGACCTCCTCGCAGGCGGCGTCTTCCCCGAGCCGGGACCTGGGAGGCCCTACCCGTGGCCGATCGTGTGAGCCGGGCCGTCTCACGCGGCGCCGGGCCCGATCGTTCTTCGGATGTGGCGGGCGGTCGTGATGAGAGCCGGAACGGTTCGCGGGGGAGCGGGAGACGCCCTCCGCCGTTCGGGCGCTTCCTCGACGAGCACCGCCGCGAGGTCTATCGGCTGCTCCGCGCGCTCGTCGGCCCGCACGACGCCGAGGACTGCTTCCAGGAGACGTTCCTCGCGGCCCTCCGGGCCTACCCGCGCCTGCGCGACGGCGAGGACCTGCGCGCGTGGGTGCTCACGATCGCCACACGCAAGGCCATCGACCACGCCCGGGCGGCGAGGCGGCGGCCGACCCCGCTCGAGCGACCGCCGGAGCGCGCCGCGCTCGAGCCCGAGACCGCCGACCCGGAGCTGTGGCGGATGGTCGGGGCCCTTCCGCCGAAGCAGCGCGCGGCGATCGTGCACCGCTACGTGCTCGACCTGCCGTACGCGGAGATCGCGCTCGCCCTGGGATGCTCCGAGGAGGCCGCCCGCGCGAGCGCCGCCGAGGGCCGTCGCCGGCTTCGCGCGATGCTGACCATCCCGGACGAGGAGGGACGGGGATGACGGACGAGATCCTCCGGCGCCTGCGGAGCGACGCACGCTCGGCCGAGGTCGAGGACGCCTCGGCGCGTGCCGCGAGCGCGTTCGCCCGGGCGGCGCGCACCCGCGGGCTCCTCGACGTCGCCCTGGGGGCGGTCGACTCGCCCCTCGGGAGGCTCCTGGTCTTCGTCACGCGGGCCGGGCTCGTCCGCGTCGCCTACCCCGACGAGCACCCCGACCGCGTGCTCGAGGAGGTCGCCGAGGTCGTCTCCCCCCGCATCCTCGAGGACCCGCGCGGGACCGAACGCGTCCGGCGCCAGCTCGACCGGTACTTCGAGGGGCGCCTGCGCCGGTTCGAGGTGCCGATCGACTGGGCCTTCGTCCCCCAGGGGTTCTTCCGGCGGGTGCTGCAGGCCACCGCGCGGATCCCCTTCGGGGCGGTCTCGAGCTACCGGGACGTCGCCGCGCGCGCGGGGAGCCCCAGGGCCGCCCGCGCGGCCGGCAACGCCCTGCACGACAACCCCGTGCCGATCGTCGTGCCCTGCCACCGCGTCGTCCCGGCCTCGGGCGGCATCGGCGGGTACGGCGGCCAGGAGTGGCGCAAGGCCTGGCTGCTGCGCCACGAGGGCGCCTGGCTCTCCTGAGGGAGAGCCAGCCCGTGCGGGCGCATCGCGTTGAGCGAGGCTGCGAATTCACAAATTACGACTTTACAAGTCATGACTTTACAAGTCGCGGCTTTCAGACTATCCTGCGCGTGTGCCTGTGGACATCGTGGACCGCGAGCGAGAGATCGCCCAGCTCCGGGAGCTTGCCGCCAGACCACCCGCCCTCGTCGTCCTGCGCGGGCGCCGCCGGGTAGGCAAGACCTTCCTCCTCCGTGTCGCCCTGACGGGCGAGCGCATCGTCCACCTCCAAGCGGAAGAGCAGCCCCGCCCTCTCCAGCTCAGGGCCTTCGCCCGGGAGTGCGCTCGATTGCTGCCCGGGGCCCCTCCCCTGACCTTCGCCGACTGGGGCGATGCCTTCCGTTTCGTGGAGGACCACGCGACACGGACCGGCTCCTTGGTCGTGATCCTGGACGAGTTCCAGTACATCGCCCGTTCGGACCCCAGCGTAACCTCGGTGATCCAGCGCCTGTGGGACCGATGGGACGCGGGTCGGATCCCGATCATGCTCGTCCTCTGCGGGAGCGCGCTCAGCTTCATGGAGGGCCTCCTCGCGGGCGCCTCTCCAACCTTCGGGCGCAGCGTCTACCGGCCGCTCCTGTTGCCCCTCACGTACCGAGACAGCGCGGCGTTCGCACCGGCCAGCACATCACCGGACCGACTGATCGAAAGGTTCGCGATGCTGGGCGGAACGCCGCAGTACCAGTCCTGGGCCGGGAAACGGCCGCTCGCCCGGGTGCTCGAGGAGGTGATCCTCCCTCCCGACGCTCCGCTCCACAGCGACCCGGAGCACCTGATCCGCCAGGAGGAAGGCATCAGGGAACCCGGTCCGTACTTCGGCGCGCTCCAAGCTATCGCGGCCGGCTCCACGTCGACCTCCGCGATCGCCTCGCGCCTTGAGGTCAAGCAGCAGCACGCCAGCCAGTTCCTCTCGAGGCTCGAGACGCTCGGTTACATCACCAGGGTCGAGCCGCTCGAGCCCGGGCGCCCCGCCCGCGCACGGGGATACTGGCGTATCGCGGACCCGTATCTCCGCTTCTGGTTCCGCTACGTGCTTCCCAACCGGAGTCGACTGGCACGGGGGCGGATCCAGGAGGTCGCGGACGAGATCTGGAGCGATTTCTCCACGTTCGTCGGCCCCGTCTTCGAGGAGTGCTGCAGGGAGTGGGTGGCCCGGTACTCCCCGCTCGGCCGAAGCGCACTTCAGGTCGGATCGTGGTGGTCCAGGACGCACGACATCGAGATCGATGTGGTCACGATCGAGAAGCACGGCTACGGGCTCCTCGGAGCCTGCAAGTGGACCCGCAAACCGGTGGGAGAGGCGGTGTTGGACGGCCTGCTCGCCGCCCGTGCAGCGCTCGGGCCGCAGGCCTCCCGTGCCAAGCTCGTCGTCTTCGCGAGATCGGGGGCCTCACCACAGCTGGAGCGGAGAGCTGGTCGGGAAGGCATCCTGCTCGTCCGGACGGAGGATCTCTTCCGCTGAGGCAGCCCCCCGCCTTCCAGGGTGCCCCTCCCGGTCCGACCTTCCCGGGCAGCCGAGGGGAGGCGTGACGTTCGCGGGCCGCTCCTGGATGATGAGCGCGATGGTTCCCCGTGCGCTCCCTGCGCTCATCGCGCTCGCGCTCTCGGTCACGGTCGCCGCGTGCGCGGGGGCGGGCGAGGCCGGCTCGAGCCCGACCACCCCGCCCGCGGGCGCCTCCGCGTCCTCCCCGAGCCCCGAGGAAGGCCACGGCTCGCACGAGGGCGGCACCGAGCTCGACGCGTATCTCGCGCTGTGCGAGATGGCCTCGCAGGTGGAGGCCGGCGATCTCGAGCGCGCGGCGGCGACCTTCCACGACGAGGTGCACGAGGCCCTCCACGGGCTCGCCGACCGGCTCGAGACGACCGACCGCGCCGCCTCGGCCGCGCTGCTCGTCGCGAAGGCCAGGGTCGAGGAGGACCTCGACCGGGACCCGATCGACGCCGGCGCGCTCGGCACCGACGTGCGGGAGCTCCTGCGCGCGATGGCCGACGCCCTGGCGGCCGCGGGCGATCCCGCGCCGGCCTGCCCCGCGGAGGCCGGCGCATGAGCCGCCTGCGGCTCGCGGCCGTCCTGCTCGCGCTCGGGCTCTCCGCCGCCGCCTGCGGGGGCGGCTCGGGCGGCGCCACCGGCCCGACCGCTCCGACCTCGCCCGACCGCTCGCAGATCGTCGCGATCGTCGCGAGCGTCGACCTGTACACCGGCGCCCCCCAACGCGTCACGGTCGGGCTCGTCACCAACGACAACCGGCTCGTGAGCTACGGGACCGCGACGTTCGCCTTCTCCTACCTCGGGGCCTCCGACCAGCCGGCGCAGCCCGAGCCCGGGCCGAGCGCGACCGCGACCTTCATCCCGACCTACGGGACCGACGGCTCGGGCGGCGAGGAGCCCCGCATCACGCTCCCGTCCGAGGCGCGCGGCGTCTACGAGGCGAGTGGGGTGACCTTCGACCGCGCCGGGTTCTGGCGCGTGGACGTGGGCGTCGACGTGCAGGGCCTCGGTCCCCAGACGGCCGCCGCCTCCTTCGCGGTGGCCGATGAGCCCGCGCTGCCCGCGCCGGGCGACCCGGCGCCGGCGACCGAGAACCTCACGCTCGCCTCCGAGGGCGTCCCGGAGGCGGCGATCGACTCGCGGGCGGTGACCGAGGGCAAGATCCCCGACCCCGAGCTGCACCGCGCCACGATCGCGCAGGCGATCGCCGAGCACCGTCCCGCGCTCGTCGTGTTCGCGACCCCCGTGTACTGCGTGAGCCAGTTCTGCGGGCCGGTCACCGACATGGTGCAGGATCTCGCGCACCGCTACCGGGGACGGGCCGTGTTCATCCACGTCGAGATCTGGAAGGACTACGAGGCCCAGCAGCTGAACGACGCGGCGGTCGAGTGGCTGCGGATGCCGAACGGCGACCTCACCGAACCCTGGCTGTTCCTCATCGGGCCGGACGGGAGGATCCTCGACCGCTGGAGCTCGCTGTGGTCCGAGCAGGAGGTCGCCGCCGCTCTCGAGGCGCTCCCGCGCTGACCGAGCCCGGACCGCCGGCGACCGGCGGTATCGTGCGGGGCGTGGAGGAGGACCACGCCCACCTGACCGACCTCGTGCTCGAGGGCAGCCGCCGCGGGATCCGGGCCGTGGCGGTCTCGCTCGTCGCGCTCGGGCTGACCGCGCTCGGCCAGCTCCTCGTCGTGCTCGCGAGCGGCTCGGTCGCGCTCCTCGCCGACACCGTGCACAACGCCGCCGACGCGCTCACCGCCGTCCCGCTGCTCGTCGCCTTCCGCCTGGCCCGGCGTCCGCCCTCGCGCCGGTACCCCTACGGGCTCCTGCGGGCCGAGGACCTCGCCGGCGTGCTCATCGTCCTCGCGATCGCGGCCTCGGCCTGCCTGGCCGCGGTCGAGTCCGTGCGCCGCCTGCTCGAGCCGCGGCCGGTGGAGCAGCTCCCCTGGGTCGCCGCTGCGGGGGCCATCGGCTTCCTCGGCAACGAGGCCGTGGCCTGGTACCGGATCCGGGTCGGGCGGCGGATCGGCTCGGCCGCGCTCGTCGCCGACGGCCTGCACGCGCGCACCGACGGCCTCACCTCGCTCGGGGTCCTCGCCGGGGCGGCCGGCACCGCCCTCGGCCTCGAGCGAGCCGACCCCATCGCCGGCCTCGCGATCACCGCAGCCATCACCGTCGTGCTCTGGCAGGCCTCCCGCAGCGTCCTCCGGCGGCTCCTGGACGGGACCGACGACCGCACGGTCGTGCTGCTCGAGGAGACGGCCGCGGCCGTGCCGGGGGTCGAGCACGTGACCTCGGCCAAGGCTCGGTGGACCGGTCACGTGCTGAACGCCGAGCTCGAGATCCAGGTCGACCCGACCCTCACGGTCGAGGCCGGCCACCGCATCGCCGAGGAGGTCGAGCACGCCCTGTGCCACCGGCTCCCGCGCCTGGCCGGCGTCACCGTGCACGTGGACCCGCACGACCACCGCCCGCCCTCGGGGCCGATGGCGCACCACCGCCCCGCCGAGGGCGCATCGCGGCCGAACCCGTAGCATGGGTCGGATGGATCTGCCCGAGGGCCCACCGCTGCCCCCACCGCCGAGCCCGGCGCTCGCGTTCTGCTACCGGCACCCGACCGAGCCGACGCGGGTGCGCTGCACGCGCTGCGGCCGACCGATCTGCACCGCGTGCATGATCCCCGCCCCCGTCGGCCACCAGTGCCCGGAGTGCGTCGAGCAGGCCCGGCGCGAGTTCGCGGCCGGCCCGGGTCGGCGGATCGCCGTGCGGCGCCTGGCGGCGACGCGCGTGCTCCTCGCCGCGATCGTGGCCGTGTTCGTGCTCGAGCTCGCCACCGGCGGATCGAGCTCGCTCGGCGGCTCCGATCGGAGCCTGCTGCGGCTCGGTGCGCTGCAACCGTTCCTGATCGCCGACGGCCAGTTCTACCGGCTGTTCACCGCCGTGTTCCTCCACGCGGGGCTCTTCCACATCCTGTTCAACGCGTGGGCCCTGTGGATCTTCGGGACGATGGTCGAGCGCGACTACGGCACGCCCCGGTTCGTCGCGATCTTCCTCCTCACCGGCCTGCTCGCGAGCGCCACCTCCTACGCCTTCGGCCCCCCGACGACGATCGGGGTCGGGGCGTCCGGCGCGATCTTCGGCATCTTCGGCGCCTTCGTCGCCTACAACTACCGCAGGCGGCACCTCGCGCTCGCCGCCGCCAACCTGCGGTGGGCCGGCACGCTGCTGCTGCTCAACCTCGTGCTCGCCTTCTCCATCCCCGGGATCGACTGGCGCGCCCACCTCGGCGGGCTCCTCTCGGGGCTCGCGGCCGGCGCGGTGGCGGAGGGCTGGGGCCCTCGGCGGCGGCGCGTGCTCGTGACCGGGCTCGGGTTCGCGGCGCTCGCCGGCGTCCTCGTCGCGCTCGTCGCCTGGCGCACCGCCGAGCTCCGGGCCCTGCCCGAGTTCGACCAGGCCGTCCGCTTCTTCCGCGCCCTCGGCGGCTGATCGGCCCGAGCGCGCTCGCGGCCGTCCTCAGGGACGGCCGATCGCGTAGATCCCGCCGTCGCGCGAGCCCACGTAGATCCGCCCGTACCACACCGATGGCGTCGACTCGATGCAGCCGCCGACGTGCAGGGCCCACAGCTCCGGCGGCTCGCGATGAGGGTTCCCCGAGATGTCGAACGCGTGGAGCGTTCCGCCGCAGTCGCCTTGGAGCAGGACCCCGTCCACCGGCACCGGCGAGGACCAGGTCGGGCCGACGAGGTGGATGCGCCAGCGCTCCTTCCCGGTCTTCCGGTCGATCCCGATGAGGTCGCCGAAGTTGGTGGCGACGTACACCATGTCCCCGTACAGCGCCGGCGTGGCCCACACCCCGCCGAGGCCGCCCTCCCCGCGCTCGGTCACGGGGAAGCCCCACACGAGGGGGTCCTCCGGCCGACGGGGGTCGAGCTTCATCACCTGCCCGACCTCCGCGGAGCGCGCGTTGAAGCGCTGGAGCTCGCTCGCGACGTACAGGTACCCCTCCTCGTCGATCACCACGGTGGCGTCGGTGTCGTCGCCGGTCCAGAACCGGAACACGCGCTCGGCCCGGCGCGAACGCCCGGCCAGGATCCGGGAGACGTCCCAGCCCTGCACGAGGCCGCCGGAGTTCGCGAGGTACACGACGCCATCCCGGTAGGCGACCGAGCCCTCGATCGACACGTCGGTATCGTGCAGGTCCGCGAGGAGCCGCTCATCGAACCCGGGCGCGGTGAAGACGACCTCGGGGTCCACGGTGACGAGCCCGTCCCGGTCGTACCCGCGGTTCAGCCGGATCACGTACAGCCAGGAGTTCTCCCCGCCCTCGATGAGGTGGTCGTCGATCACGAGCGGCGCCCCGTCCCAGTCGCTGTTCCACAGCGGCCGCGGCACGCTCGAGAGCGAGTCGAGCTGCCACAGCACCGTCGGCTCCGGCCGGTCGAGCGCGATCACGCGGAGGAAGTTGTCCCGGGAGCCCGCGTAGTACAGGGGGTAGCCGTCGGGGTCGCTCGTCGCCGAGCCCTTCGCGAGGTCCCCGGTCACCAGGCTCGGGCGCACGGGCTCGCCGGTCTCGGCGTCGAGGAAGTGGTACCCGCCGTCGTAGGCGTTGATGCGGATCTCGGTGCGGCCGTCCTCGCCCACGATCACGTGCGGCTGGCCGGTCCACCCGACGCCGCACCACACCTTCGTCTCGCCGCCGGCGGTGGACTCCCGGCAGAGGCCGCCGGAGGGCGGGTAGCGCCAGAGGATCTCGGGCTCGCGGCGCGGCACCGGGCCCTCCCCGTAGTAGGTGCGGGTCGCGTTGCCGCGGAAGGTCGTGATACCCGCGAAGGCCGTGTTGATCGGTCCCGGCGAGGGCTCCGGGCTCGGGCTCGGGCTCGGCTCCGGGCCCCTGCTGGATCCGGGGGACGGCTCCGGGGAGCGGCTCGGGCTCCGGGACGGCCCCGAGGCCCCGGGGCCCGGCGCGGGCCCGCGCTCACCCGCGAGGCTCCACCACAGGCTCGCCCCGACGAGGAGCACGAGCCCGGCCGCGACCACCCCGAACGGCACCCGCCCGCGCGCCGCGTGACGCCCTCGCGGCACCCTCGCCCCCGTGGGGCTACACGGGCCCCTTGGAGCCCGGGTAGGAGCCGAGCACCTTCAGCATCGAGGTGTGCAGGCGAGCCTCCTCGAAGGCCGCCTGCACGTCGGGGTCCTCGGCGGCGCGCTCGATGTCCACGTAGAACACGTACTCGAAGGGCGCCCCCCGGCGCGGGCGCGACTCGAGCTTGACGAGGTTGATCCCGCGCTCGGCGAAGGGCTGGAGCGAGGCGAGGAGCGAGCCCGGCCGGTCGACGACGGCCATGACGAGCGAGCACTTGTCCGGCGTCCCGAGCCCCGCGTCCCGGGTGCCGATCACCGCGAACTTCGTGAAGTTGTCCGGGTAGCTCTGGATCCGCTCGGCGAGCACGGTCAGCCCGAGCCGCCCGGCGGCCTCGACCCCGGCGATGGCGGCCTCGTCGAGCCGGCCCCGCTCGGCGACCATCCGCGCCGCCCCGGCCGTGTCGTGCACCGGCACCGGCTCGATGTGGTGCACCGCGAGGAAGTCCTCGCACTGCGCGAGCGCCTGCCAGTGCGAGTAGGCCCGGCGGACGCCCTCGAGCCTCGCCCCCGGCGGCGCGAGGAGCGCGTGGTCCACCCGCACCACGACCTCGCCGACGATCCGCACGAGGCTGCTGTTCAGCAGCAGCTCGTAGGTCTCGTTCACCGAGCCGGCCTGCGAGTTCTCGACCGGCACGACGCCGAAGTCGGCCTCGCCGCTCGTCACGCGCGAGAAGACCAGCCGCACGGTGTCGCACGGCAGGCCCTCGGCGTCGGGGAACGCCGTCCGCACCGCGATCTCGCTGTAGGCGCCGGGCTCCCCCTGGTAGGCGACCTTCATGCGCAGGAGCCTAGCAGCGCCGATGCCGTCCGCCGTCAGCGGATCAGCGTCTCGTAGACCCTGATCGCGCCCGGGCCGAGCAGCACGATGAACATGGCCGGCAGGATCAGGAAGATCGTCGGGAACAGCAGCTTCACCGGGACCTTCTGCGCCGTCTCCTCCGCCCGCTGGCGCCGCTTCACCCGCAGCTCGCGGGACTGGGCACGGAGCACGTTCGCGATGCTCACCCCGAACAGCTCGGCCTGGATCATCGAGAGGATGAACGCGCGGAGCTCGGGCACGTCGGTCCGCTCCCCGAGGTGCCGGAACGCGTCGGCCCGCCCGACCCCGATCTGGACCTCCTGGAGCAGCCGGGCGAGCTCCTCGGCCAGCGGCCCCGGCACGTTCCTCACGACCTGCGCGAGGGCGGCGTCGAACCCGAGCCCCGCCTCGACGCTGATCGTGAGCAGGTCCATGACGTCCGAGAGCTGCCGCTGGATCGTCCGCTGCCGGTTCCTGGCCATCGCGCCGAGGTACGCCCCCGGCAGGAGGTACCCGACGGCCGTGAAGAACGCCGCCACGATGACCCGCACGACGCCGGACCAGGGCAGCACGGCGGCGAGGAGGAGCCCCACGATCAGACCGCCGATCCCACCCACGATCTTCAGCGCGGCCACGCGCTCGGCCGTCCACCCCTCCGGGTTCCCCGCGTAGACGAGGAGCTGCTCGATCCGTCGCGACGTGTCGAAGGGCGTCAGGCGGCGGAGGAACCGGCCGACCCGGGCTCCGAACGGCACGAGCACCCGGTCCACGAACGAGCCCTGGAGCTCCTGTTCGCGCAGATCGACCGAGTCGGTGACCTGGCCGACCTGGGACTGCAGGATGCTCACCGGCCGAGCGCGCTCGCGGGCGATCATGTCCAGGAGCACGCCGATCATGAACACCGTCAGGAACGTTCCGACGAGCGCGAGCGCCAACCAGAGATCAGACATCGATCCTCACGATCCTCGTCATCCAGAAGACCCCGAGCGACATCCCCACCGCGCCGGCGATGAGCATCACGATGCCGAGGGGGTGCGTGAACAGCAGCTTCACGTACTCGGGATTGATCACCGCCTGGTACAGGAGCAGGAGGAGCGGCAGGGCCGTCAGGATCGCGATCGAGAGGCGTCCCTCGGCCGAGAGCACCCGAACCAGGCGACGGAGGTAGCCGCGCTCGCGCACGGTGTTCGCCACGATGTCGAGCACCTCCGCCAGGTTCCCGCCGACCTGCCGCTGCACGTTGATCGCGATGACCGCCCACTTGAGGTCATCGCTGCCCACGCGCTGCGCCATCGAGATGAGCGCCTCGTCCACCGGGCGGCCGAGGCGGATCTCCGCCACGACCCGCTGGAACTCGTGAGCCGAGGGCTCGCCGATCTCCTTGGCCACCGTGTCCAGCGCCTGCAGGAAGGAGTACCCGGCTCGCAGCGAGCTCGCGAGGATGGAGAGCGTGTCGGCGAGCTGATCGTTCAGCGCGTTCTGCCGCTTGCGCCGGGCCCACCCGAGCCACACGAAGGGGATCGCCGCCGCGGCGGCCGCGACGATCAGCACGAAGATGATGTTGGGCAGGATGAGCGCGCCGAACACCGCGCCGGCGAGCGCCGCGAGCGCCGCGAGCGTGATGAACTCGCCGGCGAGGATCTTGATGCCGGCCTGCTCGAGGCGCTCGTCCAGGGAGGCGCTGAACCCGGTCGCGACGGCGAAGCGCTGCCCGACCTCGGCGAGCTGGCTCGGCACCCAGTGCGACAGGGTCTCCCTCGGCCGCTCCTCACCCTCCGGGCGACGGCGACGCCGCCCGATGACCCGGATGAGGCTCTGCTCACGGCGCTTGCGCTCGCCCGTCCCGATCAGCATGACCGCGACGATGAAGGCCGCGACGAAGACCAGGACCAGGACGAGCAGCAGCCCGGAGGTCGAGCTCCAGAAGGGCTCGGGGTTCATGCCGCCCGCCCCCCGGGGACCGGCGCGAAGACCTCGGGCGGGAGCACGATGCCCTGATCGGCGAGCTTGTCCAGGAACCGCGGACGCAGCCCGGTCGAGCGCAGGGTGCCCTTGAACCGCCCGTGCTCGTCGATGCCGGCGCCGTAGTCGAACAGGAACAGGTCCTGCAGGGTGATGACGTCGCCCTCCATGCCGACGATCTCGGTCACGTGGGTGATGCGCCGCACGCCGTCCTTCATCCGCTGCTGGTGGATGATGAGGTTCAGGGCCGAGGCGATCTGCTCGCGGATGGCCCGCACGCCGAGGTCCATCCCGGCCATGAGCGCCATCGTCTCCAGGCGCGCGAGCGCATCGCGCGGCGAGTTCGCGTGGATGGTGCTGATCGAGCCGTCGTGGCCGGTGTTCATGGCCTGGAGCATGTCCAGGGTCTCGGCGCCGCGGACCTCGCCGACCACGATCCGGTCGGGGCGCATGCGCAGCGCGTTGCGGACCAGGTCGCGGATCGTGACCTCGCCCTTGCCCTCGATGTTCGGCGGCCGGTACTCCAGGCGGACGACGTGCGGCTGCTGCAGCCGCAGCTCGGCCGCGTCCTCGATCGTGATGATGCGCTCGTCGTCCGGCAGGAACGAGGAGAGCACGTTCAGGGTCGTCGTCTTGCCGGCGCCGGTCCCGCCGGAGACCAGGATGTTCAGTCGGCCGCGGACGCACGCGTCGAGCATCTCCACGACCGGTCGGGTCAGCGTCCCGAAGGAGATCAGGTCCTCCGCCTGGTACGGGTCGGCGGAGAACTTCCGGATGGACAGGCACGGACCGTCGATCGCGAGCGGCGGGATGATCGCGTTCACGCGTGAGCCGTCCGGCAGGCGCGCGTCCACGTACGGGGAGGACTCGTCGACGCGCCGACCGACCTTGCTCACGATCTTGTCGATCGTGCGGCGCAGCTGCGCCTCGTCGTGGAACTTCGCGCCGGTCCAGTAGAGCTTGCCGCCGCGCTCCACGTAGATCGAGTCCCAGCCGTTCACGAGGATGTCCGTGACCTCCGGGTCGCGGACGAACGGCTCGAGCGGACCGAGGCCGAGCACGCTGTCGCCGATCTGCCGGACGATGAGCAGCTTCTCCTGGGCCGACAGGCCGGGCTCCTCCTCATCGAGCAGCTCGCGCAGCCGCTGATGGACGAGGCCCTCGAGCTCGGTGTCGGACATCGAGGCGTCGTACAGGCGCGGGCCGAGCACCTCGACCAGGCGCTCCTGCACGCGCTGACGGATCTCGGCGATCCGGTCCTTCTGCTGAGCCTTGGCGAGACGATCGGCGAGTGACATCGTTGCCTCCTAACGACGACCGAAGAGTCGGAACTTCTTCTTCTTCTCGGCGGGAGGCTCCGGTGCGACCTCACCACCCTGGGCCTGTTCCACCGAGCCGACGAACCGGCGGGCGAGCTGCTTGATGCTCTGCGCGACCTCGGAGTTGGGCTCCTCGATCACCACCGGCCGACCCTTGTTCAGCGACATCGGCACGAGCCGGCTCGAGGGGATCATCGCGTCCACCTGGATCTTCATCACGCGCTCCACGTCGGCCGCGTCCAGGCCGACCTTGCTGTCGGCGCGGTTCAGCACGATGCGGAACCGCTCGCGGGGCAGCCCGATCGTGAGCAGGGTCTCCAGCGCCTTCGACAGGTGCTTCACCCCCACGACGTCGAGACCGGTCACCAGGCAGGTCGCGTCCGACAGGTCGAAGCACGCGAGCGCGAGATCGGTGTAGTCGGCCGATGCATCCACCACGACGTAGGCGAAGTTGTTCCGCAGCGTCCGCAGGAACTTCCCGACGGCCTCCCCCGGCGGCGGCTGGACCGCCGGGTCCGGGACGGCGCCGAAGGCCCAGACGTGCTCGGCCACCTTGGTCCCGGCGGCGAAGACCTCCTCCTTGCTCGCCCCCTCCCCCAGCCGGATGAGCTCGTCGATCCGGTGGAAGGGCTCCAGGCCGAAGTACGAGTAGACGTCGCCCATGTCGACGTCGAGATCCACCACCGCCGTGTCCTGGCCCGACAGCTGCGCGATCGCGACCGCGAGGTTCGTGGTGAGGAAGGTCTTCCCGGTCCCGCCCTTGGAGGAGAAGACCGAGATGACCATGCCGCGGTGAGCCGGCTTCGCGGCCATCATCCCGCGGAGCGTGCGCAGGTTCTCCGACCACACGATGGCACGCTCGACCGCGTCGCGCAGCTCCTCGCTGCCCTGGGTGAGGTCGACCACGTCCCGGATCCCGGCCCGCATCGCCGCCGGCAGGAGGCCGTTCCAGGACTTGTCCCGGACCATGACGATGGCCGTCATCGGCGCCGCCCGGCCGACGAACTCGGCGAGACCGAGGGCGTCCGGCTCCTTCACCTCCGGCGAGAGGACCAGGACGTGGGCCGGCTCGTCGGACTCGACCAGCAGCTCCTCGGCCGCGGTGACGCTCGGCACCCAGCCGATGTCCTCGGGCTCCACCTCCAGCGCCCGCGCGAGCGTCGCGCGGAACGTCTGCGGCGTGCCGACGGCGATGACCTGCTGCTGCGCCACTACTTCGTGCCCTTGACCTTCGGCGGGTTGACGATGCCCTCGACCGTGAGCGGCGGCAGCTCCACGCCCTCCGCGTCCGGCGGCAGCAGGGACAGGTAGACCGAGCCCTGCTCGAGCGCGAAGACGAACTTCTGCGCCTCCTCCGGCAGGAACGCGAGCGTCACCTGGACGTCGCCCGTCGTGTCCGGGGTGGTCTCGCTGCCGCCCCCGATCGGGGTCGTGGTCGTCGTCGGCACCAGCACGCGGAGGACCTCGACCTGCGGGACGAGCACGACGGTCGCCGTCTCGGTCTGCGGCTGCTGCTGCGCGGTGGTGCCGGTCGTGGTCTGCTGCTCCTTCTTCTTCTCCTCGATGGGCACGTCGGTGAACGTCGCGTAGACGGTCACGTTGTCCCCGCCCTGCAGCGCGGCGCCGATGGCCCTCGGAGCACCCAGGGACACCGTGACGGCCTGGTGGCCCTCGGGGATGCTGAGCACGCCGCCGGGGAGCTTCCCGCTCTCGACGCGCGCGATCGGGATCTGCTCACCGGCGAGGATGACCGCGTTGTTCCGCTTGTTCCGCAGCTGCGAGACGCTCGTGACGGCGCCCTCGACCACCGCGTCGGTCGGGATCTCCTTCGTCGTGAACTGACCGTCCGCGATCAGCCGGTTGAGATCCGTGTTGGCGGGGATGTCCACCTTGGAGACGATGACGGTCGTGAGCGTCCCGCCCGTCCTCGCCTCCTCGCGCACCCCGCGCGCGTACAGGAACACCGCTGCGGTGGCCACCGTCGCCAGGATCAGCGCGAGCACCACCACGAGACTCCGAGACCGCATCCGCTATCCCCCCTGTCCTCGCCTTCCGTTCGATCTCGTCCGCTACCTCACCAGCCTGATCTGGATCCCCGTCGAGCTCCCCCGGAACGGCACCCGCTCCATGGTCAGCACGACGGTGCTTCCCTGGTTCACGGCCTCGAGCACCTTCATGCGGACGAACCCCGTGACCCACGCATCCGTGATCCGGCAGTCCCCGCCCTGCTCCTGTAGGAGCGGGATATCCGCCCCAGTGCAGCCGTCCGGCCACTGTTCCCGCAGCCCCTTCGGCCCTTCCACGACCCCTCTCGACAGGCTTACGTCCACGACGGGGAACCACCAGGTTCCGCCCTCGAGGGAGGCCCAGTTCGTGAACTGCAGGCCGTTGTCCATGCAGTCGTACGCCGGCGTGGGCAGATCCGCGAGCGTGTACGTGATGTCGCCCTCGATGATCGAGCGGATCGTGTTCGCGTCCACCTTGCACTCGCTCCCCGTGCTCGACCCGGGCTCGGCGCCCCACCGGGAGAGATCGAGGATGCCCCACCGGGGGTTCTCGTACTCGTCCCTCGGGTAGTTGAACGTGCACTGCACGGGGGTCTCGCCCTCAGCCGCCTCCGGGCACAGCCGCAGAGGGAGCGAGTTCACGGTGATGGGCACCACCCCCGGCCCGGCCCAGGTGGCGGTCGCTTGGGTGGTGACGGTGCCGCTGTCGAAGCCGAGGATCGGCGCCACGAAGTAGTCGACGGGCCGCGAGTAGGTCACGGTGACGGTCTTCGCACCGGTCCCACCGGCCCGACAGCTCGGGTCGAACACGATGCTCACCAGGCTCGCTGCGGGATCGTTCAGCGACGCCGTCGCGTTCGCCGCGGCGGTCGCGTTCGCGGCCCCGCGGTTCAACGCGCACTGCTGGGCGGCGGCGAGGGCCGCGGCGTCCGCCGCGTTGACCATCTCGCGCCGGATGCCCACCGAGCGGCCGAGGTCGATCACGAGCGCGAGCATCCCGAGGAGCACGACCAACAGGATCGCCACCATCACGGCGACCGCGCCGCGCTCCTGCCCCAGCCGATCCCTCACTCGCATCGGAACGTCCCCCGCACGGTCCGGGTCACGGTGTCCGGTAGCCCCGGCACCAGGTTCCCGAGCAGCCCGAGGCTGAACTCCTGGTCCCAGGAGACCGTGACGTTCTGGCCGACCGTGTCCTCCGTGCACGCGGAACCGCCGCCCTCGACCGAGATCGAGACCTCCCCGGTCCTCGTGTACCCGGCGGGCAGCGCGGCGTCGACGCGCACCACCGGGTCACAGTCGCTGAATCCCGCCGCCTGGACGGCGGCGCAGCGGGCGCCCTCGCGGGCTGCCCCCTCCATCACCTGGTACTGGCTGTAGACGATGCCGAACTGGATCGTCCCGATCAGGATGAGCAGCAGCACCGGCAGCAGCAGCGCGAACTCCACCGCCACTGCCCCGGACTCCCAGCGCTCCCCTCGCCCGAGGATCTCCCTCATCTCGCTCTCCACCAGCTTCCCATCCGCCCCCGGTCGGGGGACGGCTCGTCGGCCCCTCACTCCCCCGGGCTCGGGAGTGAGCGGCCGACGGGCCGCTCTTCAGGGCTCTGCGCCACAGGGCTCTACGCCGAGGGGTTCCCGGAGTTCAGAGCGCTGCTACCCTCGTTGAAGACCGCAATCAGGGCCGCGCCCAGCGCGATCGCTGCACCGATGATCGCGATCGCCACCAGGACGAGCAGCAGGCCGTACTCGGTGGCCACCGCACCGTCCTCGCGCGTGAACCGCTCGCGGAGACCCCAGAGGAGGGTCTTGCCCTTCACGTACATCTCCAGGAGCATCCGTTCACCTCCTTCCCAGGTATCTGGGCTCCCGGACACACCGGTCGCCATGTGCAACCCTACGGGACTCCCCTTCTGCGCGGAATTCCGAGTTCCACGGAACCTCCCTACGTCGTTCTGCGTACGGGGCTCCGACGGCCAGCCCGGACGGACGGACCCGAGGGAGCATGGACCATCCGCCGGGCGGCTGCAAGCAGGTGGAGGGCTCAAGCACGGCCGCCAGAGGCCGGGACGAGGCCCGAGGCGGTCGCGACCCGGATCGCGGCCAGGCGGGTGCCCACCCCGAGCTTCGCGTAGATCCGGCCGAGGTGGGTGGTCACGGTGCGCTCGGCCACGCCGAGGCGCTCGGCGATCTCGCGGGCGGTGAGGCCCTCGGCCGCGACGGCGAGGACCTGGCGCTCGCGCTCGGTGAGCCGGCGCTCGAGCTCGTGCCGCTGCTCGATGCCGCGGGCGATCTCGCCGACCCACTCCGAGGGGGGCCCCACGAGCACCATCTCGCCGGCGGCGGCCTTGCGCAGGGCCTGGAGGAACTCGACCGGGTCGGCGTTCTTGTCGACGAACCCGTCGGCCCCGACGAACAAGGCGCGGGAGATCGCCATCGGCTCGGCGCGGGCCCCGACCGCCAGGATGGACATGCCCGGGTAGCGCTCGCGGACGGTGCGGATCAGCCAGTAGGAGTCGTGCTCGCCCTCCATCCCGAGTCCGACGAGCACGACGACCGTGCTCCGGCGCACGCGTGCAAGCGCGGCGAGGGCCTCCTCGGCCGTGCCGGCCTCGGCGAGCACCTCCATGTCCGGCCGGTCCTCGACGAGCAGCGCGAGCCCCGCGCGCACGACCGGCAGGGGATCCACGAGCACCACGCCGAGGGCGCGCCGGCTCGGCGCGCGCCGCTCACGGCTGGGCTCGCTCCCTCGTCTGGCCATCCGGATCCTTTCGACAGGCACCAACGGTAGGGAGCCCGCGGGCCGAAGCATAGCGCCACCGCGGCTCCGGGGAAGTCCCCCGTTCCTCCATATCGGAACATGCCCGCCGGAGCTGTACCGCCGGCGCGGGCCGTGCCCCGGTCAGCCGAGCTCCACGAGCCCGAGCGCCGTCGCCCGCGAGACCGCCTGGACCCGGTTGCGGACCCCGAGCTTCCGGTAGATCTTCGCGATGTGGGTCTCGACCGTTCGGGGCCCGATGCCCAGGCGCGTCGCGACCTGCTTCACGGTGAGCCCCCTCGCGAGCAGCGCGAGGATCTCGAGCTCGCGCTCGGTGAGGGTCGAGCGCACCGAGGAGGCCTCCCGCGCCTGCCGGGCGAGCCGGCCGAGCTCGGCCAGGGCCAGACGCTCCTGCTCGGGCGTGAACACGCGCTCGCCGGCGCCCACCCGCAAGAGGGCATCGGCGATGAACCGCACACCCGAGGTCTTCTCCAGGTACCCGTGGGCCCCCGCTCGCATGGCCTCGAAGACCGCCTGCTCGTCGGTCCGCCCCGTGAGGATGAGGATGCGCCCGGCCGTCCCCTCGGCCCGCACGGTCCGCGCGACGTCCAGGCCCTGGAGCGCGCCGGGGAGGTTGAGGTCGAGCACGACCACGTCGGGGTGCAGCGCGCGGCAGGCCTCGACCGCCTCCTCGCCGCTCGCCGCCTCGCCGGCGAGCGCGAGCCCGGGGGTCTGCTCGCAGGCGAGGCGGATCACCCCTCGCAGCACGGGGTGGTCCTCGACGACGAGGACCCTGACCTCACCGGTGGCGCCGGGCCCGCCCATGTCGGCCGAAGGCTATCTCAGGCCGAGCTCAGGCCGAGCGCGCCGTCGGGGCGAACCCGGTGCGCCAGGCGAGGGTCACGGCCTCCAGGCGCGAGTGGACCCCGAGCTTGGCGAGGATGTTCTTCACGTGGCTCTGGACCGTGAGCGCGCTGATGCCGAGGCGCGCGGCGATCTCTGCGATGCCATCGCCGGCCGCGAGCGCGCGGAGGATCTCGCCCTCGCGCGGGGTGAGCCGTCGGAGCAGCACCGCGTTCGGCGGGCCGCCACGGCCGGCCTCGAGCTCGGCGAGGACCGGGGCGAGGTGGGTCTCGGGCATCACGAGCTCGCCGGCCGCGGCACGGCGCACGACGTCGAGGATCTCCTCCGGGGCACGGGTCTTCGGCACGTAACCGCAGGCCCCCGCGGCGATCGCGCTCGCGACGACCGCGGGGTCGTCCAGGCCGGTCACGACCACGACCTTGGTCTCGGGACACGAGGCCCGGATCCGGCGGGTGGCCTCGATGCCGTCCGTCCCCGGCAGGTCGACGTCCATGAGGACCACGTCGGGGGGGTCGGCCTCGCACAGGGCGAGCGCCTCGCCGGCCGTTCGCGCGGCCCCGAGCAGGCGCACGTCGGACCTGCCCTGCAGCAGCAGCGACAGGGCCTCGGAGAACAGCTCGTGGTCGTCGACCACGAGCACGCCGATCGCGTCTTCGGTCCGCACGTCCTTCCCCTGTTGTTTCGGCCCCTCGCATCCGGGATTTGAGGGAGACTGTTCGGATGAGCCCGAACCGCCTGGCCGGCGCGACGAGCCCCTACCTCCTCCAGCACGCGGACAACCCCGTGGACTGGTACCCGTGGGGGCCCGAGGCGCTCGAGCGCGCACGGCGCGAGGACAAACCGATCCTGCTCTCGATCGGGTACGCGGCCTGCCATTGGTGCCACGTCATGGCCCACGAGTCCTTCGAGGACCCCGAGACCGCGGCGCTCATGAACCGCCACTTCGTCTGCGTCAAGGTCGACCGCGAGGAGCGGCCCGACGTCGACGCGATCTACATGGACGCGGTCCAGGCCCTCACCGGCCACGGCGGCTGGCCCCTCACGGCCTTCCTCACGCCCGAGGGCAAGCCGTTCTACGCCGGCACGTACTACCCGAAGGAGGACCGCCACGGCCTGCCGGCGTTCCGGCGCGTGCTCGAGGCGATCGCGGAGGTTTGGGCCGAGCGCCGCAGCGAGGCCGAGACCCAGGCCGAGCGCGTGACCGAGGCGATCTCGCGGGTCGGCGCGCTCCGGGCGTCGGGCGAGCCCCTATCGGAGGAGGTGGCCGCCGCCGCCTCCCGGGCCCTGCGCGAGGCCTTCGACCCGGTCTGGGGCGGGTTCGGCGCCGCGCCGAAGTTCCCCCAGCCGATGACGCTCGAGCTCCTCTTGCGGCGGCACCTCCGCGGCGATCCCGAGGCCCTGCCGATGCTCGAGCGCACGCTGGACGCGATGGCGGCGGGCGGGATCCACGACCGGGTGGGCGGCGGCTTCCACCGCTACGCGACGGACGAGCGCTGGCACGTGCCCCACTTCGAGAAGATGCTCCCCGACAACGCCCAGCTCGCGCGCCTGTACGCGCGCGCCTGGCAGGTCACCGGGCGGCCCGCCTACCGGGAGGTGGCCGCGCGGACGTGCGAGTACCTCCTGCGCGAGCTCCGCCAGCCGGGCGGTGGGTTCTCCTCCTCCCAGGACGCGGACTCCGAGGGGGTCGAAGGCCGGTTCTACGTCTGGGGTTGGGACGAGCTGGCCCCCGCCGTGGGCGAGCCCGCGGCGCGCGCGCTCGGCGCGAGCCCGGGCGGCAACTGGGAGGGCGGCGCGAACGTGCTGTGGATGCCCCGACCCCTCGAGGAGGCCGCGGCCGAGCTCGGCCTGGCGCCCGACGCCCTTGCGGCCGAGGTCGATGCCGCACGCGAGCGGCTGCTCGAGCTCCGCGAGCGGCGTGTCCGCCCGGCGACCGACGACAAGGTCGTCGCGGCCTGGAACGGCCTCGCGATCTCGGCCCTCGCCGAGGCCGGGCGCGTGCTCGGCGAGCCCCGGTACGTGGACGCCGCCGTGGAGGCGGCGGGGTTCGTGCTCGGGGAGATGCGCTCGCCCGACGGGCGCCTCGCCCGATCCTGGCGCGCCGGGCGGCTCGGGGGCCCCGGATACGCCGACGACCACGCGCTCCTCGCCGAGGCGTGCCTCGTCCTGTACGAGACGACGTGGGACCTGCGCTGGTTCGAGGAGGCGCTGCGCCTGGCCGAGGAGCTCCTCACGCGGTTCCACGACCCCGAGCGCGGCGGCTTCTTCCAGGCGGCCTCGGACGCCGAGGCGCTCGTCGTGCGCCCGAAGGAGCTGTTCGACAACGCCACGCCGAGCGGGAACTCGGCCGCCGCGGACGTGCTCCTGCGTCTCGCGCACCTCACCGGCGAGCCGGCGTACGAGCGGGCCGGCGCCC
>Ga0101943_1001228_pt1 | contig 24525 bp, 26 predicted proteins | sample DewCreD2012metaG_5_FD_75244 | JGI IMG/M metagenome (GOLD analysis project Ga0101943, IMG submission 75244) | Hot spring sediment bacterial and archeal communities from British Columbia, Canada, to study Microbial Dark Matter (Phase II) - Dewar... ... | reverse complement strand
CTGCTGGGCAAGCTGGGTAAGGCTTGGAAGCTGGGTCTGGGCTTCCCGCAATTGCCCGACACCCCCCAGAAGAACTCCCTTAAGCTCGTCTGGGATTAACGGCTGAGTGGTCGTGATGTTGATGAGCTTGGCCATACTATCAGACTAGTTGATAATCGGCTGGGATGAGCTGAACAACCAGGTGGTGCTTGTCAAGATTGATTCCCGCATCCCCGAAGACCTTGAGTTCCACGTTCACGTTGCCGGTTGCCTTTCCGAGAATAGTGTAGAACGTGTTGTGCAAGAAGTAGGGCTGCGAACGCGGATTCGGCCAGGGGTTGTCCCATACAGTTAGCTGGCTTACAGGGCCGCCAAGGGAGAATTCAAGAAAGTAAGAAAGGCGGTTGAACGTGCTTGCGGCAGGGGGAATGGCGCTCAGTATTCCACTTGCAACCACGACATTGTCAGAAAATCCCGACGACGGAAGCGGGATTGCAACAGACGTAATACTCTGCATCGTTCCATCGGTCGTCGGCCCAGTATTGACAAACTTGTGCCGCACAATGGGAAGCGGGGTCTGCGACGGCAGTGAGGCAATTTTACTGTCCGTGTACGCCTTTGCGGCGTTGAGCGCGCTTGTTGACGCATTGGAAGCAAAATGCTGGGCCAGTTTTTTCGTGCAGATACCCATGTCGTCTACTGGGTCTCCCCGCACCGTCACAAGCCCGCTTGCTGGGTCGATTTCGAACGGATGCTCGAAATTCTCCGAGGCAGAGCCAGAAAAGCCGAAAATCCTAAGAATCGATTGCGTAAGCCCTCGGATTCTCATCGCCCCGAGGGAGCGAGACTCTGTATCTGGAGGCGCTTGAGGATTCAGGGTGACAAGCATCTTAGGCTATGAAGCTAGGCATGGACCACACGGCTTGTGGCTGATTCTGCAATCGGATTCTAGTTGGATTCAGTCCTACAACGAGCACTTGACTGGGATTTAGTGCTACACCATCGGCGAAAATTTGGCAACAAAGTCCGTCTGGGGAATTCGTAATTCGAGCCGGCGCTTCCCAAATGGAATCGCTTACATCCACCGCCACGAGCTTCCACTGCATTGGAGACAGCACCAGTCGTGAGCCAGCGAAAAAGACTTGATTCGGAAAGTTGGGCGACGAGTAATGCTCCTGAAGAAACCGAATCATGGCCGCTCCCAGACAATGAGAGGAAGATAGTCGGTTGGGTGGGACAGATTTGCATTCAATAGGCGAAATGCCTGGCGGAACTTCTCGCCAAGCCCAATTGAGCGGAACTCGGGACCAAATTGGTAGCCTAGTGAATAAAATCGCTCATAGGGAAGCATGCTCCCGCCAATGGCGGCGGCGAGAGCAGTCTTCTTGAGCGCTGCTTCGCTTAAGAAGAAGGCATAGTTCAACGGGTCGAAAAGGGTTTTCTTCGCCTCTTCGGTCTCCCTCTCCTTCGCAGGGAGTTGTTCGATGGGCGTAAGCCCAACCCTCTCGCGGAATCTTCTCGCAAGGCCGATGGGCTCCTCGGGAATGGAAATCGTCTGGAATGGCTTCGGTTGCCCCAAGAGAGAAGCGGCCCCCTCCTGGAGGCCCTTCAGGCCCTTGGCCACACCGAAGACCCCCTGAACGAGAACGTCGGGAATCTCCAGCGTGCTTTCTACACCACGAGCTCCGGCCCTAGTTAGATAATCGAGAAGTCCCTGCTTTTTCTCAGGCATGTCAGACTACCACCTGTTCTTGCTCTTGCGTGTCCTGAGCGCTTGCAAAATGCGCCCAGTCAAGCATGTCTTTGTCGATGGGCACCAAGTAATACCCGCCGACAACTGGCCTCTCAGGCGAAAGAGTAATTCCAACCGAGCCGTAGATAAACTGGCGGCCCTTGCCCATCTGAGAAAGCAGGGCCATTAGCCTATCGAACAGCAAATTATCGTACAGCACCTCAAAGTCAGGTACATTTGAGTTCGAGATAAAATCGCGAAAATCGGAGAGAGTAATCCAAACGTTAACCGGAGTCCATCGTTGCATTATTTCGTCTGTGTAACGCCCTTCTTCCCGAAGCCGGTTAAGGATTCTTTGTATGAGGCGCCGTGGCGCGTAGGCTATTTCCTTCTCCAGCACGCCAGGCAGGGTGAACTCGATGTTCGAGCCCCCAACGCTTTCTCCGAGATTGAGAGACTCAACCAGAATTCGCGCGGAAAATCGGGGGGAGTCTAATGCAGCACTCCACCGCAATGATGGAATTGCGCCCGATGCAAACCCGACCCAATCGAAACCAAGCCTCTTGGCGGTGATGATAGCATCCCGAATCACCATATCGCGCCAATCCATTCCCCACGGCCTGAAGAGCGCATTCACTATCCTGTCCCGCGCCTTGGAGACATAAGCAAGAAATTCTTGCCCATCCCTGCGAATCCGTTCGAGCTCGCTCTCGCTTATTGGCGCAACGGGGGCTTCCCACCAGGCTTTTTCGTACGGGTCGATGTGAGTCTGACTAAGAACGTCGTAAAGGCCTAGGCCATGCTTCTCCTGTAACCCACGAAGAATCTGGTCCTGTTTCCTCCACAATACATTCTCCAGAAACTTGCTGAGCACTCGTCTAATAACAACGTGCGGGGCTTCTTTTGGGTCCACGAGAAGATTCAGCAGCGCTGCCTTTACAAGCGTGCGAACGTGCTGCGGTAGGTTTGGTTCGAGCAAGCCGGTTGCAACATTATAAAATCGCGGAGTGCCAATAGTTTTTGCCATCCAGGGAATTCTTTGGCCTATCGGAGCGCTGCGCGGCGCTTTGTGGTAGGTAGCTAGTGCTTCAATCAGCTCTCCGATGCCGAAGTCGCTCATTTTCTCTATGCCTGAGGCTGAAACGGGACTTTTGGCGGCGAGAGCTGCGAGCATGAGTGTGGCAAAAAATTTCTCTGGCCTTTTTTCAAGAATGCTAATGTCCCATGCCGTGCCTCTAGTCATCTCCCTGAGAGGAGCAAAGACTGGCTGCCTTAGAACGCCATACACGAAGTCGTCCCATGCTCGTTCGACAACCTCGCTTTTTTCCATGAACTCACGATACATTTGCATCATCTGGTTCTTGTTCTGAACCAGTAAGCGACGCAGCTCGGGGTTTTGTTCGATGTCTGACTGCACCTCCGTAACCGCAAGAAATGGAACTTCTGCGAATCGAGTAGACACTCTGTGGTCCAGGGCCTCATCTGTCGTTAGGGAGAAGAACTCTGAGAGCTTGTCATCCTCCCCCGTAAGTGGCCAGTCATCGAGCTTACGTACGAAAAATGCCGCGCTCGGGTGCATGTGGCTAAATGCGAGCTGAACAGCACCTGGCGAAGTCAGGTTCCCATAATGTTTCGGCGACTCAACTCCCGACACGAATTGAGAGCGGGCCACTGACAGGCTGCCCCCGTACGCGACCCTCAGTTCATAATTCTGAGGAAATTGCTCATAATCGGCCCCCATTATCTTGGGGCTACCAAAATATACAACTGGCGCCTTTTTAGGTTTGACGCCAGGCCCAACGAGGGCAATGTCGAGCTCGGGGCCCCTCTTGGCCGCCCACCGATACAGGTCGTCGCGGCTTACCTGATACACATGTTCAATCAGTTGGAATGGGTTCTTATCGCGCCCTTCGGGTATCGTGCGATAAGCCCAGTACAATGCCTCCGACACCTGGTTGTCGAATGGCGGAAAAGGGGCCCATCGCAAGTACTGGAGATGCTGTCCCTGAGCCCTTCCCACATCTGCTGCGCTGACATGAAAACTCTCCGGCAAATTCTTGATTACCTGCCGTTCTCGAATATGAATGGGCACGAACCGGTCGGCCACGCGCTCGGCAAAGTTTTTGACAACCTGCTCGGTTGAAGCCGAAGCATCGAGGCCCAGCGCGTCCAGGATGCCGCGATAATGCTTTGAAATCTCTTTGGGTGAGGCGCCGCGCTTTTGCGCATCGAGCATGTCCTTAAGTTTGCTCACAGCCGCCCCGAGGTCAGACCCGAGCCAGTGGTAGAACGTCTGGACATCCTTGCGCGATGCTTGCTCGTGCAGGAACTGAAGTGCTTCTTGCGTTTCTGGAGACTCCGAGATGATGTTGTCGATTCGTTTTCCCTGTAGGGCCGCTTTACCGAGACTGAATGCCTTCTCAAGCCAAAAGCCTTCGCTCTCCGTGCCGGCAATCACGACCTTCAAGCCTGGCGGATAAATGGCCGATTCCGTAACGTCATCCCCAGGTCTTAATTCGACTCCGAGCGGCGTGGTAACAATTCGGCGTTGTCTTAATGTTGCTTTTTTGTGCCCTTCAGGTATGTCAAGATGAAAGGTCCGGTACTTGATTCTGGCCGCCTCCTCGCTGAGGCCCTCCATGCCGATGGGCGTGAGCGACTTCGGATGCTGGGGCTTAAGGCTAAGCCAGGGTCTACGTAACGCCTGCCAATCGACGGCCATGCCGAGAACAGGGGCAGCGCCCGCAAGAATTTCGGGGAGAAAAGAAACAAGATTCGCAATCGCCTGCTCTCGGTCGCTCGCCTGGCCGTACGGCGTTAGCCCGAAACTCTGCGCAACAGACTGAGGCAGCCGCTCAAGGTACTGCGCCACACCTCCGGTTGTCGGTCTCCCCGAGGCTAGTTCACTAAGCGAGCGAAGCGCAGATGCCCCCATCGCAACAGGCTCGGCAATTCCTTCGAGCGTGCGACCGGCTAGCGTGCTAAGCGCAGATTTTAGAGTTTCGTCGTCAATTCGAGGCATTAGGCAACCGCCGTTGGTTCTTCGATGACCGTATCGTTGGCGCTAGCGTACTGCATTATTGGCGCTAATTCCTCCACTGGAACCAAATAGTATCCACCCTCTTTCCCCGCACGCCCTATGTTTGTTAAGCCAATTGCACCCTGAATGACCACTGGCGCGCCGCTGTGGTATCGCAATAGAGCTCGAACCCTATCGAGCAACAAATCGTCATATAGAACATCATATCCTGCAGAGGCATATCCTACCGACATAAAGTCTCGGAAATCATTGAGAACAACCGAGAAATCTTGCTCCCCGTTCTCTATCCTTGGCATTACTCGCCTGAGCAAACTTCGCGATGCTCTCGAAGGCTGGCCATTGGCCCTTAGATTGAAACGATAAAATGTTGGGTCTGGGCCGCCATTGATAGTAACTGCAGAGCCGAACGGCACAGTTGCCTCGACCCATCGCCTGGCTGGCACGCTTCCCGATGCGAAGCCAACGTAGGGGACCTCTAAGTAGTAAGCAGTGGTGAATGCGTGCCGAATAACAAAGTCCCGATAATCCAAGCCCCACGGGCGGTATTCGGCATTGAACACCTTCTTCGCGGTGTCGTGCACTTTGCTTAAAATCTGCCTCGTGGCCACAATATCTTCCAGCAACTGCAACGCCTTCTGATGAGCCGAAGGCGTTAGCGCCATCACTTGGCGGATTCGATTTCCGAGGAACCTCAGTTCACGCATTGACGCTTCTACCCAAGGGCCAGGCTCAGCATAATCTCGTGGAGCCAGTTTAGCGCCTTGAGCAGTCAGGGCGGCTATTCTCTCGTGGATGCGCCCTTTGATTGTTGTTGCTTCAGGAGAAAGCGCAGCGTCCACAATCGTGTTAATCAAGTCCACATAGCCGTCGAGCGGGTGATGGTTCATATCCCTCGCAAACAATGTCAGAAGCACGCCCTTGCCCACGGCTTCCAAATCCGGCGCGATTTCTCCGACCACCGGCTCTCCAAAATACGTAATCGCTTCTACCGGTGGGACCCGCATCTGGCGGACGATGTCCATGAATTGCTCGCCCGCTCTGGTAAATGGCCCCGACTCAGCAGAGCGCAAAGATTCGACAATTGCCTCTGTGAGGTCATTGAGAGTTATTTGGGTGCCCCTCCTGTAGAACTCCGGCTCAGCAGAGCGCGAAGTGTAAAACATAAGGGTTCCAAGAAATTGCAGTGGATGTTGCTTGACGAACGATAGTGAAAATGGAGTGCCCTCTAAGAGTCTAGCAATCTCTCCACTTTCTGGCAGCGATTCGATGGTCGCGAAAAATCTCTCCCACGTCTCGTTGACTTTCTGCACCTGCTCATGGAATTCGGCGCTATTTTGGAGGAGCTTTGTGTGCCCAACGATAATTCGCCTTCGCGTTTCGGGGTTTTGCTCGATGTCCGATTGCACTTCGCTCACGGCGAGGAATGGCGCCTTACCCTCTTGCGACAACAGATTGATTTTGTCGGGATGCTCCCATTTGGCGAGAAATTCGCGAGCCTCGTCCTCCGGAATCGGCCATTCGTTCACTGGCCGCATTACGAACGCTGCCGAGGGGTGGAACTCCGAAAAAGCAAGTTGGGCCGAATCTCGTGGCGTCATGGCGGGATAATGGAGCGGCAGCTTTGGAGAAGGAAACAATTCCTTAATCTGGCGAGGAATTGGACCCAATTGTTTCGTCTTTACAACTTTAGGCTCAGCCGGATAGTAGGGGATTCTCGACAACACGGCATACGGATTCTCAGCCTGCGGGTCCTTGGCAGACAACATGGCCAGAGAAACAGAAGTGGGCCCTGGTCTTTTTGCTGCCCACCGAGCCAAGTCTTTTTGCCGGACAACGTAGACGTTTTCCATGAGCTGAAGAGGCGCAAGGCGACCCCGACCAATCGACTCGTAATACTTGCTCAGAATTGTGCCTACGTCCGTGGATAGCCCAGGAAGAGCAGAGTACTGAACGTGCTCAAGCTCACTTGGCCAATCAATGGCGCCCGTAAGCGGTCCAAATAACTGTATACGTCTTTGTATAACTGTTATGGGATAAAATCTATCCGCAAGGATATTCTGCAATTCCCTGACCACTTTGAGCCCAAAGTTCTTGGATGGCTGAATGCCCAAAAGTTTCGCCAGGCGATTCTGCTCTTCTGCAATTGCCCACTTGGGCGCGCCCTTTGCAATTTGGTCGGCGATGCGTTGTGTGATTTCCATCGCCTTGCCGACATCCTCCCCCAACCAATAATAGAAGGACTTGACCTCCTTGCGGGAGAGAATGTCTCTCAATGTTTCGCTCATGGACACGATTTCCTGCGGATCAATGTCCTCAGCTTTTTGTCTACCGAAGTTCGTAATCTTTGATAGTTCTTGCGGGCCGATTTTATTAGGATATGGATGCAGGAGCAGTCGTGCTCCCAATGGTTGTATATAACTTGGATAATCGGATAATGCACTAGCTTCTTGTTTGTAGTAACCAAGCCCCTTTATGAATTCCTCGGGCGCACCGAATACTTCCTCGCTCGAAGTGCCAGTTGGTTTAAAGTGAATAAACCCTTCTTTTTTGAGGCGCTGAGCCCAATTCGCGTACTCTTCTGGGGGCCTTATCGAGCCTGTTCTTCCAGCCCAGTGCCAAGTGGGACTCAGCTCTATCCAGGATTGCGGTTTGCCGAGTGGTAGCGAGCCTCCCTTCATCTTGGCCATTCCTAAGGCAGCGGCTCCGCCACCGGCTGCCAGAATCTCGGGCAAGAAGGAAATCAGATTGGCGATGGCTTTCTCTCGCTCCGATGCCTGTGCGTAGGGAGTGAGGCCAAAGGCGCGGGCAGTTCTTTCGGGCAGTTGTTCCAGGAATGGAGCAAGGCCCCCAGTGGCGGGCTTGCCGGTCGCAAGTTCGCTTAGCGCTCTTAGGGCACCCGCGCCTGTTGCGATACCCTCGGCGAACTGTTCTGCTGTCCGGCCAGCCAAAGTGGCCAGAGCATGCTTTAGTTTTTCGTCATCGATGACTGGCATCAGAGCTGCACTCCAAATTCGTCTGTTCGCTCCGACACATTGCCAAGAACGGAGACGAAAGCAAAGAGCTCGCGCGAACGGAATTGGTAGCCTGCAATCGTAAGCTCCAGGTAGTTCGATGGAATCATTGCTGAGCCATCGAGCGCCCCTGGAAGCACGGGGTCGAGCGGGCGTCGCCACTTGGTTTCATCGTTCAAGTCGATGTTCGCTCTCAGCACTGGCGTCCTGCTGAGAGCATACGGCGACTTCTTGGAAAACAGGCGCACGGAAACCTCGGTTTCGTCTCCTGGCCTCACTGGCACCCGAATCCCATCGATGTCGATGGTGTCTGGCGTGATTCTGAATCGTGGGTCCTGCATGCTCGCAGAATGCCAGCTTACAACCCAATCGATTCCTGCCGCATCGTCGGTCGGTTCATTGCCAAACAGATGTACAAGCTCGGGGCCTCGTTCGCCTTTTACCGCCACTCCGGCAGTGAATCCTGGAGAAAAGCCTCTCACCGCACCCTCACGCCACGGCCCAGCAGGCGTGTCCCACGGGTCCAAGTCAGTGAACCACGGGTCCTTGGTATCGACCACGAGAGAATCGACTGCCGTGATGAGCTCCGGAATGAACCACGGGGGTGCTAAGAGCTTTCGCTGAACATCGAAGCGAAGGGTGAAAGTCTCCTGCTCGCCACCAAAGAAGCAGTAGATTGCCTGCTCTGTTGGTTCGTAAGCCACGAGCCGGAACGGGCTCTCATAAGACGAAGCAATTCGCCCGATTTCTTCGGCCACGAGCCCCGAAATTTGCGCGCTTGACTCGTAGCCGGTGACGTAAATCTGGTTGTCGATGCCGATGTAGTAGTGGGAGTTCTCGACGGAGGCGAGGGCCGATTGCCTCACGGGCGGAACGATGTCGTTTGAGAGTACCCGTGCCGTGAAGGCTTCACTTTCAAGCCCAGCTTGAGCAGTCAGAAGCACGGCCCCACGGGAGTAGTAGACAATGGCATCGTTCTGCGTGAGGTTTGCAATCGCAATGGCTTCCCCAAGGCCGTAGACATCGATGAAATTCAGTGGCGGCCATTGTGTGCCATCGAGGGCCTGACTCCAACGAATCCTCTCGGGGGTTCGCTGTCCCGCCTCGTACGTGTTCACAAGCACGATGCGGCCACCGACGACCGCCATGCCGTAAGCCCTGAGTTCCCCGAAATCGGCAGTCGTCACCAGATTGTAGCCGACGTTCGGGACGAATTTCTTAAGGGGCGCAGAGAGTTCGTTCCCAAGAACGAAAAACCTTGGTCTCTCCGCCTCGAACCCTAGCTGGATAATTTGCCAGGGAAGCGTGTCCGACGAAATTGCAACTGGGTCCGGATAACTTTGAACGACAGTGTTTCCGGCAACCTCCAGAATCTCGGTCGCAGTGACAAGGTACTGGACCCCCTCGGTTGCAAGCGAGCGGGAGTAAATTGCGAGGATGTTTCTTGGGACATCGAGGACAATGCCGTAGCCTGGCCTTACCCGCACAAGGCCACGGCGGGAGACGTACACGTTCCGTGAGCGCTCTTCTTCCGGCTGGTAGAAATCGTGCCGAAACGCTTGGCCCGCCTCAAGGTCCGTCGGGCGCGCGCCAGTCCACGAGGCAATTGGCTGGAAGCGAATCGCATTGCGTCCGCGAGCCATCGACTACCACCCCTTATCTTGCACTGCCTGCAAATACCTGAGCGCTGCATCGTTCGCGGCTGGCGCTTCGGCAGTCACTTGACTCTGGTGAGCGAGAATCCTCCGGTCCTGTCGAATCGCCTCCTCCAAGGCTTCTCGGTAGAGAGCCCCATACTTCTCGGCCAACGCTTGATAGGCCGCGTTGCCACTTGCGGCGAAAAGCTGGAGAAAAGACAGCTCCAAGGACCTGTGCTCGACAATTTCATACGGCACGATGGGCTCATCTTCGTCGATTTCAAGAGGCTTGGGCTTGATGATGTACTCGACGACATAGCCTCTCGGGCCCTGCGGAGTCGGCCAGAGTTCGATTCTAAGCGACCCATCACGAGCCGGAGGAGCCGGAGCCCAATGGGTTGCAAGAGAACCGCCAGCAGTTCTCAATGGGTCCACGCGATTCAAAACATCCCGCGTGACTTTGGTTAGTCTCTGAAGTTCATAAACTTCGAGGACTTCGCGCGCTTGCGGAATACGATAAAATAGCGGGACCAGGAAGTAGCTAACCCCTATTTGGGTAGGCCCAGGCCAGGGATGCGCAAGTTCGAGCTGGGTTGGGGAGACAACCGAGAGCACCTCTATCGGCGCAACGTTGACCCCACCAATCCAGATAAAACTGCCAGCATCGGAATCTTGAAAATCTGTACCAATACCCTGTACCGCCGTGTGCGACAGATGAACGCTGACAGTACCGGAATTCTTTGCCGCAAATGTCTGGATGACCTGCGTGGCCCGTAACTGCGACCACGGATGGGCCTCTAGAATCTGCTGGTAGGCGCGGTTGATGTTGATGGCAAGAATTTCATCGCTCAACCTACCTGCCGTCAGGATTTTGACATCCTGAAGAATTGCTCGATAATTTGCCACATCGAATCACCGAGACCGTTTGCGGCTTCTCTTTCGCTTTCCGTACCGACCGCCACAAGGCATTTCACTTGACCTCGAACATGGGCCCGTTCAAGTAATAATCGCGCGCTGTCTCCATTGTCGGTGTTGGGGTTGGAGTCCGCGTGCGACTGCGGGTCCTCGTAGGGGTATTGGTCGGCTCTGGCTCCGGAGTAGGCGACGGCGTTTGTGTTTCGGCTGGCGTTGGCGTCGCAGTCCCGCTGGGCGTCTCGGTTGGGCAGTTAGGAGTAGGACAAGGAGTGACAGTCTCCGGAGCACAGAGCCGATAAAGTGCGTCGCACAGGGCCTGACGTGGGATGTTGTGACCGCCGCTACAACCCGCCACAACCACGGTTACGAGAGGGAGACTCGCAATGAAGGACCACTTCAAACCCTGTGGACGCATCTCTTAATCTCCAATCAAGTAGGCTGCCGAAATGATTCCAGCAGCCCCAGCAACATTCTTGAAACTCCCAGGAGGATAGTCGTCAATTGATCCCAGCTGAATACAGAGTCCACGACGGAACACAATTCCTGGCGCGGGCCAAATGTAGACAGCCCCAATGGGGAAGCCATCGACGACGGTTGAAACCGCAGGAAGCATGATTCCATCGTCCTGCGGGTCCGGATTGTTTGCAACCTGATACCCGTCCGCAACGGGAGTATCACGGTCGAACAGGAACAAAAATTGAGGCTGGGCAGTAATGGGCTGGTAAGCTAGCGTGGTTAGAATAATGCCCTGACCGACATTCTGCGCTGGCGGCGGGATGATAACAACAGGGGCCAGTGCTACTTTTCGAAACTGACTCGGTGCGTACCAATCGCCTTGAGTGGCCATAAGTTATCCAGTTTTTTTCTCTGGCCCCGCCGGACGGACATACGACGGGGCCAGAGAGCGACGACGAGATGGCGGCGAAATTCGTCAATTAGCGCCGCGATTTCCGACGACTGCCTTTACGCTTCCTGCGCATCGCTGCCTCCTTTCTCCCGCTTAAGCGGGCTTAGTACCCAATGGCGAGAAACCTCCCCGTAAAATTGGAAAGGTCCTGTCCATTGGTCGCTGTAGGAACGTACAAGCGCACCTGGCTAGTCGGAGCGCGGTCGAGTGGCACCGGAAGCAGCGATAGCGACGGTGCATTGGCATCGACCGCTGGACTGAGCACAATCATCTCGATTGTACCGAGGCCAAGAGCACTTGCATTCAGCGTCTCGAACGAAGGGCCGTAAGAATTACTGAGACGATAGTTGCCGTAGACCGTTACTTTCCCGTCGCTCGGAAACGTAGCTCGGTCAAAAGGCTGAACTTCAACACTGACGGCACCCATCGGTCACCTCAGAAGACAAGAACCATAACGTAGTCCAAAGCGGGCGCATTGGCGCAAACAACGTCGAACACGACTTGTTGCGCTGGCGTCACGGTTACAGGGCTCGCAACCGCAATCTGGGGCACGGTCGTTGCCGCAGCGGTCGCCACCACGGACAGAATCATCACTCCACGCTTCGGAAGCGTGGGGTCGATGTTTTTGTCAGGAATGGTCACTGTTTGCCGACCGTTGGCAAGGCCAGACAAACGATACGCATCTCCCGTGAACGGGAACGAGAGCGGTTGCGGAAGAGGTTTTACGTCAAGAGCCATGACCGCCTCCCATTACTCAGCAATGTTGATGATTTTGGCTTGGTATCGCGGCCCAGAGACGACCAGATTGCCGTAGCAAATCACTTGGTCGATGTAGGAATCCTGGACCGGATTCGGATAGCCGTTGTCGAATCCATCGCGCTTGGACCGGCGAATGAAATCGTTCCCTTCACCGAGCCAAAGCTCGATGAAATTGGTGTTCAGGAGATACATCTCTCCAGGCAGAACATGGTGGTCAACCACCACTTCCGCACCGTTGAAACGAACCGTCTCGAACCCAACTTCACGAAGCGGACCAGGCTGGTTGCGCTCCGAAGGCTGCGAACGCGCCCAAATTTGGTCCCAGATTTTCTGAGTAGTCACAATCAGGTCAGGACGGGTTCGGTTGAAGGTGACCGCACCATACGCTCGCTGCATGAGCGAGAACGAAATTGGCGCTCCACCGGCATCGAAAACCTGGGAACGAATGGCATACCCAGGAGTGCCGAAGTTCGGTGAACGCGGAATCCCGCCGTACGTGCCAGTGTCGAGAATTCCGTTGTAAAGACCATCCCAGTCGGTCGGCTGGAACGTGCGTGGAACCACTTGGCCCGTCGTTGGGTCTTGCTCGGTTCCGAAAATCATGAAGCCGATTTCGTCGGCAAGAGAATTGAACGCATTGATGGTGGCCGTCTCGACGTAATCGAAAATCTGCGCCACATCGGATTGGTTCCGGAACACGTCGAGACCGTAGACGTTCAACTCTGCCGCTGCCTGCTTCCATTCGAATTGCAGGTCGGTCTGGAATTCCCGCTTCGCAGTCCCGAACGTGGTGCCAGGACCGTAGGAGTATGCGGGCATCTTGTTGTACCAGATGGCAGAGCGAATGAGCATCCCGCCACGGTATCGAATCGCTCGGGAATTCCCGCCCTGGTAGTTCTGGTACAGGCGCTGGAAGAGAGCGTTGGAGATAAAAATACCATCGACAATCTCATCCAGCTTGGCGTCGATGGTCATCGACACCAATGTGTTAATCGGATACTGGTATTGCGGTAGTGGCATAGGGGATTACCTCCGGTTTATGCGGACTTTTTGAGTGCTCGAAGAATCTCCAGGCGGCGGCGCATTTGTTCTTGCAGCGGGTTTTCCGTCTTGTTCTTGGGGCGCATCCAGCGAGGAATGCCAGTTTGGTGCAAGAGCGACTGAGCTTCCTGGTTTTCTTGCTCCTGCATCCGCTTAGCAAGCTCGGCCTGAACGGCCTTGTTGATTTCCTCCTGCATTTTCTTGGGTCGCACTTTGGCTTCCAAGGCTGCCTGCAAGAGGTCATCAGGGCTCATGGAGGCAAGTTTGGTCGCCTCCACGATGATTTCATCGAAAGGCACGCCAGCCTCCTGCGCTAGCTTGATAGAGCGCATGGCGAGCTGGAGTTGAGCCGCCTGATTCTTTTGGAAGTTCTGTAGCTGTTGCTCGATTTGACGAAGCTCTTGCTTAAGCGCCTCGCGAGAGGCCATCACAAGAGCTTGGGCCTGCTCCCTGGGACCGAGCTCATCCCAGCGCTCGAACACCTGCTGCAACTGACTTTGCTGCGGGTCCTGCTCTTCTACGGGACGGAGCTTGCCCGACTGAATGTACTCAGCAGCTTGGCGGGCCCAGTTGATGGTTTCCCGAAGTTGCTGCTCGGTCATTCCGAACGAGCGAAGCAGATGCTCGTTCAAGTCCGGCTCGGGCGGGGAGAGCCGCTCGGGGGGAGACTCTTGAGCTCTCGGCGAAGACTCCCGAGGCGCTTGAGAGGCGCTTTCGGCTTGAGCTTCAGGAGCGCGTGGGCCCTGACCCTCTGGGGCCGAGTCCTGCACTGCGCCTTCTGGCGAAATCTTGCCGCTCGTCAAAAACTCCGGCATCGTGTGTCCCCTTTATCGTCCTCGACGGCGGGAGCGCTTTTTGTTTCGCTTTTTCCCGCGCTTGGAACCGTAACCCGTCTCAATCGACTGGTCGAAACTTTTGATTGCCATCTTCTCCTCCAGTTATGGCATCGGCGGACCGCCTTCTGGTCCACCGGCAATTGGTGACTGCATTCCTGGCGCTTGCCCTTGAAGGGCCCGAAGTGCCTGCATGAGTGCCATCCGTCGCGCAATCGCCTCCACAGCTTGAGGCGGAGGTGCAAGTCCACCACTTTGAGCTTGGTCCGCTTGGAGCCCAGGACCAGGAGTCATGCTGCCCATCGCTGGCGGCCTTGGCACGCCCTGCGGAGTAGCGCCCTTCCCTTGTCCCTTACCCCCTTGAAGTTCCCGCATTGCACGGGCAAATTCTCGAAATCCCAATCCCGCCAGAAACAAGAGGAATTGCAGGTTCTGTGGCATCTGGCCCCCATCCCTACCCGTGAGTTGGCTGAGCATTGACGCTAATGCTTGGGGATTGGGTGGCATTGCGCCGCTTGTAGGAGGAACAGGCATTGACCGCGTTGCTGCTAACCCAGCACCCTCAGGGGCAGAAGGTGCTGAGGTCGGTGGAGGTAAGGATGTGGGTGATGGGATGGGGGTCAGAGCCACGATTCGCCCTATTGCATGAAGTCAAGAGTGTTGTCAAGACCTCTTCGACCTACTTGGTTTAACTGCTTGCGGCTGTAGGCCCAAGGCATTTTTAATTTCGAGCTCTTCACGGACTTCTTGCAGTAGTTCGTTAGGGTTATCGTACCCAAGCTCGGAAAGCGCCACACGGGTCGGAATGAGGTTGGCCTGCGAGAGCTGGATTGCAAGCTGGGCGCGCTGCATGCGCACGAGCGAGACGCTTGACAGAGGCTTTACATGGAAGCGGAAGTCCCGCCATGCGCCCTTGATGATTTTCAAGATTTCATCGGCGGTGATTTTGGTATCTTCTTCTGGCTTGGCCACGACTTGCGTTTGCGCTCCACCTAAGGCTGCTTGGGTTAGCTCGATTGGGCTTGCGTAGCCTTCGGGCTTGGAGCTTAAGCGGCGTCTCAATTCATCCGTCGCGAGCTCCACAAGCTCAGCAATGAGCTCCTGGCGCTGGAAGCGGAACTTTTTGATGTTCCCGCTGGATGTCGTGTAGGTCATGATGCGGTCGTCAGTGTAAAACTGAAAGATGCGGGAGATGAGCTTGTGGCCAAGGCGTTCGATGAAGCTCTCAAGGCGTCTTGCCTGCGCACGGATGAGCACCTGGGTTGCGTGCTGAAGCCCTTCGAGCATGGGGGCCGAGCGAATTTCGGCCCTACCTCGGCTTCCCGTGATTTGGGCTGAGTCCGCCACTCCGGAAAGTTGGTCCATGAGGGAGTGGAGGAATGTGAGCAGGTTGATTGCGAACGGAATCTGGAGCTCTCCAGGGCGCTTGTCCACGGTACGGCCCACAGCGCGTTCGAGGACGTAGAAACCGGCGTTCCTCAGAAAATCGATGGCTTCGGGGCCGAGGGCATTGGTGTCCGTCACCCACGTGTTGATGGCATCTTGCAGGCTTTTGGTGACGAGAGCATCCCCAATGCGGTTGTATGCGCTCTGAAGGTGCTTGACCGCACTGATTTCTTCAAGCCCCCACGGGGAATCGATGTCCGGAGACAGGTCGAGCCATTCGATGGGAGGCTCACCGTCGTAGTAAGGACTTGGCTGCCCTGGGACCCCATCCTTGTCGTAGTTGAGAATCAAATCCTGGTCGCGAGCTTTGACGATAACTCTCCCGTTCGGGTAAAGCGGTGAGCCGTTTTCGTCGGTTGCGGGGTCTTTGAGCCAGTAGGTCCTGAGCACCACGCGGGGTACTGCTTGGCTCCCTTGTCCACCCTTGTCCCCGTAAGTTAGCCGACTAAGCACGCGCTTGAGTCCCTGGCCCTTGAGCGCCTCTGTTTCGATGTCATCGCGGCTGAAGGTACTCGGCTCGATTTCGCTTGCGCGCTTGGGGAAATTGGTTCTGGCGACGTAAAGTGGAACTACGGTATCGACCCAGATGTACTGGGCGTATTTCAGGTCGCGCGCATGCTTGATGTGGGGGTCGACGCCCACTACGCGAGGGTCGAGTGCGCGGATTTCGATGTTCCCGAGGCCGTAGTGCTCCTGGGGATTCCAGGCGATTTGGCAGAAGCTCGACTGCATGATTTTGGCGATGGTCACTAGGTCCTCGAAGACCATCTGAAGCTGGCACTCTTCCCAAATCGCGTGGATGACTTTGGTGAGAATGTCGGCGGTCTTACCGAGCCCCTCCTTGCGGGCGGTGACCATGATTTCGGGTTTCATCTCGGTGAGCATCGCGGCACCGCGCCGGATGTTCATGTTGACGAGGTTCACCCGAAAAATGTCTGTCTGGCTTCCAGTTTGGCCCTGACGGAAGAATTTAAGCGCCTTTTCCCATCGGCTTTTCAAGTCCCGACGGGAGATGTTGGTTTCTTGGTCGATGCGTTCGAGCGCATCGAGAACTTCGTCTTCAGTTTCTCCCCAGATGCTCTTGATTGGCATGATTATTCATCCCAAAGGGGAATTTCGTCCTCTTTGTCTTCCTCTTCGGTGTCGTCAGGCGCAATGACTGAGGGCCCATCTTTGAGGTCACGTACGGAGCAGAATTGGTCTCGCGTATGGAACTTTTGGCCCAGGAATCGGACCTCCAATTCTTCTCCGCACATTTGGCACACCGCACGGTCCCCGACCGCAGGGCCATCCTCAAGGTACTCCGGTCGTGGCGGAATCATGTACTGGCCCGTGTCGAGCATGTAGGTAAGCATTGCAAGGACCCACTCGAAGTCTGACAGTCGATTTTCTTCTTTCGCAAACTGAATCCAGGATTTCCAATTGGGGTCGCGCTTGGAAAGCCAATCGACGATTTGACGAGCCGCGTTGTCAAGCTTCTTCATATTGCCTCCCTACTGAACCAAGACATGATTTTTGCCTCCGTTGGGCTCAATTTTTTGGCTGGCCCTAAGTCTTTTAGGTACTGCCATGTGGCTTTCTGTTCTTCTGGACGGTGGTCTTTGATGTCGCTCCCATCGTGCAGTTTTCCCCACGATTCGTCAACAATTCCCTGCACGGCGAGCATGAGTGCCATCACGGCATCGTCGTGACCAAGCGCAGGTCCGTAGCCGTCTTCGCCCACACGGCAGTACTGGTACATTTCATCCCAAAGAACTCGGGAATGAATTTTGAGCCGTCGGTGGAGGAATGCATGGCGGGTGTTCCCGACGAGGAGCTTCTTGGTTTCCCAGGTTGTCTTGAACCCCGCATAGCTGGATAGTGTGGGAGCCGCCCGCTCGCGGTGACGCCAGATGTAGATGTAGGGGTAGCAGAGTAGGCCGAGTTTGTTTCCAGTGATGTAGCCGACCCCGTTCATTTCGACGATGATTTGGGCCGTGTTGTAGTATTTCCCAAGCCAGAAGCAGAGTTCGGCAAAGTCGATGGGGTCGATTTTGAGGTGGGCCTCGGCCACCTGTTCCATCGTGTCGCGGCGAAGGACTTCCGCCACGCTCCAGTCTCCGTCTTCGAGGCCGGCGGCCACGTCCACCCCGATGTCGTAAATGGCCCCTCGTTCCGGTTCTTTCCAGATGGCGATGTAGTTCTGGTCGGAGAAGGGCCGTCCGCCTTTTCTTACAGTAAGCACCCGTGGGCCTGGCTGGATGTCCACGTAGCGGATGGGGTCGTAAACTTCTTCGCGCATTTCGGCGAGAATGTTCCGTTCGAACACGTTAAGTTCGCGATTGACCCAGGCTTCTTCGAACGTGGGCGGATATTCTTGGTCGAACAAGTCGCCTAATTCCATGCGGCGCTCACGGTACCACTTGATTTGCTCTGGAGTGAGTTCGTGAGGCGGCACGTCGTCCTCGGGCTGCCCTTGGGCGGCAAGTTTTATGAGCCGGCGTTCGTCTGGCGTTGGCTTGATAATTTCCCCAGGCTTAAGGGGAATGCGATTTCGGTCGGTAAGCCACCAGGGGGAGAAGCACCAGGCCCAGTTGGATTTTTTGCTTCGTGCGGCCTCGCACATTTCGCGGAAGTGGTCTCCACCGACGAACGCAGTGGATTCCATGATGACGATGGTATCAGGAACTGGGTGAATCGTGGGGAGGAGCGAGGAGAAGAGGAGGTCCACGGAGCGAGAGTCGAACTTGGCAAGCTCGGAAATGTGGAGCGCCTGGCGGGTAGACCCAGTGCCGGCAGTGAGTTTCCCTGCGTGTTCGAAATCCATGCGGGAGCGGAGTCCAGGGTTCAGAATCGATTTTTTGCGGTCGGGGTTGGCAAAGAAGAGTTCCCGCTTTGACGAGTACCGAATCATCGGACGGATGAGCGGGTGCATTTCTTCCCAGAAGAGGTGGGTAATCTCGAAAATCTTCTCGGTACTGGTTTGGTCGTGAGCAATGAGAAGAGTGTTGTAGTTGGGGGAGAGGCTTGCCTTGTGGAAGAGAATTGCCTCCGAGAGAGTGGACCAACCGGACTGGCGGCCCTTGAGAGTCACCACCCTGATGTAGCCCTTTTCCTTCCGCTGCGCCTCCATGATGTCGTAGAGGCGCTTCTGACCCGAATCGAGCTTGAAGGGGAGAAGCTCCCCAGGCACGATACCGCGAATTTTGAGCTGTTCCTTACAAAATCTCAGGAAATCGCGGCGATAGAGTTCAATGAGGGCCTGGCGCTTAAGCTCAGCTCGACTCAAACTCATCTTCGTCCTCCTCGACTGCTGGATTCGGCGGGTAGAACTTGGGCTTGGAGTCGTCGATGACAACCCCTGCGCTCACACTGGGGGGAAGTAGCTTCAGGGCATTCAGGAGAGCATTGGCGGAGATGAGGATGAAGACCACCATCACGGAGGCGATGGCGAGGAGGAGCATCGAGAGGACGGCCAAGATTTCGACTGTCATTGTGCTCACTGTCGCATTTCGTATTGGTCGGGCCGCAAAGGATGTTCGACCGAGAACGCATGCAGCCCGCTTTTTTCGTAAACGTGGGCCACGAGAAACATCTTTCCGTTCGAGCCTTGTCGAAGCACGAGCTTGACGATTACTTCGCGCGGCGCACTTCCCCCCTTTTCGACCTCCTTGGCGACGACGTAGGCAATGAGCTCGCGTGAAACGAGCTCTTTGAGCTCCTCAAGGGCTTCGTCTGTAACATCTGCCTGACTCAGACTGATTTCCATCATTGTCCCCACGCTCACGAACTTAATTTGCATGTTTGCGTTTTTTCTCTTCGATTTTTCTCACTTCCTCTTCGGAGTAGATGACTTCGTTCTCTGGGATTTCGTACATGTGGCTCCAGACGAAGTTCTTGTTCTCGTCGAAGACGTGGACGCAGATGAAGTAGCGCTCACCGTTCTTCTCTTTGGCGAGGAAGACATCGACGTGGTAGTCGTCGGGAACATTGGACAGTTTGGTGTCCCTCGTGAATTGGCTTTTGCTTACGAAGAGCCAATCCTGCTTGCGGTGCGGCGGCACAATGAAGCGATTGGTGATGAACGTTAGCTCTTGAGTGTCAACCATTTGGTCCTCCTATTGTTTGATGAGTTCTTCGAGCTCTTCGTCGGGAAGGGCGGAGAGCTCTTGATTGAAACCAATGGGCGGCAGGTCGTCTTGCCCAGTTTTCTGGGCTTTCAAGCGAATGTCGAGGTAGAGTTTCGAGCTCGTTTCGTAGAGTTTGAGAAGAATGAGCGTTGCCGCCTGGACATTGCCAGATTTGAGAAAGCCATCGACGGCATGTTCGAGCGCATCGCGGTAGAGTTCGAAGTGCGCAACGTCGTACTCTCCCTTGGCGCGCTCTTTGAGTTCCTCAAGAAGCGGGACGGCAGTGGCGGGAAGAGCTTCGGTGAGCTCAATCAGAGTCGTCTGCGATTGCTTTTTTCGTCGGGCCGACATCGAGAATCCTCGCTTCTGAAGCGTACTTTGCGAGACTGAATCCTACGCGAGTGAGCGTTCGAGTACAATCCGGCCTACGTTTTCTCTTCACACAATCCCCGCACAGGAAGATGCTCAGCCGTATCGATTGGTCTTCGTATGCGATTGTAGCATTGCGGTAAAATTGGACTTTTCTCTTACCACAAGCATCGCATAAAATGTTTGCACTGGCAAGAAGGGTGATGCGAAAAAGTGCATCTTTGGGTAGGGGGAGGTATTTGAGTAGAGCTTTTGTCAGGATGTCGGCGATGGGGAGTTTAGAATCCGAGAGGTAGGGGCGGGAAAGGCGGAGCGCATTGGTGAGGCTTCGGATTTGGTATGGGGTACCTGCGACGAGGGATATGAGGGCGGGTTTGGTGTAGAGGAAACTTTTCGAGAAGGCGTCGCCAAGGATGTAGTTCTGGGGGGTAGCGTAGGCGTAGCCCAGGTCGAGGAGGGATTTCTCGATGCTTGGCACTCTGGGGAAGAGGAGAGTGAATTCGGGCCCAGTGTCGTGCTTGAGTGCGAGCGCCCCCAAGAGGTTCGTCGAAAATTTGGCAAGGGAGGAGCGCCTCGTGTGCCCCAGGGAGGCCATGACGCGGGAGAGCTGCTGGAGGTACTGGACGGCCTGGCGGGGGATACCGATTTCCTCATCTTGGAAGAACGCCTCTCTTGATCTCCCTGGCCTTCTCACTCGGCTTTCACGGAGAATGAGCCCCGCAAGGAAGAGGACGACTTTTGGATTATCAAGATAGTGCGCCCATGGGAGGCGGAACATACGTCGGCGCTCGGCATCATCGACGAATGACCGACCGAGCTCGAACGGGTCATCATCGGGGTCGATGAGGGTTCGAATTAGTTGTCTAACCGCGCGATGGGGGGCGGAGCGAATGTTCTCAGGAGAGGTATTTTGATGCGGCTGCCATTGCGAGCTTACGGTAGAGTTGCCAGACGTTTTTTGCCCAGTTTTTGTTGAGCTGTGCTTCGGCATTTCCTACTCCTACGGTTGGGGCCCAGCGGGCACCAAAGCGTTCGACGGCAGGGTAGCTGAGTATCACCCGTCCGTTCATTTCCTCGAAGGCGGGCTCGATTCCGGTAAAGCGCCGAACAAGAAAGTTTCTCACCGACACAACGGTGACCTTGAGCTGCTTATCGTACCCCTTGGCGGGAATCGATTTCACTCCGAACTCGGTCCCAGGGGGTCCATTCTCAGCAAGGCGAATGGCCATGACGAAGCACGGGTCGACACCGACGGGAAAGCAAGCGTCCTTCACCATCGGCCACTCCCCCATAATCATGTCAGTCTGCTTCTCGGAGAAGAGCTTCCTTAGATTCTCTCTCGACATACTTCTCGATAACCTCGCGGAGAACCTTGTTCACCGTCCTCGGAAGTAGCCTCGGGTGCATGGCGCACTCGGCATACGCAGCGGCAGTGAGGGCATCGATAGCGAGCTCAAGCTCCCCCTGAATGAGAAGCATCTTACCCAAGTCTTCAAGAAGAAGACTGAGCTTTTTAAGTCTGGCAGTATCAGAAATTTTCTTGTATCTTCCCATCCCATGAGGATTAGCGCACTAATTTGGCTCGCACTCGCAGTCTCTAGTTGCCAAGTTGGGTCAGTCAAGAACTGTGAAGGCTACAAGGAGGCAGAAAGCTGCGTGGCGGCAATCAGGGATAAGACGTGGAAGAAGAAGCTCAACTGCCTCCTTGAGACCTCCCGAGGCTGCTTGGACATCGAAGAAACGAAATTCTCGTGCCTGGAAGTCAAGGACTTCGAAGATACGGGCCTTAACTACGAAAGCATTCAGGGAAGGTTCTTGGTCGATTCACTCACTTGCCCCCGTTCCTGAATGAACTTTTTCATCCGAGCCCGATATTTTCTGGCCCTCTCCGAGAGAGAATCCCGAAGCTGCTTCAAGTCCTCCCGCGCAAAGAGTCTTCGCCTCGTGTTCGGCAAGATGTGAAACCGAATCCGCCCATCCTTCACTAGCTGAGCAAACTTCTGCACGCTCACCCCCAAGTAGTGGGAAGCCTCCGTCGTAGTCATGTACTCCGACCGCCAAGCCTTGTACGCCTTCAAATCGCTCAGCTTGAAAATCCTGTGCCCACGAGCAGTGACCGTCGAAGGAATCAAACCCTTCAACGCCAAGTGCCGAACCGTCTGAGACGAAATCCCCAGATACATCGAGGCATCACTCATCCCGAAGTACACTTCCTCGTCCGGCAGCCGAGTGTCTTCACACGTCACCTTGGTTTCAGTCCGATACTCCATGATAAAACCTCCTTTGCGAGCAAGAATAACACGTTTGCTAGAAAGTGCAAGAGGGAAGTTGGCGGAATGATGAAAAGAGTGTGAGTTGTGCAGCTAGGAGAGGGGGAAGGTGGAAGAGAGGCGGATGAGGGGAGGTGAGGATATGGGCGGTGGAAGGGCGACGGGAAGGGAAAGACGGGAAAGAGAGATGTGGGCGGTGGAAGCGGGAGAGCGAGAGGATGGGTGAAGAGGGGGATGTGAGCGGTGGAAGTATAACCCCACCTCGCGGAACATCGCCCCACTGTGTCCCCCCGTGCTCGGCACGGGGCGCGCGGGCGGGCCGTCGCCGTGGCCGTCGCCGTCGCGGGTTCCCGTGCGCCGTGCGCGGTGAACGCCGTTGAAGCAATCCCGCTACCAAGTTTGCGGGAACATTCAACGCGCAAACTTCGGCGCCTAGCTTGCTAACCTACCGGCTTGCTACCGCCTAGCTTGCTACCGCTACCGCTTAGCTTGCTATCCTACCGCTACCGGCTACCGCTACCGCTTAGCTTGCTAGCGTTGGGCGCGTTGCCTAGTGCGGGCCTAGCGGGCTAGTGTGGGCCCGTGCACGCTCATGGCTTCCGGGGAATTAGTCGGCTAGTGCCGGGGTAGTGCGGCTTCACCACGGCCGGGGATTAGTCAGCTAAAGGACCACTCCGCTGGTCCTTGAGAAAACGCACGCCACTGAAGGACTAGCGCGCTAATGTCTCATTCGGCGCATGAGCACGCGCACGCGCACGGGCACGCGAAAGAGCACGCGCACGGGCACGGGCACGGGCGTTAGCGTGCTAATCCTTGTGCCGGCCGGTGCGTGCGAAACTATCTCGCTAGTCGCGGGGGATTGGTACTCGACGCGGGCGCGGGAGTACGCGGGAAGGGCGGCGGTGAAGAAGCAAGCATGAGCGTGACGGAGCGCAAGCATAGTCGACTAGTTTCGCGCTCACTCCTTCCCGCACTTCTCCTTACGCGCGCTCCTTCCCGCGTGCATTAGTTTGCAAATTTCTTCTAACCCATTGATTTTCCGCCAGAAAAAATTCACTGCTTTGGTTTTGCCCCTATTGACAACATTGGCGTACTAGTGTATCTTTTCTCCACACAAAAGGAAAACGAGGCAATGGAGGTGAGTTATGGGATACTACTACGGTACTGATGGTTGCGCAGTTGTGGGTTTTGCGGTGCAGGCGGAGCTGCTGTGTCCCGCGTGCGCGGAGGACTGGGCAGGCCGGTCCCGCGTAGACCTAGACGATCCTGACGCGTGCGCAGTGGCTAGCGTCGCTCCGCTCTTCGCTCTGGATTGCGACGGTCATGAGGCCTTGTACTGCGACTGGTGCCTATCGCTTATCTGGGAGCCGTTCTGTGACGACGACGAATAGGCAATGTCGCATAGGGTTTTTCAGGGTTCGCGCGATGTAGGATTGCCGGCTTGCCCTATATCGCGCATGATCTAACGAAGCCGGGCGGACCTAGTCGCGCACGCTAGGCCCGCAGCAACAAACAGTGCGCGGGGTGAGACATGAACAGCTACGATATCCTCGGTTATGCGTTGCGCGAGACACTCTTAATCTGCCTGCCCTGTGCCCAGAGCTTGGCGGAAGAAGACGGCATCGACCTGCATGACCCTGACGCATGCGACGCGGCCGGCCTATGGCCCCTCGTCGCTGACGGGTGCAATGGTCACGACCATGTTTGCGACTTTTGCGGGGCTAGCATTGGAGGCGACGAATAGGCAATGTCAGTGCCACAAGAAACACGAGGCAAAGAAGGGTGAGCAATTGCGCTAGGGCTGTTTTTTACTTGCGGCGCAAGGCTACCGGCGGGCCTTACGCCGTGCGGGTACGGTTACGCCGGCATTGAAACAATACCAACAAGAAAGGGGATTGGGTATGCCAAAAGCAACAAAGCACAAATGCAACAAGGGCCACGGCGGGAACACCACGCTTTACCTTGACCGCATAGCGGGCCGTTGGTGGCTCTGGTGTGCGGGCTGTCACACGTTTTACGCCGTACCAACAAGAAAGCGGAAAAAGTAAGAAAGGGGTTGGTCATGATTTTGAAGCAAGAATTGGAATCGGGAGCACGGGTTTTGCTAGTCGGTCCTCCGGGTATCGGAAAGACGGCACGCGTGCGTGCTCTAGCGCACGAGGCCGGCATGCCCTGTATTACCATATCCGCCGGCCTCCGTGAGCGAGTCGACTTCGCCGGGGCGATCGCTCCAGACTTGACGTCCGGAATTGCCCGCGAACTGCCCCTCGAAACGCTGGCGCGAGTCCTGGAGGAGGCGAAAACCCAACGCGTGCTTCTCTTTCTCGACGATTTGGGCAAGGCGCCGGTTGATGTCCAAGGCGCCGTCAAGGCGCTCATTACCGCGGGCGGGGCCTTGGGAGACCGTGGCGCCGTGCTGGTGTGGGGCGCGACAAACCGCGTGCAAGACCGTGCGGGCGTCTTTGGCTTAGACGAAA
>Ga0101943_1001226_pt1 | contig 24552 bp, 17 predicted proteins | sample DewCreD2012metaG_5_FD_75244 | JGI IMG/M metagenome (GOLD analysis project Ga0101943, IMG submission 75244) | Hot spring sediment bacterial and archeal communities from British Columbia, Canada, to study Microbial Dark Matter (Phase II) - Dewar... ... | reverse complement strand
GATATCCGGCGTGGCCAGCTTCTCACCATAACGCCGCTCCCGGTCTATCCATTCGATCTCCACGGCGTCGCCCTCGGACTCCACCCACTCGCGGCAGCGCCGGCAGATGGGGTTGAAGGGATTGTCGTTGATCTCGCAGCCGGCGATGATGGGTATCTCTTCGTCCAGCAGGCTGACGAGGGACCGGATGAGGCGGGACTTGGCCTGTCCTCGCTCGCCCAGGAAGATGATGTCCTGACCAGCCAGTATGGCGTTCTGCAGGTGGGGGATGACCGTCTCCTCATAGCCGATGATGCCGGGGAAGAGCTCCTCCCGCTGCCGCATGCGCTGGATCAGGTTCTTGCGCATCTCCTCCTTGACGGAGAGGACCCGGTACCCGGAGGCCTTGAGCTCTCTGATGGTCCGTGCCTTCTTCTCCACTGTGATGTCACCGCCTCCCCTTTAGCCCCTCCGACCGCCGCCGGCCAGGGGCCGCTTTCTGCCTGTGGTTCCCATTATACTGGCTGACGCCGGCAGGCGACAGGGCGGTACGGCCCCTCAGGGTAGCGGCCCCGGCGCCCCTGGTATCGCCTCCTGGCCTCTGTCATACTAGACGTGATGTTCGGCCTTGAGGAGCGGCTGCTGGAGCTGGCTCGCCACCTGTACGAGGCCATCGGCTGGCCGGGCGTGGTCTTTCTCATGGCCCTGGAGAGCGCGGCCGTTCCTTTCCCCAGCGAGGTCATAATGCCCCTGGCCGGCTGGTTTCTGGTGAAGGAGCGTGGCGGAGGTGTGGACTGGCTCCTCCTGGCCGGCCTCTGGGGGGCGCTGGGGAACCTCCTGGGCTCTCTGGCGGCCTACGGCTCTGGCCTCTGGCTGGGCCGGCCCCTGCTCCTGCGCTATGGTCGCTGGCTCCTCGTAACGCCCCGCGACCTGGCCCTGGCCGATGCCTGGTTCCAGCGCCACGGCGAGGCGGCCGTGTTCCTCTCTCGCTTGCTGCCGGTGGTGCGCACCTTCATCAGCGTGCCGGCGGGGGTGGCCCGCATGCCGGTGGGACGGTTCGCCCTGCTCACCCTTCTCGGCTCCTACCCCTGGGCGCTGGGGCTAGCGGCGGGAGGGTATCTGCTGGGGCAGCACTGGGAGCGCCTGATGGACTGGTTCCGGCCGGTCTCCCTTCCCCTGGCGGTGGCCCTCCTGGGGCTGGTGGCCTGGTACTACATACGGCGGTTGCGGGAGGTGCTGACAGAGGAGGCGACGCCAATCTCTGAGGAGGTGGAGAGATGATGGGCTGGTTGCAGAGGCAGATGCGGGCCGTGCGCCGCAACCACGCGCTGGAGCATGCCACCATCGCCGTGCTGATGGGCCGGGTCTCGCGGCCCGTGCAACTGCTGGGCCGGGCCACCCAGGACGGGTTCTACATCCTGGGTGGCGTGCAGCGGGAGCAGGTGCTGGACTCTGCTCACGAGGCGCTGGCCCGTCTGCGCCGGGGCGAGTCCTACCTGGCGGTCTCCCCCCTCTGCGGGACGAACCTGGCGGTGGCGGGCATCCTGGCCGGTCTCGCTTCCTTCCTGGCCACCGGCCGTGGCCCTCGGCTGGACCGGCTGCCCCAGGCCCTCCTGCTCTCCGTGCTGGCGGTGCTGGCGGCCCAGCCCCTGGGGCGCGCTGTCCAGCGCCACCTCACCACCCTGGCCGATGTGGACGGCCTAGAGATAGTGGCGGTGGAGATGCCGGCGCCCGGGCTGCCGCTGTACAAGGTACGTACCGTCTGGCGGGACGGCCCTGCCGCCTGACGCCTCTCGGGAGCGGGGGGAGGGCTACGCCACCCTCGCCCCGCGGGGCCCTCGCCTCTTTGACCCCTCGGGGCTTCTGGGCCTACAATCTGGTTCGGGGCCCCCGTAGCTCAATGGGAAGAGCGGCGGCCTTCTAAGCCGCTTCCCCTATCTGGCCCCGAATACGCCACCACCGTTTCCCCACCATTCGCCGCCCTCCCCGGGCAGGGGTCATTCTAGCCATCGCCCTCGTCTTGTCAAGCCCTAAGCTTAAGGGAAGCCGGGGGGTCTTGCCGTAGAGCGTCCACCTCCACTCATCACGGCGCCAGCGTACTAACTCCAGAAGCAGTTCCAGAGCGCCATGTGAAGTCAGCGGGCACCGCCTATCTCGCCCTTTGGCTTCCCTCTTTCGAGCGGATGTCACCGGTCGCTGCGACTACTAACCTCACCCCGGCCCACTCCACCTGTCGAATTCTCCGCCGCATCCTGTGACTCTAGCCATCCCCTTGCGGAGCTGGCCTCTTTCAAACTGGAGCGTAAACTCAACGACCGCTGTGGGCACCTCGCCCTCTCCACGTTTCAATCCCCTTCCGGAGCTGGCCTCTTTCAAACCCGAACTGGCGATAACTGCCACCCGTGGCTCGCATCAGCGCTTTCAATCCCCTTCCGGAGCTGGCCTCTTTCAAACCCTGCCAGATTCTGGACGACCTAGACCCTCACCTGGCGTAGTTTCAATCCCCTTTCGGAGCTGGCCTCTTTCAAATAGGCAGTTGAAACTCGGCTTGAGCTGACCACTAAAGAAAACGTTTCAATCCCCTTCCGGAGCTGACCTGTTTCAAACCCCTCGGTGGCGGTGGTGGTGGAGGACACCAGCGGCTCGATGATAGTTTCAATCCCCTTCCGGAGCTGACCTGTTTCAAACCATCCCCCTCATACTCGAAGGGGCCGACCTCCTCCTGGCCTTGTTTCAATCCCCTTCCGGAGCTGACCTGTTTCAAACACCGGCTACGGCTTCCGCATCCTCGCCGACGACTTCGTCTTTCAATCCCCTTCCGGAGCTGACCTGTTTCAAACGTCGCCCTCCAGTTCGACTCCCAGTTCGAGCCCTCCGAGCTTTCAATCCCCTTCCGGAGCTGACCTGTTTCAAACTGCCCAGGCGGGTAATCTGCTCGACCTGGGTCAGTATCAGGCTTTCAATCCCCTTCCGGAGCTGACCTGTTTCAAACATCCGAGACTTCGGGTGGATAGAGGTCCCCCCGGGCTACCACCTTTCAATCCCCTTCCGGAGCTGACCTGTTTCAAACCTTCGGCACCTAGACGCGGAGCGGAGGAGATGGTATGAGACCTTTCAATCCCCTTCCGGAGCTGACCTGTTTCAAACTGGGCACGTGGCGGGTGTAACTTCTGGCTGCCCGCGGCTGGCCTTTCAATCCCCTTCCGGAGCTGACCTGTTTCAAACTTGTCGCCTACCCTGACCCGTTAACAGTTCGGCCCTACCCTGCTTTCAATCCCCTTCCGGAGCTGACCTGTTTCAAACAGGAGGAGGAGGCGGCGCTGCGGCTGTCGCCGGAGGTGAGCGACTTTCAATCCCCTTCCGGAGCTGACCTGTTTCAAACTCCGTTACATGGCCACTCCAGACATTGTCTTAGACACTCTTTCAATCCCCTTCCGGAGCTGACCTGTTTCAAACAACGGGAGCGGAAGCGTGGGGAGCGGGAGCACATAGAGCTTCTTTCAATCCCCTTCCGGAGCTGACCTGTTTCAAACGTGGCGGAGCGCAAGGCGGTGAGCGGGACTATCAACCGCTATTTCAATCCCCTTCCGGAGCTGACCTGTTTCAAACCTGCCCGAAGTAGGGCCGCCCCTGCCCGTCCACCAGCTTCCAGATATTTCAATCCCCTTCCGGAGCTGACCTGTTTCAAACATGACCTCGCACGTTTTCAGCCCATATCGAGAGTTAAGCCCATTTCAATCCCCTTCCGGAGCTGACCTGTTTCAAACGCCCAGCTGGCCATCGCCAACTACTCCCCCGACCGCATGAGATTTCAATCCCCTTCCGGAGCTGACCTGTTTCAAACGAGCTGGCCTGGCAGCAGCGGAGGCAGCAGCTCCAGACCCTCCTTTCAATCCCCTTCCGGAGCTGACCTGTTTCAAACGAGCTGATGATGAGATAGCCCTGGACGGGCAGTATCACGCCTTTCAATCCCCTTCCGGAGCTGACCTGTTTCAAACAGTAGATGCCCTGTCCGTCATCCTCGCCCTGGAGGGTGAGGCCTTTCAATCCCCTTCCGGAGCTGACCTGTTTCAAACCCGTGATGGACATCGTCATCGTCATGCGCCCCGAGGACTTTCAATCCCCTTCCGGAGCTGACCTGTTTCAAACCTAGCAGGGATGGGCTACGAGATAACCTACAACGCCGCCACCTTTCAATCCCCTTCCGGAGCTGACCTGTTTCAAACCGGGGCTGATGATGAGATAGCCCTGGACGGGCAGTATCACGCTTTCAATCCCCTTCCGGAGCTGACCTGTTTCAAACGTGGCAGGCACTGTCGTACGCCGCGCTGCTTAGCGAGTACCTCTTTCAATCCCCTTCCGGAGCTGACCTGTTTCAAACCTTGCTAGACCACTCCTCCCGGCGGGCCGCCATAGCCGGATCCCCTTTCAATCCCCTTCCGGAGCTGACCTGTTTCAAACCCTGCCTAAAGCTCTTTTGGCAGCAAGTCTGCCAACGCCTTTTACAATATCACTACCCTCATCTCCTCAGTCAACCCTGGGCCACAGACCACTGCCGTCAGCCGACGACATTCCCGACAGAGGCGATATATCCGCACGCTGTCTTCATTTGGCTCCACGATTCGTGCCAGCCGCGCCTGCAGGCGCTGCAGCTGGTGTTCGGCCAAGTGCCCCTCGAATACGCTCTTCTGCACTCGTATCAAGTATCCTTCCAGTACTCGGGCTACCTTTAGCCGCCGTTTGTCATCGCTGACATCGTAGGCCACTGCCACGAACATAGTTATCTCCTACTGGCCCAAAGCGCTATGGCTCGGTAAGCCCGTTCCCTGCCCAGAACTATATCCGCTACTTGCCGCGCTTGCAGCTCTAGCGCCCTTCGCACCGCCACGGGGGCGTGTTGCGACGGGTGAGGTATCTGCCTTTCAAGGACACGCTCCTGAAAGGCCCGAAGGTAGCGTTTGCGGGCCTCGTCGCTCAGGAATACTCCCCCGTCCCGTACTTGGAAGTCCGGCCAGCCGTATTCTCCCTGCCTTACGGCTTGTAGCACAAAGTCGTCCACAAGGGTGCGCAGCTCTTCTATAAGGTCAAGGGCCAAGCTCGGGCGCGAGTAGACGGTAGCATGCAGGAACCCACCGAAGACGTCCAGTCCGACTTGCTCAACTGCCGACCAGCAAACGTAGGCCAGCAGGGTGTAGCCCAGGCTGAGCATAGAATTGACAGGGTCCTTGGGCGGGCGCTTATTGCGACGTAAAAAAGCGAGATAGCGCGGGACGAGCGAACGCAGCACAGCGAAGTAGGCGGCAGTAGCCAGGCCCTCAAGCCCCCTAAGCGTAGCGACGTCAAGCGATTCTGCAGCCCGTGTCCTCATTTCCCTCAGCACCGTCAGGTCCGCAGGGTCAGCGTTCCAAAGGGCTAGATAGTGCAGGTAGTTGTCCAGCTTGCCGCAGACGATGCCGCGCGCTACTTGGAGGCGCAAGCCCTCGTCGGATAAAGCTCGATACTGGGCCTGACGCAACAAGCCGAAGCGCGAGGCGCCGGATACCAGTCGCCCGAAGTAGTGGCCATCCTGGGAAAGGAAGACGCAGTCCACCCCGTGGCGTAGCAGGTAAGTGAGGGCGGGAGTAGTGATGGATATATTTCCGAACACCACTACTTGCTCCACTAGGCCCGCGGGCACACGCGCCATCACTTCACCCTCACGGGAGACGACCAAGCAGTGACCGTCTCGGCTAAGCCTGCTCCCCTGCTCGGTCAGGTACAGGACGGTCAAGGTCGGACCTCCGGCAGGCGCCCATTCCCATCCCCGTTTTGATGCCCACGCCGCTATAGAAGGCGAAGTCGGCCAGCAGACACAGCGCCCGTGTCCAGTAGGGGTCGTATCGTAGCACCCTGTAGCCACAGCGGCCCACGAATCCGGCATGCCTGCCTCCGGCCACGTTCACGACCCAGGCCTTCAGGTCATAGTGCGCTATCCCCACGCACTCGCGAGCGAAGTCCCGCACGCCAGGGCTCAAGGTGAAGGGCGCATAGGCATTCCACCGTTCCAGGAGCGACCCGAACACAAGCTCGGGTAAAGGCAAGGGCACGTCCTTGCCGCCGCTGTGGAACGAGGTGGGGGTGAGGAAGGTGAGCTCGATGGTTCGGCGCACTGGTCCCGTGGGGAAGTAGCGGTCGCGCAGCCCTTCGTAGGTGTCGGTAGTTGCCTCCACCCGCTCCAGTCGCACGATTACCTCGTCCAGGGCCAGCTCCACGGGGCGCCGCTCCGGCTCCAGGGCCCGGGCCAAGGCGGCGGCTGTTGGCGCTGTCAGGGCCGAAATGCGCAGCCGATACGAGGTTGCCGGAACGAGCCTGGGCGCCAGGCGCTCGTCGTCCCCCACGAAAGGCCCGCACACCGAGAAGGGGCGAGGACCGTCGCCGGTGTGCACCTCCTGCGCCAGGGTGGCATCCGCCGAGCGCAGCAGCTGGAGGGCCACGGCGTGCAGGGCCCGCCCTAGGAAGGGGACTCGTGGCCAGGGCTCGAGGGCCGTCACGTACAGGTCCAAGGCGGCGAGCATCAGGGCTCCTGCAGAAGGCTTCGGGCCAACGTCACGGTGGCCTCGTAGGGGTCTCGCCCACCAGGGGCTAGGACGCGGAGCAGCTGCTCCAGGAGCGCTTCCACCGGGTCGGCATCAGCGCCAAGGGTGTCCAGAGACTGGCGCACCTTCGAGCGTATCTCATCCGGGTCTACTCGCTCGAAGCCATGACCAAGGATGCTACGGTTGCGCAGCTCAGCTATCTCTCGAACGGGGCCGCGCACCGCGGGCAAGAGCTCGCGCAGCTCGGCCTCGAGCTCGCCGGCCATGCCCGCCTCGAGCACGGCCGAAAGGACGGCGGCGAAGGCCGGTCGGTTCAAAGCGCCGCCCCTTTCCACTCCGTATTCCCGCGATACCTGCTCGGCCAGCCCAAGCGCGTCCACCCGTTCCCAGAACCGGCGCCGACTCTCCTGCCGCCTCTCCGGCGAGTCGTCGGTGGCGAATCCCAGCCTTTCCAACCAATGGCGTAGCAGCCCCTCCTCGAGGCGATACATGCGGCCCAGGAAGTCCACATAGCGGCCTGCCCGCCAGCAGAGGCGAGCGTTCCAGACGAGCTCCGCCAGGTGCCCCCGGCTCTGGGCCGGGTCCGGGCGGGAGGGGAGCGAGGCGAGGGCATCCCTCAGGTCGCGGACGGCCCTATTCACTGAGGCCGCACTGTGTATCATGGCGGCCAGGGCCCTATCGAGGTGGCGATGGGCGGCAGGGAAGTCGAAGCGGGAGCGGGCGAGCGCAGAGGCCAGTACCTCCCGCAGAGGGCCTTCCTCGGGAGCAAGAGCAAGGGCGCCCGCTAGGTCGTATGCCTCCAAACGGGCTAGCAGCACCTCCCGCCGCATATCCCCCAGAAAGGCGCGTGGGAAGGGGCTCTCCTCGGCCGACTCAAAGCCCTCGGGCACGACGAGCATCCGCACGCGGTCGCGCCACCTGGCCAAGGCGTGCAGAATTACAGAGGCGCTCATCGCCGGAGTGCCAGGTTGGGGGAACAGCCATGCCCGTGCTATCTCCTGTGCATCGGGCAGACGAGCAAAGCTCTCGCCCAGGCGGTGATAAACACGTCCGTACTCGTTGGGCTCGACCCCGGAGAGGAGGATGAGGCGCACGCCCGTCTTGCCCAGAAAGCGCGGGAGGGCGGGTCGCACCGTCTCTGTCAACCAAAGCTTAGCCAGCTCGCCCGCCTCCCTGGTGTCGCTCTCCACAAACCTTGCGTCTGGGTTGCCTTCTGTCACCACAAGGTAAATCGCGCGCAGCTCCTCCACTCCTTGCATGCTGATATAGTCCAGGCAGGCGCGCAGACGCGGGACGGCGACCCGCTGCAATTGTTCGCGATGAGCTTGCACCGCCTCCAACATCTGGCGGCACTGAGAGCGAAAACGCCCCCTGTTCGGCACGGCGCCGTCGATGTAGACCTCACGGTTGCCTATCGTATACAGGAGGATGTCGTGGGCCATGCCTTATCCTCCTCTGGGGTGGAGCTCTATGCGCACCCAGCCCAGGGGCAGTGGGCCGTCCGGGCCCATGACCAGGCGGCGGGAGGCAGGGAAACGGTTGGGGAAGTGCCTCCCCTGCCACCGGCGGAGGGCGAAGCGTTGGGCCACCCGCCGCACATCCTCGGCTCGCAGCTTCAGCCCCACCGTCTTGGAGGCCCATCCCCCTCCCCAGCCCAGGCAGGCTACCGCTCCCTGGCCTGGGCCGAGCCCTTCCAGACGGTCGGCCAGCCTCCGCTCTTGTCCAGCTCGGTAGAACCGCACCTCAGCCGCGAGCAGCGCCCTGCCGAACTCCGTCAGGGCCTGTGGGAAGCGGCGTGCCGCCTGCAGGCTGCTATCGGGGAAGTGCAGCTCACCGCGGGCCAGGAGCCACTCATCTATCTTTAGCCGGCCGTGGAACGACGCGCCGGGTGCCACCACCTCCAGGTGGCCGAGGGGGACGCGGCGCACGAGCCTGCCAGCCCCATCCAGCGCGTAGGCATAGGCCGGCGCCACCCAGCACTCCGCTTCGCCCACTGGCCGCAGGTCCTCTGGCAGAACGGCGCGGGCCAGGCTGTAGTTCGGGTGACGTCGCCCTGAGGGGTCGTGCCCGAAGGCGGCTAGCTCCAGAGGCTGGGCAGCAGTTCGGGCCGAGTTCCCAAGCTCCGGCAGCGCGCCGTTGAATAGGTGCCACAGCAAAGCGGTACGCATCAGGCCCTTGAGGCTGCTCCCGGGGATGTAGGGCTGCTGGTCCATCGGCCCGCGCATGAGGGGCCAGTAGCTCTGCGGCGCCTCGCCCAGCAGGCGCAGCGAATAGGTGGCGTAAGGGGCTGCCCGCCGCCCGCGCAGCAGCTCAAGGGGCGTCGGCACGGGGCCGGAGCCTCCCCAAAGCTCACGGTAGACCCGGTTCAAGTCCAGCACCCACAATCTGCCGCCCTCGGGCACGAAGTCCCAGCCGGCTCGCCTTTCGCTCGGCTGGCGCAGGTGGAGCGGCGTCAGGACGGTGAGGCGCACCTCGTACTCAGCCATGGCGTCACCCCCCTCGCGCGGCAGGGGCAGGCAAGGCAAAGGCAAATCCCACGCGGAGCACAGGATGAGCACCAGGCGAGCGCTCATCGGGGGTGACATCGGCCACCTGCCCGTAGAGACCGGCCGGGTCGCCGCACAACAGGGAGCCCTCTTGGACCATGTTCACCCACTTCCGTCGCCTACCTGGCCAGGCTGGGGAGGCTATCCAGCCCTCCCGTCGCACGAGCCGGTAGCGGGCCCCTTCGCCCAGCACCCCTCCCTCTAGCTCGGCCAGCGTCGGCAGGTACAGGGAGAGAGTAAGGAAACGCTCGCCATCGGCCCCTGGCGGCTCCCACCTTGCGACCTCCTCGACCTCAAAGCGCCCCAGCCCCACCGACCGCTCGCCGCCGAGGCCCATCTCCCCCAACGCCCGCAGGGCCTCCTCGAGCCTCCCCATGGCCACCTCATCCTCGGAGGTGGCGAGGACGAAGAGGCCGCAATCCTCTCGGAACGCGACCTCCCCCACGTAGTACAGATTTGAGCTGCTGGTGGTCCGGTCTAACGTGACCCTGGCCACGTACACCCGCTGCCAGGGCGGCCCTGGCTTGGCGCGGAGCGCCGCAGCCTCCTCTCCCGTCACCCAGATGTGCTCCAGGGGTGGCGCCACCGTCTCCGCCTCTGACTCCAGCCCCTCGCCCTTTAGCCAGCGCCAGAGGATGCCCTCCGAGACCCAGCGCACGTCCTTCAGCCGCCTGCGAGCTTCCTCAGCTACGGGGAGTGCCAGATGCGGCCTGGGGTAGAGGCGGACTTTGCCCACGCGAGGGAAGGCCGACGACACAAGGAAGGGCGGTCGCCGCTCGGTCAAGGCCGTCGCCAGCTCCCGCAGGGCGACCGGCCCGAAGGTTTCAGCCCAGGCGAAGCACAGGGCGCCGTAGATGGTGTCGGAGCGGGCGAACTCGGCCGTCTCCTCCAGCCCGATGCCCCGCTCGCCCAGATGGAGCCGACCCAGCGGCCGCAGGTGAAAGGCTCGGTACAGGGTCATGAGTGAGACCGCAGGAGCTGCTGCCGCGCCCAACCGACTACTTGCTGCGCCTCGCCGAGGAGCTCGCCCAGGCCGGGGAAGGCCGAAGGGTACTCCTGCCTATCGCCGTACCGCTCGGCCGAGCGCAGGGATAGGCGCAGGTTGCGGAAGCGCACCCGTCCGCTGCCACGGCTGCCCTGGCCACCCAGATAGTCGTCCTCTAGGAGCTGCATGGCCTCCAGGAGCACCTGAAAGCGGCCCACGTCCGCCTCTTCGTAGATGGAGTAGACCAGCTCCAGAGGCTCGAAGACGGCGCCGGCCGGCACCCGCTCCATCTGCCGAGGGTTGGCGGCGGCCGTAATGCGGTCGATGGCCACCTCCCACTTGACCTCGGCGAACTGGGCATCCAGGTCCAGCCCACGCATGCGCTCGGCGCTGGCTGCGCTTAAGGGCACGTCCCTCACCAGGAGGCGGGTCGGTTGGGCGTAGTCCTTGTCCCCCGGAAGGCCGAAGATGTGGCAGACGGGGCATCCGTCGTATTGTTGGGCGCTCTCGCAGATGTGGATGCGGACCCCTCCGATGTTCTGGTTGAGAGGCCGTCCATCCCGCTTCTCCAAAAGGGAGCGCATCTTGCCCTTGAGGGACGAGCCGGGGATGTAGGGCATCTGGGTCATCGGGTCGCGCACTACCGGGTTGTCCATCCCGCCGATAGCCAACGCCCCTCGCCCTGCACCGATGTGGAGGCCAGTCACGGCCTCCAGCTCTCCCCGGAGTATCAGCCTTCCCAGGAGCCTGATGGCCGGCTGCTGCGTCACCATGGCTACCTCCTGCTTGTCACTCGCCGCCATAGAACTTGTGGTAGGCGAGGATGGCCTCGAAGAACTCGGCTAGCCGCCGCAGCCTCTCGGCGTCTGTGCCCACCAGCTCTATGGCCGGGTCCAGCACCCTCTGCAGCTCTTCCCCGCCCTGTATCTCCCGCCTCGCCTGATAAGCGAGCTTCGGCCGCAGCAGGGTCAGTTCACGGAAGGCCCTGGCCTTGTCTGCCTGGTCCTCCCGGTACTGGACATCCATGGCGATGCGCCGCACCTCGCTGTAGAACTTGCGGGCCTGGGCGCTCCTCAGCCTGAATCTACGCGCCAGCTGCTCCCCCACCTCTTTGGCCACCCTCACCAGCTCCTCGGCGTAGTCGTCCTGGGCCAGGATGCGCTCCAGGACCGCCCGCGAGGGTGGGTGCCATCCGCCTCCGCCCTGCCCCTGCTGGCCCAGCGGCCGCTGTGATTGCTGCCGTTGCACCATCCCTTTCACCTCCTGCGCTCTCGGGTCAGGAGCTCTGCCCAGCGGGCGGCATAGGCGTAGGGGCCCAGCCTCTCCGGTTGCGCGTCCAGCTCCGCGGCGATGGACCTGAGCTCCTGCGCTGCTGCCTTGTGCTGCTCGGCCAGCCGGGCCAGGAAGTAGGCCGTCAGCCACAGCCACCTCCCATAATGGGGCCGCTCGCTCCCTCTCCTGAGCCGCTCCCGGTCGCGCCGCGCCATCTCATAAAAGGCCATGAGGCGGTGGAGCAGAGAGCGGGGCGCGTCCTTCTCCATCAAGAGCTGTAACAGCCGGCGGGCGACCTTCTTAGTTTCTTGCAATTCGGGCCAGGAGAAGGTCTCCCCCAGGAAGGTCACCCCATCCTTCACCTGGCGCCCATTCCCATCCCGGCGGGCCTTGGCCCTCTCCAGCCCCTCGTGCGCTCCCCTCACCATCTGGTACAGAGGCAGGCCGTAATCGGCCAGATGAACGCCTGCCGAGGCTGTGAGATAGGGGTTGCCAGAGAAGCGACCGAACTCATGTCGTATGCAAAGGGCCAGCTCCACCGCCAGGTCCCAGGAACCCAGGGCCAGCAGGTCATCGCCACCGGAGTAGATGACGTATAGATGACGAGGACGCTGTCCATCCGTTGGCCCAGCCCCGCTGATAGCTGCGCGGAGGGGAGGGTCGGGCGCTGCTCCCGACTCCAGCTCCAATGCCAGTTCGGCTACCCTCCCCTCGAAGAAGAGGCGCAAGAGGAAGCTCAGTGTGGCCCAGCGGCTGGGGCTTCCCCTCCCCCCTAATCCTCGACCGAACACCTGGCCCAGGTCGTCCACGTCCATCTTGACGACGCCCAGCAGATGGTCGCCGCAAGAGGCGGTGGCTAAGGTTTCGAAGTCAGCGATGGCGTCGTCCTCCGACCCTCGCCGTGGCGTCACCAGGCGAATAAAGCGGAGCACGACCGATGGAGACCTCTCCCACTCGCTCAGGGCTTCGATGGCGCCTCGGAGCGCATCAGCGTCCATGTCCACCCAGAGCCAGGAAGGGGCCTCCGTCCCGCGGAGCTGCCGTGGCTCGGCGACCGCCTCTAGCCGATGGCCAAGGATGGGCCAGAGCCCGTCGCTCTTACCGCTAGCCGGCAGTGCCGCCAGAACCGTTGCGTCGGCCAGCCGGCGGCCTAGCTCTGCCAGGCCCGCACAGGCCCGGCACTGGGACCGCCCCTCCTCCAGGGGTACGTCGGCTCCCTCCCGGCCGCAGACCGCGCACACCTGCTCCAGGGCGCCTCCCCCTGCGGGCACGAACACCTTTCTCGCCATGGCCTCGGCCCCTAGTTCGCTGAAGCGGCGCGCCTTGGTGTCGGCCAGCGCCCCCTCCAGACCCCGGACGGCGGTTGCCCAGCCAGCCTCCGCCCTCAGCTCCTGAGCCGTGACCCGCGTCCTAGCCAGGGCCAGATACAGCCTCCCCTCGAACCGCTCCAAGAACTCCCCGGCCAGACGGGCCCGGAGGTTGCTAAATATGCCCTCTTCTAGGGGGTGGCAGAGGAGGTAGAAGCGTGCCCCGCCGGAGTACACCAGGTTACAGGAGGGCAGCCGCACCTCCTTCAGCAGCCACCGGGCCGCGAGCTCGCTCACCATGTCTAGGTAAGAGGAGCGTCCCCGTAGGCCCCGCGCCACCGCCCGCGACGTGAGGGTGTAGAGGAAGTCCTGTACGCCGGAGACGTCGCCCGCTACCAGGTCGAAGCCGATGGCCCCTAGCGCCTCACCGCCCTCTAGCGCCCTGTCCAGACCCTCCTCGGTCGGCTCCTGCCGTCCGATGGCTGCCGCGAGGGCCGCCGTCAGCCGCAAGTGCTCGAAGAGGGAGATGTCGCCGAGGTCGCGATAGGTGGCGGCCGGCACCGACCACAGATACACCTGAAGGCAGGCTAGGAGCCCGTCCAGGTAAGCCTCCTCTTCACCCTCCCGCCAGGAGCGGCAGTCGCGTAGCTGCCGTAGAGCAGCCTCCAGGCCCCGCCACAGCTCAACGTAGGCGGGCGCGGAGGCCGACAATTCCTCTCGCGGCACGGGGTACAGCTCCGAGACCCGACGCGAGAGAGGCCTTAAAGGAAAGAAGAGGGGCCGCACTGCTGAGGCGCCCAGCTCCAAGGCAGTTAAGACGGACCGCAGGCAGGGTGTGCCGGGCTCGTCCTCCTGTTGCTCGCGTTCCAGCGCCGACAGCCGGTCGGCCAAGGCCACTACCTTGGCCTCCCAGCCCCGCGGTCGATGGTGGGCCCCCGCCAGGGCCGCCGCCCGCCCCGCCCACGGGGGCGGTACCAGCTCCCTGGTGAGGGCCCAGCTTAGGAAGGCGTGCAGATAGCGGAACTCACTTTGGCAGCTGGGGCAGGCGGAGAAGGTGGTATGCGGCGTGGGCGCGGCGCAGTGCTGTCGGGCTATTTGGCGGGCGCGGTCATCGTCCGCGCGCAAGGGCAGCTTGCCCAGGTCATGCAGGGCGGCACCCAGGACGACGGACCATGAGCCCGACGACATGGTAGCGACGAGATTTTAGCACAACTTAGCCACAGGGAGGCAACAAGATAGATGAACCACTAGGTGTTTCTCTCAGAGAGCTGGCCTGCCGTCTGCCGGTGCTCTGTATTTCAATCCCCTTTCGGAGCTGACCTCTTTCAAACCCGAATGGCACAGGCTCCCACATGCGGAGCGGGAGAAATTTCAATCCCCTTTCGGAGCTGACCTCTTTCAAACATGCCGGAGATGGGCGTAGGCACCTTCATGCTCTGGCGGCCCGGTTTCAATCCCCTTTCGGAGCTGACCTCTTTCAAACGAAGACAGTAACGGGTTTGTGTGGATGGACTGGTATGAAAGGGGTTTCAATCCCCTTTCGGAGCTGACCTCTTTCAAACGCCGCCGTTCTCGTGCATCCAGGCCCGCACCCGCTCCAGGTTTCAATCCCCTTTCGGAGCTGACCTCTTTCAAACCGTCCCATCTACCCTCTAGAAATAACTCATAGAGTAAAGCTGGTTTCAATCCCCTTTCGGAGCTGACCTCTTTCAAACCGGGCGAGCCCTGCCCCTGGTGCGGCGGCGCCACCATCCATAGTTTCAATCCCCTTTCGGAGCTGACCTCTTTCAAACTCTACGGAGAGTGGGCGGCTGACCTGCTGGGCGTCTTCTCCCGTTTCAATCCCCTTTCGGAGCTGACCTCTTTCAAACACGGCGGCTTTGAGTATCGAACGCCGCCCAGTGAGATACTCGTTTCAATCCCCTTTCGGAGCTGACCTCTTTCAAACGCGAGCTGTATTTTATAGCAACTCGCCGGGGGGAGAATGCGTTTCAATCCCCTTTCGGAGCTGACCTCTTTCAAACCTCCGGGAAAGTTTGAGGGATGCTGGGCGTTTGCCCGGTTTCAATCCCCTTTCGGAGCTGACCTCTTTCAAACTGCCCCTGGTGCGGCGGCCCCACCATCCACATCCCCTCCAAGTTTCAATCCCCTTTCGGAGCTGACCTCTTTCAAACGCGAGTGGTTGCAGGGCGTCCCTCACGACCTGCCTTCGCTGGCGTTTCAATCCCCTTTCGGAGCTGACCTCTTTCAAACAAGTTCCTTATGGAGGTGTATGGTGAAAGCCACAAAGAGGTTTCAATCCCCTTTCGGAGCTGACCTCTTTCAAACCATCGATGTCGTCATCGCCGAAACGGGCGAGTAGCCCTCGCGTTTCAATCCCCTTTCGGAGCTGACCTCTTTCAAACCGTACCTCAAACTACTTTGGCAAATTTCTTGATTATCATCTCTCAGGACGGCATCGTGATTATGCCGGCCTGGGTGCCCACGCGTCAAGCGGCAGGCTTTGACGCGACTGTCACATATATACACGCTTGGCATTTTTGTCGGCCTCCAAGAACGACCTTGGGCCGCGGGCTCCCACAGAGGGGCGGCCTCTCACCGTCCCCTAGAGAGTCGGCAGCAGTTAGCGATGGCCTCCCCAGGGAGACCAGGCCGACTCAGTCTTGGTGCCCGCTACGTCCTCGTGCAAGCCCACCATTCGGTCGGCCCCCCGTGCTCGCGCCGGCCCCGTCCTAACCGATGTCCTCCTCCAGCACCTGCGCCCCTAGCTGGACCAGGGTCTCTCGCACCTTGTGGTCGAGGGTGGCCTGTTTGATGCTGCCCTGGGGGGAGAAGGCCTGGAGGTAGACCTCGAGTTGAATGTCAGCGTCGTCGCCCTTGAGGGGCATTATCACCCCGCGGTAGAACTCCGACACCTTATCCCAGGGCAATTCCACCCGCAGTCGCACCCTTGCGATGCCCCTGCGCTCGACCGTCGTTGTCTTCTCTTCGGTCGTAGTTTCCTCGGAGCCTGTCGACCCTCCCGTTGCTGCTGGGCCCTCGTGAGCCGCCTCGGTCCTCATGGCAGCCGCCTTCTCAGGTCGCACCACCACTGCCTCCGCCTCCCAGGTGGCAGGGGCCTCGGAGATGTAGAGCCGGTCGTTCAGGCGCACGGCCAGGGCTCCGCCTCTCACCCCCGCCTGCACCGCTCTGTCCACCACGTCCGGCGCGGCCAGCATGGGCAGGTGGGGGTAGCGCAGGAACCTGTCCTTCACCTCACTGAGGGGCAGCTCCTCCTCTTCGGGCTTGAGGGCCTTTTCCAGCAGCTGGGAAGGCGCGATGCTCTCCGCCAGCAGGTCGGCATCCTTGAGGAACTCCCTCACCCTGCGGGCCAGGCTCCCCTTCTCCCCCACGGTGGGGATGCCCATGTCCTCCCAGCGCACCCCTTCCGCCGAGGCCTTGGCCAGGTGACGGTAGGCCGAGCGCAGGTCGAACTCGATGCCATCCTGCAGGCCCTTGATGTCCGACTCCACCTTGCGCCGGTTCTCCTCCGAGAGGCGGGCCCATAGCTCCCTGTCATCACGGATGCTGCGCAGGGCGAGCAGCCGCCGCACCTTCTGGCGCAAGGACGCCAGCTCCCCTCGGTCGGGTGCCAGCACCAAGAGCGTGTTGGCGTAGGCCCGGAAGGTGGTGCCGGCCTGGCTGAGCAGGCGGGCGGCGAACTCGTCCGCCGGCCCGGGGCGAGCATGGTCTGGCCCCAGTATGGCCAGCTTCAGCTCCCTGGTGTCGGGCACGTCCTGGGGCGCCTGAGGCCACAGGAAGGTGCGGAACTCATTGCCAGCGGCACGCCCCATCAGCTGTCTCAACTCCTCCCCTATCTGCTCGTCCCGCACCGCCTCCTCGCGCTCGATGCGGATGCGGTTGATGTTGGGCTGGTTGGTGAAGCAGTAGAGGCCCCTCTCGACATGCAGGTACCAGAGCTCGTCCTCCAGCCGCTTGACGGCGTCCCCCACCAGGGCGGTGGGGATGCCCGGCGCCAGCGCGGCCAGGCGGAGCCAGGGCAGGGTGACGCCGCGCCGCTCACTCCCGCTGAAGGAGCCGAAGAAGATGGCCGTAGCCAGACCTCTGGCGATGCGATATCTGGCGTATTCAGCCCCCATCTCCTGGTCCAGTCGGCCCGCCTTGGCGTTGGGCCCGCTGATGTCCGAGGCGATGACCCCGTTGTACTCGTTGCCGATGTGCTTCACCAGCTCGCGGCGGATGTGGTCGTTGCCCAGCTCCAGGTGGGCGGGCTGCACCAGGGGCGCCGGGTGCTGGCCGTTATAGAGGCTCGCCACCACCTCGGCCAGCAGCCGCAGCACGCCCCGCGTCCGCTGGAAGGTGGGGAAGGTGCTCCAGCGCTCGTAGAGGACGTCGATGACCTCGGGGTGGAAGGGGTAGGCGCGCAGCATGCGCTGACGGTAGGCCGGGTCGCGGGCATAGCTGGGCACGTCGTCCCCCAGGGACTGGTACATCTCCCAGTAGGCGGTGGCCGCCCGCTCCCGCTCGCCCTCGCTGCCCAGGTCCTGGAACAGCCGCCGGCGCACCACCTCGTAAATCTCCTCGTCCCGCACCAGCTCGTATTGCGCCTCGGTGCGGCCGAAAATCATCTCCATCTGGTGGAGCACCCGCTCCCCCTCGTCGCCGTAGGGGGCGCTGGACGGGAGGGTGACCACCAGGGCGGCCCGCTCGCTGGCCTTCACTACCTGGGTCAGCTCCTGCAGGAACGCCATGAGCTGCTCCCGCAAGCCCCTGGCCCTCACCCCGTATTCGGCCAGCTCGTCCATCAGGATGAGGGTCGGCTCCTCGCCGATGACCTGATGAAGCCTCTGGGTGCCCGGAGCGGTGCGCTCCTTGTCCGACTCCTTGACGGCCTCGTAGCTGCCCAGCTGCTCGGCGATGACGCCCCAGGGCGTCTTGTCCTGGAGGGGGTCGGGGCTCGTGCCCACGAAGACGGCCACCCGGCAGCGCGGCAGCCCCTCCAGCCCCGCCCTGCGCAGGGCGGCCTTAACAGGCTCGCTCTCCGCCAGCTCGTGGCCGGCCGTGGCCAGGTGGTAGAGGGCTATCAACGCATGGGTCTTGCCGCCCCCGAAGGCCGTCTGCAGGTTGATGACGGGGTCGCCGCCACGGCCGCCCAGCCTCCTCAGGACTGCTGCCAGGAGGTTCACCAGGCCGTCGGTGGGGTAGGTCTTGGCGAAGAACTGCTCCGGAAAGCGATAATCGCCCGGAGCACGGCTCCGCAGCACATCTTCCAGGTCGGCGGCGAAGAGCGACTCGTCCAGCCGCCCCCGAAGGACATCGCTGTGGGGGGTGACCACATCCCGCCAGGGCTTCACCATCGCGCTCCCCTCCCTCCGCTGGCTAGCCCATCATAACAGACGGCCCTGGGCACCGGCGCGACGGCTGTATAGCAGTCCCATGAGCAGCCGGAGCTCCTTATTTTCTCGCTCTCTGTCGCGGCGCTCCTTTTGCTCGCGCTCCTTCTCTTGGTCGCGCAGCACCTCGGCCACCGCCTGGGCCACCTGCCAGAAGGCCTCGTTGCCGCCGTAGGTGGCCTCCAGCAGCTCCTGCAGCCGCCGGCCCGCGTTCTGGTCGTAGAGCACGCAGGCCGCCTGAAGGACGTCGGCCATGCTCTCGAAGCGGCCTCGCTCCAGGAACTTCCCGTCCCTGTTGCGCTGGAGGGGGTCGGGCACCCGCACGTGCTCGCCGTCCTTCACCACCAGGCCGCCCGGGCCCCACAGGGAGGCGAGCTCCACCCCCACCGCCTGGGCCAGCTTGCGGGCCTCGTCAAAGGGGACACGAGCGTGGTTCCACGTCCAGCGGTAGAGCAGGTAGAAGCGGGTGGGGGCATCCACCCCGCCGGCCTGGGCGCCGTCGCGGAGTATGCGCTCCAGGGCGAAGCGGGCCACCACCTCGCGCACGAAGCCCAGCAGCTCCGGCACGGTGACCTGCTCCCCCGACAGCCGCTCGACGCGGGCGTAGCGGCCGAAGGCCTCCACCGCCGGGCCGATGGCGCTCATGAAGAAGTCGGCCCCGCGGATGCCCTCATCCCAGAACTGCTGCAGGCGGCGGCGGACGCTGTCCTCCACCTCCCGCCTGACCTGGGCATACTCCCCCACCCGGTCGTCCGTCCGCTTGCGGCAGACCAGGTAGATGCTGGAGGCCAGGGCTGCCGCCTCCTGGGCTACAAGCCTTTCTTTCATTTCGGTGTGGATAGGCCAGGAGGCGGTCATGTAGAGGCCAGCGTCTAGGAGCGCCTGGATGACGCTCTCCCAGGCGGCGGTGGTCTTGTGGGCGAAGATGATGATGGCGATGCCCTCGGGCTTGAGTACGCGATGGATTTCGCGGAAGGCCTGGGTAAGCATCTCCTCAAAGTATTGCCTCGCCGTTTCTTTGTTCTTACGACTATAAGGGTCTTGAATTATCTCCTGCGCTTTGGGGGTGAGTGGGGTCGCGAAGAGGTCGGGGAAGAGGTCGCCGATGGCCCGCTTGAGCCATACATAGAAGAAGTCTGACAACGTACTATACTTGACATTGTCGTAATAGGGCGGGTCGGTGATGACGGCGTCGAAGAAGTTGTCCGGCCAGGGCAGGGCAGTGGCGGTGCCGTGGTGGGCCCTCCCACGTGGCCCCTCCGCTGGGGCATTCCCAGAGAGGAGAGAGATGCGGGTGAGGTGGGTGAGGACTTCCGCATTACCTTCTAAATCCCAGCTTCCACGCGCTTCGCTGAAGGGATTTACTTCGCCGTAATCCCAAACCATTGGTAAAGCTTGCCGGTCAAAAGCCCGCTCAAAGGACAGCACATCAGGACGCCAACGGGTGAGAGCACATAGATAGGTGGCTAACTTATCCAATGCCAGCGCCAGATACGTGGTTACCGCCTTGGCTAACTCCGGCTCGGCGCCCTCGGCCAGCATCTCCTTGTGGGCGTGGCGCACGGCGTCGGCGAAGGTGATGAGCGCCAGCTTCTGCCGTGGGTTAAAGTAATCGCCGAAGCGATAGAAACAGTAACGGTCACCCATTGCGTTGCTCCCCAGCGTGCCCGGAGCCTCCTCATCCGGCACGGGGTCGAGGACCCATTCGGCCCACAAGCGTTGGCGCTTGGCCTCCAGCGCTTCCTCGGCGGCGCGGTAGGCTTCCAAGTCGCTCCCGGTCGGCAGGCGGTAGGATTTGCCGGTACGGCCGGGGTGGTGCAGCACCACCGCCATCAGCCGCTGGCCAGCCTTGCCCTGGCGGAATAGGTTGCGGGTGGTTTCGTCATCTATCTTCCCCTTGCACAGTGGGCAGCACACGCGGGCGCGGGCCACCGTGCCCTCCCCCGGGTCAAAGTCCAGCGGCTCACCGCTCTGTCCGACGATTTCGGCATCGATGCATCCTGCGGCACGGTTGGGGATGAGGCGTAGGGCCACCTCCTTGCTGTCCTTCTTGGCCAGCCAGGTCTGGCGCATGAGGGGGATTTCAACCCCGCAGGCCGGGTTTTGACAGGGCACGGTGCGGGCCCAAATGTAGCCCACGGGTATAGAGCCATCGGGGTCGCTGGGGTAGAAACGCTCCAGCTCCTTCCTCGCCTCCTCCAGCACCCATTTACCCCACCGCTCCACCGCCTCCACCAGCGGGCTCACCTCCCGCTCCACGGCGAGGCCGTTGGGAGCTCGCTCCAGCCGGCGCACGGGCCTCCCGAACCGCTGGGGATACTCCAGCACGCATTTGAGGATGAGGACGGCCACCGGGTTGTAGTCCAGGGCGTAGGTCTCGCAGCCCAGGCGCATGAGCTCGAGGGCTATGTTGCCCCCGCCGGCAAAGCAGTCCAGCACCCTGGGCGCCCGGCCACCGTATGCCTCCCGCACCAGCTCGCGGGCCCGCTCGATGAGGGGCGAATCGCCGTCCTTGACCACCTCCCAGGGGGCGATGTCGCGCACCAGCGCCAGGAGCCGCTCCCGCTCCGAGGCTTGGCCCGGGTCGGGGAGGAAGGCGGCCAGGGCCGTGGCGCGGGAGGCGGCCAGTGGGCGCCGCGCCCACCAGATGTGGAGGGTCGAGATGTGGCCTTGGCGGATGTTCTTCTCCCGCACCGACTCGCTGGACACAGGGCTGATGGGAAAGTCCACCTCGATGAGGCGCCGGCTGAACGCCTGGCCCTCGCTCATGGCAACCCCCATTGGCAAACGCGCAGACTTTGTGCATTGTTTTGGGGTTTCAACCTTTAGCCGCCTCCCTCCAGTTGTTGACCACATATCTGACCACGCCCATCACCTCCTGGGGCAGCAGCTTGCTGGCCGGGTCTTGGATGGCGTGCAGGGCCGGCGCCGTGAGGGCGTTGTCCACCACGTAGAGCCAGTACTCGGCCCCCAATCGCTTGGCCATCAGCCACTCGTTGGCGGTGAGCACCAGGGGGCCCGTAGTGCGGTGAGCCTTCACCTCGATGTAGCGCACCTGGCCGTCAGCCCCAACAGAGCGAATGTCGTAGCCCAGGTTCTGTCGGGACACGTCCTCGGGGCTGCGCCCCGCTCGCAGCTCGTATTCCATGGCCACCCGCATCCCCGCCTCCTCCACGGCCGGGTCAGGGGCCAGCTCCGACTGCGCGGTAGGCTTCGGCACCACCCGGGCCACGGCCACGACCTCCGGTCGGGAGGGCAGGAGGCTGGTCTCCCGCCGGGTGAGCGCCTCCAGCTCGCCACGCCGCGCCTCGGCCTCCTCCTTGCGCCGCAACACCCTGTCGACCTCCATGTCGGGCACCGGCTCGCCCTTGAGGCGCCTGGTGTGGTAGTCCAGGAGCCGCGCCTCGCACTCAGCCAGCACCGCCTCCAGCGAGCGCAGCCCGTACTTCCTGCGCACGGCCGCCACCCGCTCCCGCTCCCACAGCAGCTCCTGTCGGTAGGGCTCGAGGAGGTGGCGCACCGCGAAGTCCAGTACCGGGCCCTCGTCGGGCGCGGTGAGGCCATCGCCCGACCTGCCCTGGGGCAGGAGGTCCCACAGGACGCCAGAGTTGAGGGGCTGCAAGGGGCCCTCCAGCGGCTGGTAGAGGCAGAACAGGCGCCGGCCCGCCACCTGGTCGTTGCCATCCCTCACCTCCGCCTCCAGGAACCAGAGCCAGCCATCCAGCCGGCCGTCAGGGTCGGCGAAGACGGCGCCCCGACGCAGGGCATCCTCGGCCCGACCCAACACACCCTCGATGACCGCTTCCAGAAGGGGGTGCCCCGGCGCGACGAAGGTGGCCTCCTGCCGCCTCGCCTGGGCCTTGTCGAAGGCCACCTTGCTGTAATCGCGGAAGACAGGCCCGTAGCGGCGCTGGAATTCCCCGCCCAGGCTGCGCAGCTCCAGGGGCACGTTGGGAAGGCGCCACAGGCCGTCGCGCCGCCGCTCCAGGGGCACTTCTAGGTAGCGGCAGGCCCGCTCGAAAAAGCGTTCGATATACTCGGGCACCAGGCGGTTCTCCCTCGCCCGCCGCTCCTCCCCCAGCACCCATTGGAAGTCGATGTGACGGGTGGCCAGACCCTCCAGGGCCGCCTCCCTGGCCCTACGCACCGCCTCCTGGTCGGGTATGGCCCGTATCTCGGCGACGATGTCCTCCAGGTGGCGGCGGTTGGCCACCGCCTCCACGATGAGCTCCTGCAGGCTGCGGCCTGGGAGCACCTCGCTGATGACGTCGAACACCCGGTCGCTGCCCAGGGCCTCCTTGATGCGCTCCAGCTTGTCGAAGAGGGCGCGCAGCACCTTCCCCTCGCGGGTGTCGATGGCCACCAGGTTGTAGATATGCACCTCCCGCTGCTGGCCGTAGCGGTGGATGCGGCCCATGCGCTGCTCCAGCCGGTTGGGGTTCCAGGGGATGTCGTAGTTGACCATGAGGGCGCAGAACTGTAAGTTTATGCCCTCGCCGCCCGCCTCGGTGGAGACCATCACCTGGGCCCGCTCCCGGAACTCGTGCTCGGCGGCGATGCGCTGGTCGAGGTTCTGGCCCCCATGCAGGGTGACCACCGATAGCCCCCAGCCCCGCAGACGCTCGGCCAGGTACTCCAGGGTCTCCCGCGACTCGGTGAAGACGAGGAGCTTCTCGCCGCTGCGCTGGAGCTGCTCCGTCTCCATCACCCGGCGCAGCTCCCGTAGCTTGGTCTCTACCTCCCGCCGCTCCACGTCCCGTGCTAGCCGCACCAGCTCCCCCAGCCGCTCAATCTCCTGCTGGAGCTCCTCCCTGGTCTCGGCGGCAGTCAACCGCTCCACCAGCTCCTGCTCCCTGCGCAGGCGGTCGGCCTCCGGCAGGTCCTCCAGCTCCTCCTCGTCCACGCTCCCCCGCTGGGCCACCCACGCGCCCAGGCGAAGCAGCTCCTCCAGCCTCTGCCTCCGCCGCTCCAGGGACGCCCGCACCGCCCGCACGCTGGAGGCGAGGCGCCGCTGCAGGATGAGCAGAGCGAAGGCGACGTTGCGCTTCTCGGCCGCCAAGGCGCGGTTGTAGTGCTCCTCCACGTACCGCGTTACCTCGTTGTAGAGGCGCTTCTCGTCGTCGCTCAGCCAGTAGGGCATGGTGGTGACGTTGCGGGGCGGGAAGAGGGGCCGGCCGTGGTAGTCCTTGAGGTCTTCCTTCAGGCGCCGCAGGAAGAGGGGGTTGTCGCGGGCCCGTATCGATTCCTCCAGCAGGCCAGCGCTGGCGAAGAGGTCCGGCTCAAGGAGGTCGAGGAAGAGGCGAAAGTTCTCCGGGTCGCCCCGGTGAGGGGTGGCCGTCAGGAAGAGCAGGAAATGGCTGGTGCGGGAGAGGAGCTCCCCCAGTCGGTAGCGCTCCGTCTTGCTGGTCTTGTTCCCGCCGTACTGGTAGGCCGCCATCTTGTGGGCCTCGTCGACCACCGTCAAGTCCCAGTGGGCCTCGGCCAGGCCGGCCATGACGTCCTCCTGCTTGGCGAAGTCCATGGAGGTGATGGCCTGGTCGTGCTCCTGCCAGACGTTGCGGCCCCATGCGCCTTCCACTGCAGCCCGGTCGATGAGCGTAAACGCCTCATGGAAGCGCTCCTTCATCTCCCGCCGCCACTGGTCGCACAGGTGACCAGGCACCACGATGAGGCACCGCCGCACCAGGCCCCGGTACTTCAGCTCCTTCAGCAATAGCCCGGCCATGATGGTCTTCCCCGCCCCCGGGTCGTCGGCCAGGAGGAAGCGGAGACGGGGGTTGCGCAACACGTGGTGGTAGACGGCCTCAATCTGGTGGGGCAGGGGGTCTATCTGGGCCACGCTCACCGCCAGGAGGGGGTCGAACTGGTGGGCCAGGCGGATGCGGCGGGCCTCCAGCGCCAGGAAGAAGGCCTCGGGGTCGCCCCCTAAGTCCCGCCCCTGGGGAACCCAGCGCCTGACCCTGGGCAGGTCTTCGGGGCGCAACACCCCGCTGTAGAAGCGCCGGGACTCGACCCCCACCGCCTCGATGGAGAGGCTCGTCCCGAGGCTCTGCACCGTCAGGGCCCGAACGAGCTCCGGCCAGAAGTCCCCCTCCAGCACGTCGCCTACGCGGATGGGACTCTCCTCGGTCATGGCCTGCCCTCAGGCGGGGATGCTACGACGGGGCCAGGTGTGAGGCGGCGCCAACATAAGTCCAGCCAGGGGATAAAGCTGCCACTAGTGTAGATATGATGTCCAGGGGTGTCAATGGACGCCGGCCTCGCGAACCTCAGGGGCGCGCTGGCGTCTCCTGCCCGTTCTGTGGGCCTATCTACGAAGGCGCTGCCCTCTGGGGCCCCTCAGCGGCCCCCACTGTAGCGGCCCTGCGTGGCATGTCCAGCGAGGTGGCGCTCCTTCCTATTCCTGGCCATCGTCCAGGGGAAGGAGGGGGGCCCTGGGCTGCTGCTCCAGGGCGGGCGGCGATTGGGGGGTCTGGGACACTACACCCATCTCCT
>Ga0101943_1001213_pt1 | contig 24744 bp, 25 predicted proteins | sample DewCreD2012metaG_5_FD_75244 | JGI IMG/M metagenome (GOLD analysis project Ga0101943, IMG submission 75244) | Hot spring sediment bacterial and archeal communities from British Columbia, Canada, to study Microbial Dark Matter (Phase II) - Dewar... ... | reverse complement strand
CGTTGCAGTCGCGGTATCATCACCACCGTGGGCTGATGTAGGTGCGCCGCCCACCTGGTCCCGGGGCGGTGGGTGGCGGTTGCAGTCGCGGTGTCATCACCAGCGTGGGCTGATGTCCCGGTGCTCCTGCGGTGGTCTCCGTTGAACAGAAATCGAATCGGCTTCGCAAGCGGGTTTTCCAATCCCCACGGCAGGCGAACGTCTGCCGCTCCTGTGTATGTGCGTTTGCGCATCGCAGAAGTCGCAATTTCACCGGCAAACGTCCGCCCTGCAACCAAGAGCGGCGAGTGTCAGCCCGCCGTGCTTCGGGTAGCGCACTCGCAAAGGAAACGGTCAATCGCAAGGAGGACGCGCGTGCAACATCAAGAGCGGCGGGCGTTAGCCCGCCGGGGTTCCGCAAACGCACTCGCGCGAGCGCATCCACGAGGGCGCGGCAGACTCCCGACGGTGCAGCGACGAACGCCGTTGCAGTCGCGGTGTCATCCCCACGGCGGGCTTACGCCTGCCGCTCCTGGTCCGGGACGTTTCCGCCCGGGATACAGGCGGGATGTTTCCGCAGCGGCGTTTGCGCAACCCACGGCGGGCTTACGCCCGCCGCTCTTGTGGTGGTTCGCGAGGCCCATTGTCCCTTGATTTCGCGAGGGGACTGCTGTATTGCATACCGCAGAGGATCGTCAACCCGGAGACTTCCCGGCAGTGCCCTATATAGTAGAACCTCCATGAGCCAGCTACTCCGCACGCCGCTCTATGCAGCACATCAGGCCCTGCAAGCGCGTCTGGTGCCGTTTGGCGGTTGGGAAATGCCCCTGCATTACACCAGCATCGTCGAGGAGCATCAGTCGGTGCGACACCGAGCCGGTATGTTTGACATCAGTCACATGGGCCGGCTCTGGATAAGCGGTACCGAGGCGACAGCGCTTCTGGAATGGGTGTACAGCAATTCTGTGGCCACGCTGCAACCGGGGCAGGTGCGGTATGGCTTGATCTGCAACGAGAACGGCGGGGTCAAGGACGACGTGTTGCTTTACCGGTTGCCCGAACCGGCCGAAACCATTCCCAGCATGCCGGTCAGTGACAATACACTGTCACAGAATTTCACATATCTGCTGGTGGTCAATGCCGCCAATCGGGAGAAGATTCGTGCCTGGCTGGAACAGCATCGGCAGGGTCGGGAAGTGGTGATCGCGGATGGGACGATGGCCACGGCCATGGTGGCGGTGCAGGGACCGCAGGCGGTCTCGTTTTGTCAGACCCTGACCGAAACGCCCTTGACGGATCTGCGTTATTATTTCTGCCGATATGCGGATTTTCGCGGCAGCCGTTGCCTGGTCAGTCGCACCGGCTACACGGGGGAAGATGGATTGGAATGGATTATGCCGGCTGACAGTGCTATGTCGCTTTGGCAAGAGTTACTGCGTTTGGGATTGACACCGTGCGGTCTGGGGGCTCGGGACACCTTGCGGCTGGAAGCGGCGATGCCGCTGTATGGCCACGAGTTGACCGAGGAAATTGATGCGTTCCAGGCCGGGCTCGACTGGGCGGTAAAATGGCAACACAAGGACTTCCTCGGTCGGCAAGCTCTGCTGCGCCGACGGCAAGACAGCCATTTGCCGAGACGGGTCGGTCTGGTGCTCGCTGGCCGTCGCATTGCTCGCGAACAATGCCGGGTCTGGCACGGCGAACAGGAGGTGGGCTGGATCAGCAGCGGAACCTTCTCGCCCACTCTGAACAAGAGCATCGCCCTGGCTTACGTCGCCCCACCGTGCACGGCAGTCGGCACACGATTGGAAGTGGAAATCCGCCAGCAACGGCAACCGGCGGAGGTGGTTGCTTTACCCTTCTATTCACGTCGCCGGTCGAGCTGTGGATAACGGCAACGGGCACCCAGCGAGCCGTCGGCTCCGCTTGCGAATTGCCTCTGGTGGCTTCCTAAACAAGGAGCTGACATGAATCCGGAACAACTTCGCTACACCGAAACCCACGAATGGGTCGCCGAACAGAACGGACTGGTGACCGTGGGAATCACCCAGTACGCCGCGGATTTGCTCCGCGATCTGGTTTATGTGGAATTGCCGCCGGTCGGTAGCCGCACCGAAGCGGGAGCAAGTTTCGGCGAGGTGGAATCGATCAAGGCGGTCAGCGATCTGTACGCCCCGGTGGATGGCGAAGTGGTGGAAGTCAACGAAGCCGTCGTGGCCGAACCGCAAATCATCAGCCGCGATCCCTACGGTCAAGGCTGGCTGATCCGCATTCGCCCCGCGCCTAACGCCCGCTGGAGCCGATTGCTTTCTTATGCCGAATACCAGCAACAAATCACCCAGCAAGGCTGACGGCGACGCCCCGTTCTTGACTCGGCAAGACCAATCAGCCACACCACGAAGACCCCAGCAACAGCAGCGCGCATGACCCGGCCGTAGTTTGGGAAACGCGACTAGGCAAACGGGCATCATACGCGGAAAACCTTTTCACGCTGCGCCACCGAACGCCGTTGCAGTCGCGGTGTCATCACCACGGCGGGCGGACGCCCGCCGCTCCTGTGTATGTGCGTTTGTGCATCGCAGAAGTCGCAATTTCACCGGCAAACGTCCGCCCTGCAACCAAGAGCGGCGGGTGTCAACCCGCCGTGCTTCGAGTAACGCACTCGGAAAGGAAATGGTCAATTGCAAGGAGCACGCGCGTGCAACATCAAGAGCGGCGAGTGTCAGCCCGCCGTGGTTCGAGCAACGCACTCGCGCAGGCGCTTCCACAAAGGCGCGGCGGACTGCCGACGATGCAGCGACGAACGCCGTTGCAGTCGCGGTATCATCGCCAGCGTGGGCTGATGTAGGTGCGCCGCCCACCTGGTCCCGGGGCGGTGGGTGGCGGTTGCAGTCGCGGTGTCATCATCACCGTGGGCTGATGTCCCGGCCCTCCTGTGGTGGTCTCCGTTGAACAGAAATCGAATCGGCTTCGCAAGCGGGTTTTCCAATCCGTACGGCGGGCGAACGTCTGCCGCTCTTGTTCACGGCGCGATTCGCGCGACGGAGACTGGCCGGCTGTGGCGCAGTGCAGTCGTGCTCCGCGATGACAGCGGTTCCTTACATACGGACGAATCACGCCGCGGGGAGGACGTGAGCCTGGCTCACGGCGACCTGGAGCAAGTGCCGGTCTATCGCGAGGAGGCGAGCTGCACCGGTTGGCCATCGGACAAAGCGGTCGCCGAGACCACCACTTGCTCCTGGCCGGTGAAGTTGACCCATTTCTCACCGGCCCCCGGCGGCTGCCATTGCAGCACCTCGACATACTGGCCATCACTGCGACCGGTGCGAACAGCGACACGGATAGGACGCTGGCTCTGAACCAAGAAACAGGCGGTTTCTCTGCCTCGCAGGATCAGGGCGGAGCGTGGCAGCGTGAGCACTTCTGGTGTGCGTGGGCGCAGCTGCGCGTACACGTACATGCCCGGGCGGAATCGCCCGTCGGGATTTGGCAAATCCACTTCCGCTCGCAGCGTGCGTGGGCCGGGGTCCAGCGACCAGGAAATACGACTGACTGCGGCGTGGATCGGTTCGTTCTGGGCGGCCTTGATCCACAGGACGACCGGTGTCTTCTCGTGTACCAGGGCCGCCTCGGTTTCTGGAACGTAGATCGCCACGCGTACCGGATCCAGTCGGGCCACACGGAACAACCAGCGGTCAGCATTCTGGTTGGGCTGAACGAAATCGCCGGTGTTGACCTGCCGGCGGGTGACGATGCCATCGAACGGCGATTTGATGGCGGCAAAGGCCAGCAAAGTGTCGAGCCGAGCTACTTCGGCCTGGGCGACAGCCACCTGCGCGAGTGCGGCTGCCAGGTCGGCTTTAGCTTTTTCGTGGTCGGCTTTGGCTTTGTGGACGGCAGCCTCACTGGCCAGCAGCTGAGCTTCGGCAGCTCTGAGCTGATTGCTCACTTCGTCGCGGGTCTGGGCGTCCAGGCTGCCGCTTTGTACCAATCGCGTAACACGGCGATGTTCGGTCTGCCAGCGTTGCAACGTCGCCTGCGCCTTCAAGACCTCGGCCTCGGCCACGGTAATGTTCGCCTCGGCAGTAGCTACTGCTTTACGTGCCAGCTCGGCTCCGGCCTCGGTGTGACGAAGCAGGGCCCGCTTGTGGTTGGCCTCGGCCAGCAGGTCCGGCACATCAATTTCCGCCAGTACCTGCCCGGCGCGCACCGTCTGGCCAATGTCGGCATGCACCTTTTTGACATAGCCAGCCACGCGGGCGAACAGGTAGGTTTCCTCATACGGATAGATGCTGCCCGGCTGTTCCACGGTAATTTCCAAGCGGCGTGGCTGGGGCGAGATCACCTGGACGCTGGCGACATTGAGCGATTGCTGCTGCCGCGCCGACTCAGCAGTCGTGCGATGACAACCGCTGACCAGGCTCAGGCAGCTCATGGCCAGAAGCGGCAGTATCGGCAACTGAGGCCAGGCTCGTCTGTTTCGCAGCATCATGAGGAGTTCCTTGCAGGCGATCTACTGATACATAATAGCGACTTTCCGGATCGTTAGGCGACAGCGAAGGCGAGCCGGTGGCCGCACCCTGCATGACCACGGCGAAAATAGTCGGCAGCACAAGCAAGGCGGTGGTCAGGGAAGCCAGCAGTCCACCGATGACGGCTCGGCCGAGCGGTGCCGTCTGCTCCCCACCTTCGCTCCAACCCAGAGCCATGGGAATCATACCCGCGATCATGGCCAGGCTGGTCATGGCGATGGCGCGGATGCGGCTACGCGCACCGAGGCGACCTGCCTCTTCCGCCGAGTGACCCTGGCGGCGATATTGTTCAGCAAAAGCCACCAGCAAGATCGCGTTGGCCACCGCCACGCCGATCGCCATGATCGCCCCAATGAACGACTGGACGTTCAGCGTAGTGCGAGTCAACAGGAGCGCCAGCACCACGCCGAACAGCACGGCCGGCACTACTGCCAGCGCCGTCAGCGCCAGCCGCACCGACTGGAAGTAGCCGGTCAGAAGGAGCAGGATGACCACCACGGCTACAAGCAAACCAAAGCCCAGCCCCTCGAATAGTTCCTGCATCGGCACCAGCTGGCCGCGAATATCTACCTGCACACCTTCCGGTGGCTTACCGGCAGCGGCCAGGGCGCGCAACACTTTTTGCCGGACACGTCCCAGGTCTTCTCCCGCAATGTTGGCGGTCAAGCTGATCAGCCGACGCATGTTGTAGCGGTCCACTTCGCCAGGCATGGTGCTGGGTCGCACTTCGGCAACGTCGCGCAGCAGCAGCGGAGGATGTAGACTTCCCGTATCGTGCAGGGTCGCCTCCTCTTCGCTACCTTTCACCGGCACCAGTTCGACATCCTTGGGCGAACGCATCAACGCCTGGGGAATTTCTACCTGCACCTGATAACCGATACCGCTGGTCGGATCACGCCAGTAATTCGGCACCAGGAACCGACTCGAAGAAGTAGCGGCAACCAGAGATCGGGCGATCTCCTGCACGCTGACACCGGTCATGCCCGATTTGTGTCGGTCAATGGCCACCTCGACAGTCGGGTAATCGAGGGATTGGACGAAACGCAGGTCGCGCAGCGATGCGATTTTACTCAGCTGGGCATGGAGCTTTTCCGCGTAGGCCCGCAGGTCGTCCAGCTTCGGTCCGCTAACGGCCACCTCGATCGGCGCCGGCGAGCCCAGGCTCATCACTTCGCTGATCATGTCGGCCGGTTCAAATGCTAGTGAAAGTTCCTGCAAACGCGTTTCGACTTCCTGCGGGTCTTCGCCAGCAGCGACCCATCGCTGGGCCGTCCAGGAACGCAAATGGTCAGGCAGCTTTTGTCGAAGCCGCTCTTTCAGTTCCTCCATGCGCATCACGCCACGCCGGAAAGCCATTCGCAACACTGCTTCTTCCGGGCCGCTCATCCACTGATAAATGGCATTGATCGGATAGCTTGGCGGAATAGCTCCAACATAACCAAGGGAGATGAGGACATTGTCCGGCCCGACTTCCTGGGCGATGAACCGCAGCGCTTCGCGCGCGATCGCTTCGGTTTCCTCGATACGGGTGCCCGGGGGAGCGCGGAGTCGGAACTGCAATTGCCCCGCATCCACCGGCGGGAAAATTTCCATTCCCAGAATGCTGCCCAGGGCAATCGTCCCGACCACAGCCACTAGCGCATACGCACTGATTAGCACTTTACGCCAGCGCAGCAACCAGACCAGGATGCGATCCAGACCGCGAACAAAAATCGAATCAGGCTCCGGGGAGTGTGAGTCCCCCGCGGCGTGCGGGCCGGCATGCTCACCACTTTTCTTCAGCAGCCACACCGACATCACCGGAACAAATGTGCTGGAAAGGATGTAGCTGGCGATCATGGCAAAGCCCACTGCCAGGGACAGCGGGATGAATAATGCCTGGGCCACGCCACGCATGAACAAAGCGGGAGAATGAACACGGCAAGGATGCAGAGCATGGCCAGCAGTCGAGGTACTTGCGTTTCCTGCACGCCCCGCCAGACCGCCAGGGCCACCGAATCGGTGGTTTGCATCTGGCGATGGATGTTTTCGACAGCGACGGTGGCTTCGTCCACAAGAATACCCACGGCCAGTGCCAGACCGCCCAGGGTCATGAGGTTGACGGTCTGTCCCGAAAGCGCCAACGCAATTAACGCGGCAATCAACGCCAGGGGAATGTTGAAGATCACTACCAGCACGCTACGTCAGTCGCGCAGGAAGACCAGCACCATCAGCCCCACCAGTCCAGCTGCCAGCAGACTTTCAAAAGCCAGTCCCCGCAAGGCGTTGCTGACCAGAGGCGACTGGTCGAATTCGAAACGCACCTGGATGTCGCCCGGCTGAGGCGTGACAGCATCCAGAACACTCTGCATGCGAGGGAGTTCGGCTTTGACAGCGTTGACGACGGCGAGCGTGCTGGCATCGGCTCGTTTGGTCACTGGCAGGTACACCGCTCGCCGGCCATTCACCAGCGCGTAACCGGTCACGATGTCGCTGGCGTCTTCAATCCGCGGGGCGACATCGCGCAGGAACACTCCCGGACGAATCGCGATGTCCCCAAGTTCCTGTGGGCGGAGTACCATGGTGTTGGCCGGAACCAGCGGCATGCTGGTCGCTGTGCGGATGTTGCCAGAGGGACTGATGGTGTTGCCAGTCACCAGCGCGTGCACCACGTCGTCGGCCGACAGATTGTAACTGCGCAGCCGATCCGGATCGGCGTGAATGACAATCGTGCGTGCGCTGCCCCCGAACGGCGGCGGTGCCGATACCCCAGGAATAGACGCAAACATCGGCCGTACCCGGAACAGCGCTTTGTCTTGGATCTCCTCAATTGGCAGCCGATCGCTGGATAACACCAAATAGCCGACCGGCAGGCTCCCAGTATCGAAGCGCATGACGAATGGCGGTACCGTGCCCGGCGGCATAAATGCTCGCGAACGATTCACCTGCACCACGGTCTCCGCCATCGCCTGGGCCATGTCCGTGCCGGGATGGAAAAACAATTTACATGATCGCCACGCCCTGCACGTTCTTCGATTCAACGTGGTGAATGCCGTTGATGTACAGGAAGTGGTATTCGTAATAGTTGGTGAGCAGCCCCTCCATCTGCAACGGGTCCATGCCGCCGTAAGGCTGACAGACGTAAATGACGGGGAGGTTGAGCGAGGGAAAGATGTCCACTTTCATGCGGCTGTAGGCAAGCCAGCCAGCACCGATCAATCCCGTCATCATCACCAGGATCGTAATGGGTCGGCGCAGGGCAAATTCCAGGGGATTCATCAAAGCACACTCCTGAACAATCGCACGTTGCTGGTCAGTGCGGCGGGCTTTGCAGTTCTCTACGCAGGTCTCGGCACCAAAGTTCACCCGTGGTAGATCGACACTACATCCGAGTTCATAGATTATAGTGCGAAAACTACCGCGGGTAAAGGCACGGCACGTCGCTTCGGTGAGAAGATAATTCTGCCTCTGGCAAAACAACACCAGAGACGGACACAGATTTCGGCGGTTCTGCTTGTTGGGAACCAAGTCCGAGACCACCACAGACTTGTGCGCGAAGCGTCTGTGATAGCCGAGGCCAGTCCCGCAGTACCCAAGGCAACAACCCGACACAGGGCAGGATTGTTACGGTTGGGGCTTTGCGGGTTGATCGTGCGCCGGTGCTTCGGACCTGGGCTTTTCCGAACGAGCCGTAGACTCGATCAGGAGTTGAGCCGGCTGACCCAACGTGTGATACAGGCGAAATTGGGCACGATTACTATCCGCCACGGCGGCATAATAGTCGCGATAGGCTTGTTCCAGCTGGCCAATGGCAGCCACCACTTCCTGCGGACGGATGACCAGGATGGGCACGCCACCGATACTTTTGGTTTGCTGGATTCCTTCCAGGCTGATTTGCGCCGTGGCCAGTGCCTGTTTGAGTTCGTCTTCGGCGAGTCGAGCGCGTCGCAAGGCACTTTGCAGCTGAGCGTATGCCTGAACTACCTGGGCGAGAATCTGGTCGCGCAGGCGAAAGAATTGGAGCAAGGCCTGTTGATGCACCGCTTCTCGCTGCCGCACCACCGCGTCGTTGCCTAGTCCGAGATTCTGGAATTGCCACAGCAGCTGCAAGTCTATAGAGTTGCGCCAGCCGAACGCCCCGAGGTCATCGTTGAGACCTCCGCCGAAGTATCCGCCGGCCAGTGTACCGCCGGGATTCGTCGCCGCTCCGCGAAGGACCACATTGGGCAGGAACGGCCGCCACCGTTCCTGGCGTACTTGGGTCAAGGTGGCTTCGACCAGGGCGCGCTGCGAGGCCAATTCCGGCCGGTTCCGTAGAGCGACAGCAGCCAGCTCATCGAGGTCGCGATCGGGCTCAATCAGTTGCACGCGGCAATGCGGCGGTTCCAACGGGACGACGACAGCGGTGGCCTCCAGCCGCAGTATGCGGTTCAATTCGGCGCTGGCAACTTTCCAGCGCTCATAGGCGCTTTCCAATGCCTGGCGACGCCGGGCGATCTCAGCGGCGACGCGGCTGCGTTCCAGACCTGGGACAAGACCAGCCTCGACCAGCCTGTCCACCCGCTTGCCCAGGTCCTCAGTGCGCTCGAGAGTCGCAGCCAGACCGAGCACCTCGCCGCGGGCTTGCTGAACGGCGAAATAGGCTTCCGCTACTTCCAGCAGCACATCATTGCGTACTGCCTGGAGTTCGTTTTGCCTGGCCGCGGCCACCTGCCGGGCTACCAGCGGTGCGTAGATCGCGTCCGTTACTGCAAAAAGCACTCCTGGCGACGCTCCCAGCATCAGCGATTGCTTGCTGGTATCGAACAGATGCCCGGCCACATCCTGAATTCGGCCATCGTGGCGGAAATAATCCGCGCCCAGGAAAATGGTCGGCAGCCAGAGTACCTGTGCCCGTTGAAGTTCGGCCTCGGCTTCCTGCAACCGCTGGCTTGCCAGAGCTATCTCCAGCGGATTGACCCCCGCCAATTGCAACGCTGTCGGCAGATTAATCGGCAAGGTCCGACCGCTGCTTCTTTCGCCATTCGGCACCGGTACTTTCGTCTCCACAGGTGTTCGCGGCGGCGGCTTGTCTTCTTCAATCCCGGTCACCGGCAGGGCCTGGACAGCTTCCATCTCCGCTGGCACTTCGTAAGCATCGCGCAGAGCGGCTGGATAACAGCCCAGCATCAGCATCGCGCTGAGCACAGCGCGAGAAGCCAGGAGCCTCATACACACGTCTCCTATTCCCTGCCGATAGCTCTCAAAGGTATCTCATCCGCCAGAAAACAACCCCGCACTAAACTGCGGCAGCCAATCGCAGTCCCGTGCTCTTCTTTCGCTGCGCATACGCATCATCATAATAAGAAGCAATCGTTGGCTCTCGGGTTGCTGGCCTAAAATATCGGCGAGTGGGTTTACACTGTGCCACTTTTTCGCTCCGCCTGCCGTATCCCCAGCACGAGAGTCGGAGCGGTGGGCGTCAGCCCAGCGCGGCTCAGCAAACGTGGCAGCAACCCTGGTCCAGCGCATGTGCGCATGCGTTTACGCACGCTGGACCAGGAGCAGGGGGCGTCGGCCCGCCGTGGCTCGGCAAACGGAAAGCCGACGACGTTATCGCACACATTTCCACGCGGAAGCAAGAGCAGGGGGCGTAAGCCCCCCGTGGTTGGCCGACCGCGATTGCGACAGCGTCCGCCAACGCACCGGCGACAGTCTCCCGAACAATAGCGGAGGCGCCTGTGCAAGTACGTCTCCAGTCCCACGGTGGGTCCACGCCCGCCCCTCCTGGTCGCGTGTGCGTTCGTGCATCGCAAAAGTCGCAATTTCGCCGGTTAACGTGCGCGTCGCAACGCGCAAGAGCGGGGGGCGTAAGCTCCGCGTGGTCAACGAAACGTCTTAGCAGTGGAACCCGACTTCTGCACGCTTGCATTGTTCCGTGCAGACGCCTAGGAGCGGAAGGAGTAGGCCCCCCGTGCGTTGTTCGTGGCCACACGCAGCAGCGTCCGCCAACACACCGGTCGGCAGTCTCCCCAACAGTGGCGGTAGCGCCTTTACAAGTGCGTCAGCGTGACACACGGCGGGCTGACGCCCGCCGCTCTTGTGTATGGCGTCCGCTCGACGGTGAAAAAGCGACTTTTGCGCTGCACAAACGCGTGTTCGCCGCAACAAGAGCGGGGGGCGTAAGCCCCCCGTGGCGATCGGTCAACGCACTCGCAAGGGAATGCGACTTTTGCGATGTACGAACGCATGTGCACAAGAGCGGGAGGCGTGAGCCCCCCGTGGTTACACGACCGCGATTGTAACGGCGTTCACCAACACGCCGGGCGACAGTCTTCCGAACAGTGCCGGTAGCGCCTGTGCAAGTCCGTCAGTGCGACACACGGCGGGCTGACGCCCGCCGCTCCTGCTGGTGCTGTTAACCCTTTAGAAAAGGGAACTTCCTCTGCGAATACCCCTTGCGGTTCGCACAGCTGGCTTAACCGCCGCGACTGGTGAGCATATGGGTTGACCGCAACCAGAGTTAGGAAAGCCCATGGCAAAGGTTACGGTGCCTCGTGCATATTGGCACCTGGTGCCTAACGAGAGGCAGGAGCCCGGCAGCAAATTTTACGGTTGCCCCAAGCGAGTAAACTGACTATATTGGTTCTGTTTAAACTTGCGAAGGATTCAAACAGGATTGACGGAGATGCGCTTCTGGCTGCTGGACCGGATAGTCGCCTACGAGGCCGGCAAGCGTTTGCAGGCGATTAAACGGCTAACGCTGGCCGAGGAATACCTGGCGGAGCATTTTCCCGCGTTTCCCGTAATGCCGGGCGTGCTAATGCTGGAAGCCTTGGTTCAGGCGGGAAGCTGGCTGGTGCGGCTGAGTGAAGATTTTGCCCACAGCGTAATTGTCTTGAGGCAGGCAAAGGGGATAAAATACGGAAGCTTCGTCGAACCGGGAAAATGCCTCCGCCTCAGTGTCGAACTGACTGCGCCGGCGCTGCCGCCGCCGAGCGAATTGGTCTGGCTGAAGGCAGCTGGCGACGTGGATGGAACACCGACTGTCTCGGCCAGAATTGGCCTGGCGCGATATAATCTAGCCGATCGGCTGCCGGACGGATCGGAGCTTGACGCGGAGCTAAAAACCGTATATCGGCGGCAATTAGCGCTGCTGCTCCAGTCTAGTAGCGGGAGAGAACCACAGTGATGTCGCCACACAAGCTGGGAGGGAGTGTCGCCGGCCGTCGGTGAGGAATATTCCTGGCTGAACGTCCAACAAGCAGCTCACCTGGGCCAGCAAAAGATTGCAGGGGATGGACAGGCGAATTTCCTTTGCCGAACAGGAGTTAGCGAAATAAACCCGTCCGGATCGGCCTGGTTCGCCGCCGTGCCCTAAACCGAAATCCGGAGAAGTGGATGCGATTGCAGGGACAGGTCGCGATCGTGACTGGAGGGAGTCGCGGTATCGGCCGTGCGATAGCGGAATTGTTTGCGGCCGAGGGTGCCCGCGTGGCCGTGGTTTATCGTGGTCAGCACCAGGCTGCCGAGCAGGTAGTCCGCGGCATTACCGAGCGTGGCGGCTGTGCTCGTGCGTATCCCGTGGACGTGACCGATCTTGCCGCAGTCAAGAACTGTGTCGAGCAGGTGCTGGCCGAATGGGGACAGATTGACATCCTGGTCAACAGTGCTGGGGTGATTCAAGATGGACTGTTTTTGCAGATGGAACCCGAGGCATGGTACCGGGTGGTGCAAACCAACCTGCACGGCACATTTCACTTCTGTCGGGCGGTGGTGGAAACAATGTTTCGGCGCCGCCGTGGACGAATTATCAATATATCGAGTGTGGCAGCGGAACGAGCGAATCGCGGGCAGACCAATTACGCGGCCAGCAAGGGAGCCATCAACGCCTTTACGCGGGCGCTGGCGGTGGAACTGGCCAGTCGCAATATTACCGTCAACGCAATTGCCCCAGGCTTTATCGAAACCGACATGACCCAGGCAGTGCGGAACGTGGCCGGCGAGCAAATTCAGAGGGCCATTCCCATGCGGCGCCTCGGCAAGCCGGAAGACGTCGCCCGGGTGGCACTCTTTCTAGCCAGTGAGGACAGCGCTTACATAACGGGCCAAGTGATCACAGTGGACGGCGGCCTGAGTCTGGGCGGAGCTTCTGCGTAGGCGCAGCCAGAAGCAGCTGGGCTCGTCCAGATTGCTCCAGTCTCCGCCCTTCGGCAGCCGACCCATTCAGCAAAGGAGGTCTCGAACCATGCCGTCCAAACAGGAGATTTACGAAAAGGTGGTCGCCACGTTGGTGGACTCGCTCAATGTCGACCCGGAAGAGATTCGCCCGGAAGCTACGTTGCAGGGCGATCTCGGAGCGGAGTCCATTGATTTTCTCGATATCGTCTTTCGGCTGGAACGGGGCTTCGGTATCAAAATTCCGCGTGGCGAACTGTTTCCGGAGTCCATCTTCCAGGGCGACCCGGAGTATGTCCAGGACGGCAAGGTTACGCCGAAAGGAATCGAATTGCTGCGGCAACGGCTGCCGTTCGCCGACATTGACTCCTTCGCTAAAGACCCGCAGGTGAACAAGATCAGCGACCTGTTCACCGTGGAGATGATTACCCGCTACATCGAAAGCAAGCTCCAGGCCGAGGAAGTCACCGCCCCGTCCGCCAGCTGAGGCGGGATAGCATGCGCTGGGTCTGGATCGATCGCTTCGTCGCTTTCGAGCCGGGTAAACGTGCTCGCGCCGTCAAGAATCTGAGTCAGGCCGAGGATTACTTCCGGGATCACCTGCCGGGGTATCCGGTATTCCCGGCGACGTTGCTGCTGGAAGGCCTGGCCCAGACCGGTGGTATTCTGGCTGGACAGGCGGGCGATTTTCGCCACAATGTCGTGCTGGCGAAAATCCACACCGCTCAACTCCACCGCGAGGTCTATCCCGGCGAAATGCTGGAGTACGAGGTGGAGTTGGTGGATTACCGCGCCGAAGGGGCGACGGTGCGCGGGCGAGCACTGGTCGGCACCGAACTGGTTGCCGAAGCCGAAATCCTGTTCGCCCACGTCAGCCCCGATAAAACGACCGGCAGCGGATCAGCCGCAGAGAACTTCGTCTTTACCGGCGATTTGAAGAAACTGCTCGGCCTGAACCGCCTGCTGCCGACGCAGCCTTCCCCGTCCACAACGGGGCCTGATTGATCATGGAGGCAAAGGTCTTCATTACCGGCATCGGCTTGATCACGCCACTGGGTTGGCGGGCGGAGACGATCTGGCAGAATCTCCGCAGCGGCGTCAGTGGTGTGCGCCGCATCCGCCTGTTCGACCCGAGCGCCTTGCCCACACAATTCGCCGGCGAAGTCCCCGATTTCGACCCCAAGGAGTTTGTCGATCGCAAAGATCGCAAAGCGCTCAAGGTCATGTCGCGGCCGATTCAACTGGCGGTCTGTGCGACCAACCTGGCTCTGCAGGACGCCGGGATCGATCCCGCCCGGCTCGATGCGACCCGTTTCGGCGTCGTGTACGGAGCCGGACTAATTGCCAGCGAACTGGAAGAACTTGGCCCGGCAGCCCGGCTGTGTACCAACGGCCAGCCGTATTTCGTGGATATGGAAAAGTGGGGACGGGACGGTCTGGCCGCCATGCCACCGCTCTGGATGCTCAAATACCTGCCGAATATGCTCGCCTGCCACGTCAGCATTCTCCATAACGCCCAGGGGCCCAACAATTCCATCACTCAGGGCGATGTCTCTTCGCTGCTGGCGTTGGGGGAAGCGTGGCAAATCTTACGGCGAGGATTGGCCGATGTCATGCTCACCGGTGGGGGCGATAGTCGGCTCAATCCGTTGAGCATGGCGCGGCTCTGTTTGTTTGCGCCGGTGAGCCGACGCAACCACGCTCCCGAAGAAGCCTGCCGTCCTTTCGACCGCGACCGTGACGGTCTGGTTCCTGGAGAAGGTGCAGCGATTTTTGTCCTGGAAAGCGAGACGCATGCCCGCCAGCGCGGCGCGAAAGTCTATGGCGAAATCGTCGGCTTCGCCTCCGGTTTTGACCCCCAGCGAACCGGCGAAGTGCTGGCAGAGGTGATCGGACAGGCGCTGCGCCAGGCGGGTGTCGGCCCAGAGGCGATTGACCATATCAACGCCCACGGTTACAGCACGCGGCAGGACGACATCTGGGAGTCGGCGGGACTGGTGCGGGTCTTTGGCCGGCATAATCCTCACGCCCCCGTGTTCGCGGCCAAGAGTTACTGGGGCAACCTCGGTGCTGCCGCTTCCGTCGCCGAACTCGCCATCAGCCTGCTGGCCTTCCAGCACGGTTTGCTTCCTCCGACACGCAATTACCGCGAACCGGATCCCGACTGTCCGATTCATGTTCTGGCCGGTCGCTGGCGCGAACCGCGAACCGACTATTGTCTGAAAGTGGCGATCGGAGAACGCGGGCACTGTGCCGCCGCCGTCATTCGCCGATTTTCCTGAAACCTGGTGATCCCGGGGAGACATACCCCGCTGCTGCGAGCGTCTGGCTATGCGTCGTCGAGTGGTCATAACAGGAATGGGTGCAGTAACGCCGCTGGGCCACAGCGTGGCGGAGCTGTACCGCCGGCAGGTTGAAGGGCAAAGCGGCGTGGCGCGCATTACCCATTTCGACGCCCGCACTTTTCCCACGCAAATTGCGGCGGAAGTACGCGATTTCGACTTGCGGCAATTTCTCGGCAGCGACGCTGCACGCTTTGAACATGCCGGTGCCAACTGCCGCTATGCCCTGGCCGCCGCTCAACAGGCCCTCGAAGATGCCGGTTTACTCGGCGGTGGAGTCAACCGTCGGCGGTTCGGAATTTATCTGGGCACTGGCGAGGGTCAGCAGGATTTCTTCGCCTTCATCAGCCTGATCGGCCGCTGTTTTAATCCGGAAACGCAAACGGTGGATACGCGGCAGTTTACCGAGTTGGCGTTACGGGAACTGCACGCGGGTCGCGAACGCGAACAGGAACCGCATACCACAGTCGCCCACCTCGCCGAGTATTTCGACCTCCGCGGGCCGAACTACAACTGCCTCACCGCTTGCGCTGCCAGCAGCCAGGCTATCGGTGAAGCGGTGGAACTGGTCCGCCGTGGCGAGGCCGACATCATGCTGTCCGGCGGCAGCCACAGCATGATTCATCCGTTCGGCGTAACCGGGTTCAATCTGCTGACGGCACTATCCACCCGCAATGACGAGCCGACCAAAGCTTCCAGACCGTTCGATGCGCTCCGCGACGGTTTTGTGCTCGGGGAAGGAGCCGGTATGGTCGTTCTCGAAGAACTCGAACATGCCCGCCGACGCAAGGCTCACATCTACGCCGAGGTAACAGGCTACGGTCTCAGCGCCGATGCATTCCGCATTACCGACAGCCACCCCGAAGGGCGTGGGGCCATCGCTTGCATGGCCGATGCTATTCGCGATGCCGGCTTGCGACCGCAGGACATCGGCTACATCAACGCCCACGGCACCAGTACGCAGGTCAATGACCGCGTGGAAACGCTGGCGATCAAAAAGGTATTCGGCGAATCTGCCTACCGCGTGCCGATCTCCTCGAGCAAAAGCATGCTGGGCCATCTGATTGCCGCCGCCGGGGTCGTGGAATTGATCACCTGCGTGATGGCCTTACGGCACGGCGTGCTTCCGCCGACTATCAACTACGAATATCCCGATCCCGAATGCGACCTCGATTACATCCCCAATGTGGCTCGCGAGCAACGGGTCGAGCATGTGCTGAGCAATAGTTTCGGATTTGGCGGCCAGAACGTTTCCCTGGTCGTCAGCCGATTCCGCGATTGACCAGACGCCGGGCCCAACTCATGGTAAACTTTCTCTTGAAGCCGCAGCGATTTTTCTTTCAATAAATACCAGCCCAACCCGGATGGTAAGTGACACCTTCCGGCCAGCCCTGAGATGCGCACCTGGAGGAGGAAACCGTGGACTGGCTGACGAGCTTGCTCACCTGGTTGTTGGCTTCTGCCGTAATCGCAGTGGCGGCGTTTGCTTTGTTGCTGGTTTGGATTTTTTTCCGATATGTCGGCATCATTATGCGGATTTTTCAGGAAAAACCGATCTTCATCATTCCGCGGGGCGAACCCTTGCCGGAGGCTGAGGATGTTACTTTTCCGACCCGCGATGGATTGTTGTTGTGTGGTAGTTACCTGCGGACTGGTCGGCCCCGTCGCCGCGGGGTGATCCTGTTCGGTACGGAGTTCGGTTCCAATCGCTGGTCGTGTTATCCCTATTGCCGCGGCTTGCTGGCGGCGGGCTTCGACATCTTCACCTTTGAATTTCGCAATTGCGGTGACAGCGAGGGCTTGCCGGATTACGAGCCGTTGCAGTGGGTTACGGATTATGAAGTGGAGGACGTGCGCTCGGCCATCCGTTACCTGCGGAGCCGAGCCGACGCCGACCCCCGCGGGATCGGCTTTTTCGGGGTCAGCCGGGGTGGTTCCGCCGGACTGATTGCCGCCGCCAGCGAACCGTATATTCGCTGCGTCGTTACCGACGGCGCATTCGCTACCATCAGCACCATGGTGCCGTACATGCAGAAGTGGGTGAGTTTGTACAGCCTGCGCTGGAATATGTACCGCTACTTCCCGCGCTGGATTTACGTGCTGGCGGCGCAGATGGCGCTGTGGCGCTTGTCGCGGCAACGCCGCTGCCAATTTCCCAGTCTCGAGCGCGCCATCGCCCAGATTGCTCCACGACCGTTGCTGATGATCCACGGCGGCAACGACACGTACATCCGCCCGGAATGGGCCCGGGAACTGTTCGCTCGCGCCGGCCAGCCCAAGGAACTCTGGATCGTCGAAGGAGCCAAACATAACCAGGCCGTTCAGATCGCCGGCGAGGAGTACCAGGAGCGCATTTGCCAGTTCTTCCTAACGCACCTGGGTGGCGGCCGGAAAACTCGGCTCGACCTGCCGCAACCCGTCGAGACCGGCTGAGGCTTGACCGATCTCTGGGATAAAAAGTATCGCGGGTGTCCCAGCGCCAGCCCGATAACTATGAGCGCAATGCGGGGGCGTAACCGTGTGTGAGCGTACGGCCCTCGCTTGGCTCAGCAGCCAATGGGAATGGGAACATGTTAGTGTGGTTGGCACGCAAGATACTGGCCTTCTTTGCGAAACGGCAAGCGCGACGTTGGGCCGCCGAGTTCGATCACGCTACCCACTCGCCCTGGAAAGTGCAGCAGGCTCTGCTCCAGCGCATCCTACTGCGGCACCAGCATACCCGGTTTGGTCGCCAACACCGTTTTGCGGAAATTCGCACGCTCGCGGACTTCCGCCTGCACCTTCCCATTCGCCGCTATGAGGATTTCGAGCCGTACATCGAGCAGGTCAAACGTGGCCAACTCGATGCGCTATTAGGCGATGACCGCGTGCTCATGTTCGCCTTGACCAGCGGGACGACCGCCAGCCGCAAGTTCATCCCCGTAACTGACCAGTATCTCGCCGACTACCGCCGGGGTTGGACGGTTTGGGGCTGGCATGTGTACCAGGCGCATGCCCATGCGCTAATGCGCCCGATCCTGCAACTGGTCAGCGATTGGGAGGAATTTCGTACCGAAGCAGGAATTCCCTGCGGCAGTGTCAGCGGATTAACAGCGCACATGCAGAAGCGGGTCATCCGCTGGGTCTATTGCATGCCGAGTTGCACGGCGAAAATCCGCGACATTCAGGCCAAGTACTACGTCGCCCTGCGTTTGAGCCTGCCGCGACCGCTGGGACTGATTATCTCCGCCAATCCCAGCACGATCGTCAACCTGGCCCGCACGCTCGATCGCTATAAGGAACAGCTCATTCGCGATCTCTACGATGGCGGACTTTGGTCGGGCGTGGAGGTGCCGCCAGAGATTCGTTCGGCTTTACGCCCGCGTCTTGGCCGACACCGCCCTCGCGCTCGCGAACTCGACCGGCTCGCCGAACGCACCGGCGCCTTGCGACCCGTGGACGTCTGGCCGAGCCTGGCCATGCTCGGTAACTGGACCGGTGGCAGTGTCGGCGCTTATCTGCGTCTGTATCCGCGCTATTTCGGCGACACGCCCGTCCGCGACCTGGGACTGCTGGCCAGCGAAGGCCGATTCAGCATTCCCATCGCCGATCACACGGCCAGCGGCGTGCTCGACATCACCAGCCACTTTTTCGAGTTCATCCCCGCTGAGGAAATTGAATCGCCCCAGCCTACCGTCCTGACCGCCGACGAGGTCCAGGAAGGCCGCGATTACTTCCTTATCCTCACCACCGCCTACGGGCTGTACCGCTACAACATTTTCGATCTTGTGCGGGTGACTGGCTTTTATCACCGCACGCCGATGATCGCCTTCCTCAATAAGGGCAGCCATTTTGCCAACATCACCGGGGAAAAACTTTCCGCCTTCCAGGTCAGCGAAGCGATGCGGGAATCCCTGGCCGAACTCGGTCTCGCCCTGACCAACTACACGCTCGCCCCGTGCTGGGACGAAGAACGCCCTTACTACGGCCTGTTCGTGGAGAAGAGCGAGCCCGTGAGCGAGTCGGACTTGCTTCGGCTGGCCGACGTGCTCGACCGCCGATTGCGGCACGCCAACTCCGAATACGATGAGAAACGCAAAAGTCGCCTTGGCGGCATCCGTGTGCTGGTCGTCGCCGCTAACGCCCTGCACGATTGGGATCGCCAGCGCTTACGCCGAACCGGCGGCACCCCCGAACAGTACAAGCATCCCGTCCTAGTTCCCGACTTTTCCTTCCGCGAGAAACTTCCCGTGCTCAGGGAACTCGCTCCTGCTTCCCCAGAGAGGCACGCCACGCATGCTGAGTAGTTCGGCGTGCTGGCCCAGCTCCCGCAACGTGGTGGCAAGCAACTGCCGCAGGCCGCCCGAAAATCATCCGTTCGCCGGAAGCCGCCTCTTCACCGCCTCTCGCGTCCGGCTGCTGGCGACCGTACTGACTGGTCATCCCGGCCACGTGTGCGCCAATAGATTGCTCTCTTGCTCATTTTCGCTGCGAGCGCGGGGAGATCGGCACTTCACGGAGCCTGTTCACGCAAATCGCCGATGTACCATACCCGCACCGTTTTGTCATCGCTTCCCGAAACGACGTGTCGGCCATCGGGCGTCACCGCGACGCTATAGACGTAATTCCGGTGCCCCGGGAACTGGCGCACTTCTTGCCCGTTCATGGTTTGCTCCTTTCTGAAAGGGTTCGGGGGCAATCCTCGTGCCCCGTGAACCGGCGCACTTCTTGCCCCGTCGCCAGGTCCCACAAGCGCACCGTTTTGTCATCGCTTCCCGAAACAACGTATCGGCCATCGGGCGTCACCGCGACGCTCCTGACCCAATTCCGGTGCCCCGTGAACCGCCGCACTTCTTGCCCGTTCATGGTTTGCTCCTTTCTGAAAGGGTTCGGGGGCAATCCTCGTGCCCCGGGAACTGGCGGCTACTTCCCCGGCAGCAAATCGCCGATGTACCACACCCGCACCGTTTTGTCCAAGCTTCCCGAAACGACGTATCGGCCATCCGGCGTCACCGCGACGCTCCTGACCGAACTCTGGTGCCCCGTGAACCGCCGCACTTCTTGCCCCGTCGCCAGGTCCCACAAGCGCACCGTTTTGTCATCGCTTCCCGAAACGACGTGTCGGCCATCCGGCGTCACCGCGACGCTCCTGACCCAATTCCGGTGCCCCGTGAACCGGCGCACTTCTTGCCCCGTCGCCAGGTCCCACAAGCGCACCGTTTTGTCATCGCTTCCCGAAACGACGTGTCGGCCATCGGGCGTCACCGCGACGCTCAAGACCCAATCCTGGTGCCCCGGTGAACCGCCGCACTTCTTGCCCCGTCTCCAAGTCCCACAAGCGCACGGTTTTGTCCCAGCTTCCCGAAACGACGTGTCGGCCATCGGGCGTCACCGCGACGCTCAAGACCCTATTCTGGTGCCCGGTGAACCGCCGCACTTCTTGCCCCGTCTCCAGGTCCCACAAGCGCACCGTATTGTCATCGCTTCCCAAAAACCCGCTTCCCGAAACGACGTGTCGGCCATCGGGCGTCACCGCGACGCTATTGACCGGCCCCTCGTGCCCCGTGAACCGCCGCACTTCTTGCCCCGTCCTCAGGTCCCACACCCGCACCGTATTGTCATCGCTTCCCAAAAACCCGCTTCCCGAAACGACATGTCGGCCATCCGGCGTCACCGCGCCGCCCCTCGCCGCCGCCCCGAAGCGGTTCGAGGGGCTGGGGAGGCTCCATCATCCCGTCACCACCCGCTCCGCTGAAGCGCTCGCCTACTACGAGCAGGGACTGCGGCTCTACCACTCCTACGTCTATGGCGACGCCGCCCGCTGCTTCCAGTACGCCTGCCAGCTCGATCCGAGCGCCCCGATGTTCTACTGGGCGTTGAGCCGCGCCCTCAGCCGCTCCCGCATCGACGGGATCACGGCGGAGCAGGCCGCATTTCGCGCGGTGGAGCTGGCGGCGAACGCGCCCGAGAAGGAGCGGTGGTTCGTGGTCGCCCGCGCGCTCGAGGTCAGCGGCCCGCAGCAGCGGGAGGCGTTCCTCGACACGCTCGATGCGGCGATCGCGCGCTACCCCGACGATGCCGAGCTCTGGGTCTGGCGCGGGCGATCCCTCGGCGATGGAGCGCAGGCGGCGATCCCCTACCATCTGGCGGCGCTCCAGGTCAATCCCGACCACCCCTCCGCCAATCACGAGCTGGTGCACGCCTACGAAGGGACGAGCCGACCCGCGCTCGGCTGGCCCTACACCGTCGCCTATCGGCGGAGCGCCCCGAATATGCCCCATGCGCACCACATGCAGGCCCACCTGGCGATGCGCCTCGGTCGGTGGGACACGGCGATCGAGTGCACGGGGCGATCGGTCGCGCTCTCGAAGGCGGGCTTCCCCGACTCCCAGCAGCCGCACCACGTCGACATCATGGCCCGCTGCCTGCTCCACCAGGGCCGCTTCGCCGCCGCGCGCGCCGAGGAGAAGATCGATCGCAACGGACTGCCGTGGGCACGGATTCTCCTGCGCGAGCAAGCCTACGACGAGCTGTTCCGCTGGGTCGAGGCACGTCGTGCCCGAGCGCCGGCGGATGCCGCCTACATCGCGGCGCTCGCCCACCTCGATCGCGGGGATGTCGGCCGTGCGCGCGACGAGTTGGCTCGCCTCGAGGCGCTGCTCGGCAGAACGAATCCGACCCCCTACGCCCTGGTCGAGGTGCGGGGCCGCGTCCTCGTGCACTCCGGCCAGTGGGAGGAGGGGCTGAAGGTGCTGCGCGAGGGCGCCGCACGGGTGGTGACCGATTACGGTCAGCACGCCTGGGGCCAGGGAAGCCTCATGCTCGAGGCGTGGGGCGAGGCGGCACTGGTGGCGGGCGCCTGGGCGGAGGCAGAAGAAGCGTTCCTCGAAGGTTTGGCCCACGAGCACGGGAGCGTGATCAGCGCGCTCGGTTTGCAGGTCGTCGCCGAGCAGCGGGGCCGGCCCGAGCTCGTAGCGCACTATGCGGCGCGAGCGCGGGAGAACTGGAAGCGCGCCGATCCCGGCGCCCTCGAGCGGGAGCTGGCGCGGATGCGGGGACTCGCCGCGGCAGGGGCGCTCGCGCGGCGGCAGGGGACACTCGCCCCCTCCGGAGGTGGCTCATGATCCGAACGCTCCCCCTTTCGGTGCGGCGGCTCGCGTTATGGGCAGGCTGTCTCGTCACAACGGCGGCGATCGCCCAGGCGCCGCTCCGCTCGGGACTGCCCGTCGGCGAGCGGCCGCTGCCGTTCACCGCCAACGTCGTCACCGGTCCCCAGCGCGGCACGCAGCATTGCTACGTCTGCGCCCTCAAGGAGGAGCCGGCGATCGTCGTCTTCGCCCGCACGCCGGACAAGCCGACGGCGCGTCTCATCGCCGGCCTGCACGAGCTCGTCCGCCAGCACGCCGCGATCCGGCTGTTCGGCTGGGTCGTCTTCCTCGGGCCGGCGGACGACGCCGCCGAGGCCGCGCTGGAGCACGAGGTGCTCCGCTACGCCGAGGCGCACGCCATCGCGGGGCTGCCGATCGCCGTCCTCGGCGATCCCCAGGGGCCGCCGGGCTACCTCATCCACCCCGAGGCGGAGATCACGGTGCTGGCGTTCCGTCGCCAGCAAGTCCTCTTCAACCGCGCCTTCCGCAAGGGCGAAGTCACCCGCCGCACCACCGAGCAGCTCTGGCGGGACGCGATCGCCGCCCTGACTCAGCCGTCCGCTCCGTAGCCGGCGAGCATCCGCCGCGCCTCGGCGATCACCCGCTCGCGCAGCCACCGAGGCGACAGCACCTCGACGTGGTGGCCATAGCCGAGTACCCACCGCAGCAGATCGGCTTCCGCCGAGGCGACCAGCCGCATGATCAGGCTGCCGTCCTCCTGCGGCTCCAGCGATTGGCTGGGGTGCCATTGGCGCTCGCGAATTCAGCGCGGCTGATACTCGTCGAATTTGAGGACGATCTCCTCCCGCTCGTCGCCATAGTCCGCGAGATAGGCGGCTTCCGATTCCTGGTTGCGATCGAGCTCCTCACGGAAGGTGAACCGGTCGGTGGTGAGCGCCCATTCGCGGATGCGGCCGAGCATGAACCGCCGCTTCCGGTCGCGGAGCCGATCCCACGCGACGACCATCCAGTCGCCGCGGACGTTGTCGAGGTAGTGCGGCTCGATCGCCCGCTCGGTGACGGCATCGCTGCGAGGGGAGTAATAGACGATCCGCACGACGCGGCGCTCCCGCATCGCGGTGCGGAGATCGCCGAGCAGCTCCGCGGAGAAATCGAGCCCCGTTCCACCGAAGAAGCGAAATCGGTCGGCCACCTCCGAGAGGGCGATGCGGACGCTGTCGTCGAGGTACTGGTTCAACTTCTCGATCGCGCGGCGCAGCGGCTCCTCGAGCGGCGCCCCCAGATAGTGGCGCGAAACCTGCTCCGCCAGGAGCACGGCGAAGAGTTCCCCCTCGCGGATAAAGACGGTCGGCAACCCGTAGGTCGAATCGGTGTAGTGGTAGCCGCCGCGGGCGCGGTTGTAAACGATCGGGGCGTCGAGCGAATCGCGCAGGTAGCACACGGTATTGAACGCCGTGCGGCGGCCGCACTCGAACACCTCCTGCATGCGCTGGACGTTGGGGTAGGTGCCGTTGCGGATTTCCTGATCCAGCCACAGGATCCGGCGCCAGAGGGTGGGGGTCTCGGCAATTCGCCTTCGGCTCGGCATCTCTCCTCCCGCCCGCGATCGGTGGGAGACCGGCTTGCGACCTTCCCTGCGTTTCGATTCGCGGGTGAGCGGTGATTCCCTCTCGCCTTGCCGACCCATCGTCCGGCTCCTCGGGATTCTTTCGATCGCCCGCCGGGTGCAGCGCCGGTGCACCCACGCCATGCTACGATCGTTCCACTCGCTACGAGGCCAGCGGAATCGAGGAAGGAAGAAGACCCACGATGAACCCGCGCAGGCGGTCTCGCCGCACGCCCTGGTTGCTCGAACGGTTCGATGTCGACTGCTGGCTCCTGCTGGTCACCGCATCCGACGTCGACGACTCGCGGCTCGCCGCGGCTTTACATCTGCTGACCAAGACCGGAACGACCCGAGCGATCCTCGACGTGCGCGCCGTGCCGCGGGGAGCGCGCCGTGCCCGACGGCTGCTCGCCTCCCTGCGGCCGCGACCGCTGGTGTGCGCGATCATCGCCCGCGAGCGCTATGGCGTGGAGACGCTCGGCCTAACCGAAATCGCCTACGTGACGAGCCTGCGCGAGGCGCGGCGGCTGGTCGCTCCGCCCCCGGCGTCGCCTGACGGGTGGGAGTGACCGCCATGCCCGCCGCGCGGCGAGCGCTTGACAACCGGTGCGTCCACTCCCATCCTTGTCCATGGGGAACGCCTCCCCGCGCGATGGAAGGAGGGCGAAGGTGTTGCGCGATCTCGTCGACACGCTCCTCGCGACCGGTATCGCACAGGCGCGACCGACCGGCGGTCGCCCGCCGTCTCGCCCCCCGGCGCCCCGCCGCCATCCCCCACGACGCTACGACCGCGCCCCCCTGCGCCTGCCGGGCCCTCGCCCGCCCCACGGGCGCCGTGCGGGACACCGCGAGCGGTGCGGCCCGCAACAGAGCAGCTACCGTAGTCGAGCGGAACAGAGTGGAGCGAGCGGGCGAGGGCCGGCAGCGGTCCCTCAACCCCGCGTGGCGAGCGGCCACCCGCGCCCTACCCGGGGCCGAGCGGGGCGGTGGCGAGCACCGCGCCGGCGGGGATCTCAGCCATTTTTGCGCCCTCGTCGGCGCGGGCGTATCATAACGGCCCA
>Ga0101943_1001210_pt1 | contig 24854 bp, 25 predicted proteins | sample DewCreD2012metaG_5_FD_75244 | JGI IMG/M metagenome (GOLD analysis project Ga0101943, IMG submission 75244) | Hot spring sediment bacterial and archeal communities from British Columbia, Canada, to study Microbial Dark Matter (Phase II) - Dewar... ... | reverse complement strand
CCACCTGTGCTTCGAGGGAGGGCCGGATTGGGAGGCGGAGGCCCGGGGGCTCACCGAGGCTCGGGCCGCGCTGAAGGCGGCCCGGAACCTGGCCCGGCACCTGGAGCGGGGCGTGACCACGGTCCGGGACCTGGGCGGGATCGGCGCGGTGGCCTGCGAGGTGGCGAGGGCCGTGGCCGAGGGGCTCGTGCCCGGGCCCCGGGTCGTGGCGTCGGGACAGGCCCTCACGATCACCGGCGGGCACGGCTACACGAGCTTCGCCCGGGAGGTGGACGGGCCGGACGGCGTGCGGCGGGCGGTCCGGGAACAGGTCCGGGCCGGCGCCCGCTCGATCAAGCTGATCGCGACCGGCGGGGTGCTCACGCGGGGGATCGGCGTGGACTTCACGGCCTTCACCGATGAGGAGATCGGGGCCGGCGTGGACGAGGCGCACAAGTGGGGGGTCCCGGCGGCGGCCCACGCGATCGGCGCCGGCGGGATCCTCCAGGCTGTCCGGGCGGGCATCGACTCGATCGAGCACGGGTCGCAGATCACCGCGGAGGCGGCCCGGCTGATGCGGGAGCGGGAGACGTTCCACGTGCCGACGATCTCGGCGATCCGGGGGATCCTCGACCACGCGGACGAGGTACCGGCGTTCGCGGTGGAGAAGGCGGCGGCGATCGCCGAGGAGGCCCGGGACGCGTTCCGCCGGGCCCTCCGGGCCGGGGTCCGCCACGCCTGCGGGACCGACGCGGGCACGCCGTTCAACCCCCACGGGAGCGCGCCCCTCGAGGTGGTGCGGATGGTGGAGTGGGGGATGACCCCGCTCCGGGCCCTCCAGGCCGCCACGGCGAACGCGGCCGAGCTGCTCCGCGTGGCCGAGGTGGGGACGGTGGAGGAGGGGAAGGCCGCCGACCTGGTCCTCTACGACGCCGACCCGCTGGACGAGATCGAGGCGGTGCTCAAGCCCGCGATGGTGATGCGCTCGGGCGAGGTCGTCGCCGGCCTCGGCCAATAGTCGTGATGGAGCGACAGCTGGGACTGGCGTCGTGCGGGATGTATACTCCACAAGCAACGATGAAGGACAGACCGCTCCGTCAGCACCCGGGACAACCTTCGTCCGAACGAGAGCGCGTCGAAGCGTTGGTGGCGGCACTTGGGCTCGAGGCCACATCGTTCTACCGTAGCCTGGAGTGGATCCTGTCGGAACAACTGACCATGGAGATGGTCCGGCAGGTCCAGGAGGATAAGCTCTTCTTTCAGAGGCGGGATGCTCTGAAACTGTTCCGGAACCTACTCCGCTCTCGTACAGGCCGGGTATGGTCCCTCAAGGACTGTAATCGACTTTACGAACGTGTCAAGGCCGAATGCACTCGCCAGTTCAGAGAGCCAATCACGTATGAAGACTTAGCCCTACTGTCAACGCGTCCGCTCGCGTGCGAGCGTTGCGGCGCCACACCTCCGCAAGCGAAGATTCACATCGATCACGTGGTTCCAGCCTCGAAAGGCGGTTCCTCTCGTCTCGAGAACCTCAGGTACCTCTGCGAGCCCTGCAATCTGCGAAAGTCGAACAAGAAGGAGGTGGGACAACCGTGGCTGGACCTCGATTGAGAGCCACCGTCGTGCGGCAGAAGGAACACTCGCTCTATCTGTTCTCAATGGATAGTGCAACCCTGAACCGCGTTGCCTACGTCACGCCTCGGTCTCACGATGACCCAACCGAAATCCAAAGGATTTTGAACCCTCGACGTGCTCGAGAAATCGCCGCATATATCGAGAAGGCGGGTACACTTCTTCCGACAGCCGTTGTCGTTAGCCTGGAAGGCGATGTGCGAGTTACGCCTATTGAAGATAATCAGGTCATCATTGAATTCCCAGAAGAGGAGGGGAAGTTCGCATATGTTCTCGATGGCCAGCATCGGCTAGCGGGGTTTCGTGAATCGGCAGTGCAGTTCGACCTCCCTGTCGTGGCCTTGCACGGTGCCGACGAAGCAACACGAGCCAAAGTCTTTGCGGACATCAATAGCAAGCAGGAGCCAATCACGGACGTCCTGATTCTTGAGCTGTACTATCAAATCAAAGACCTACCGAAGGACGAGTCCGCCCTTGTGGACGTTATCCATTCGCTGAACAGTCATGAGGATTCCCCCCTCGCAGGAAAGATTAAGATTCTTGATGATCAGAAAGGAACCTGGGTGAAGAATACCATCTTCAAGCGCTTCCTTGGCGCCGCAGTGAAGGACTCGGGGATTGACGTGAAATCACCTAGCGAACAGGCAGCAATTCTCAAGCAGTATTTCCGCGCGATACAGAGGATGTGGCCAGAAGCCTGGGGGAACAACAAGGAATATAATCTGACTCGATCCTTCGGCCTTGAGGTCGTTGTGAGATCTTTCCCTGCTGCGAAAGCTCGAGTGGACCTTAACGCAGGCCGGGAGTATACGGAGGCGAATTTCTACGAGCAAATCATGCCTCTCCGAGAAGCAATCCTCGAAATCGACCTCGGGGATGCCGGTGTAGTGCCCGTGCGCCTCGATTGGCGACGTGAGGGCTTGGACTTCTTGAGCCGAGGCCAGAAGGCGCGGGAGGCAGTGATTAATCAGGTGCGGAGACTGCTCTACCTTGCTGACGAAGGCGAAGATGGGGATTCGGCGAGCCACCTATAGTGGCGGCTGGCTAACGTGTCGCGGAATCGCAGTCGACGTCGCGAGTCGTCTCCGTGCGATGGTCATGCCGAGGTGTTTGAGGGTCGCCCTCGCGGCGAGCTCGTTTCATGCGGTCAGCTAAGAGGTTGCGCCGGACTCGGTAGCACTCAAGTTCTGAGAGCCAACTGACTCAGATTCGGAGGAGCGTCCAGGGCGATCCAGCTCCTTGATTCCCTCTCCCGTTTCCCTGGAAGCGCGTCCCCGTGGGCTCGAGGCGAGTCTATGAGAGCCGCCGTGCGTTTACACGATTTGCCCAGACGCCCCAAACAATTGGGGGGCGGTATGGGCTGACCGCGAGTCTAGCCGGGTCGGACATCACTCCCAGGATGCTTGGGTGGCAAGGTACCGTGGAGCAGCTCGTAGGCACCGAGGACGGCGTGGAGCTCGTCCAGTGCCTCGTCGCGGCGCTCCAGCTCCCGGTCGTTCTCCAGCGGGTCGCTCGTCCGGACGGTGGCGTCCGCGTCCACCACGGCCTTGGCCGCGAGCAGGACGCGGGCGACCACCTCGCCGTGCCGGGCCTCCAGCTCGCTCGTGCTCATGCCTGACCCTCCCTCGTCGATCCCTCCGCGGTCGCCGCTCGACCGCGGGTCCCGATGGTCGAACCCTAGCGCAGGGGTCTGACATCGCCGTTCCCGCCCCGCGGGCCTACGATCGGGGCTGTGGACGACGACCGGTGGCTGGTGACGCGGCTCCTGGCCTGGGGGAGGTCGAACGGTCGGACGTTCCCCTGGCGGGAGACGCGCGACCCGTTCCGGATCCTGGTGGCCGAGATCCTCCTCCAGCGCTCGCGGGGGAGGACGGTCGCGGCGGTCTTCGACCGCCTGTTCCAGCGGTGGCCCGACGACGAGGCGCTCGCGCGCGCCCGGGTCGACGCCATCGAGCGGGTGATCCGTCCGCTCGGGCTGGTCAAGCGGGCGGCGACCCTCCGGGAGGTGGCCCGGGAGGTGGTTCGCCGCGGCGGGGTGCCGAGGACCGTGGAAGGCCTCCTCGAGCTCCCCGGCGTGGGCCGGTACGCGGCCAACGCGACGGCGGCCGTCGCCTTCGGGCGACGCGTGCCCACCGTGGACGGCGTGACCGCTCGGGTCTACCGGCGCTTCTTCGGCCTCCCGTCCGACCGACCGGCTTCGGAGGACCCGGCGCTCTGGGAGGTGGTGGCCCGGGTGACCCCTCGCCGACGGGTCCGCGAGTGGAACTGGGCGGTCCTGGACCTCGCCGCCACGGTCTGTCTCCCCCGGCGCCCGCGGTGCGGGGACTGCCCGCTCCGGGAGCGTTGTGCCTGGTCACGGGCGCACGGCTTCCACGTGTCGACGGACCGTGCTAAGGTCCGCGCGAGCGGATGACAGGCGTGTGATCCACGTGGCGCGCGGCTCCGAGGAGGTCGGCAGGGTGGCGCAAGAGCTCCGGAGGGGGGATCGGCCGGTGGGCCGAGTGGTCGAGCTCTTCGCGGGTGTCGGGGGGTTCCGGCTCGGGCTCGAGGCGGCCGGCTGGGAGGTGATCTGGGCGAACCAGTGGGAGCCCTCGACGAGGCGGCAGCACGCGTTCGAGTGCTACATCAGCCACTTCGGCTCGGGCGTCCACGTGAACGAGGACATCGACAAGGTGCTGGACGAGATCGACGCAGGGCGCCGCGAGCCGATCCCGGACCACGACCTCCTGGTGGGTGGCTACCCTTGCCAGGACTACTCGGTGGCCAGGACGCTCAGCCAGGCCGCCGGGATCGAGGGGAAGAAGGGCGTGCTCTGGTGGTCGATCTACCGGATCCTCGAGGACAAGCGGCCGCGGCTGGTGTTCCTCGAGAACGTGGATCGCCTGCTCAAGTCCCCCGCTTCCCAGCGCGGCCGGGACTTCGCGATCATGCTGGCCTGCCTCTCCGACCTGGGGTACCTGGTCGAGTGGCGGGTGGTGAACGCCGCCGATTACGGGTTCCCGCAGCGGCGGCGGCGGGTGTTCATCGTCGCCCACCATCTAGCGGGGGCGGATCCCGGGTGGGCGGGGCCGGTGCCGTGGCTGTACGAGGAGGGGGTGCTGGCGCGCGCCCTGCCGGTCCGCCCCGCCGATGACGGCGTCGTGGTTCGCCTGGACGGGACGGACGTGCCGGACCTCGTCCTCAAGGGGCATCCCGCCCGCCTCACCCAGGAGTTCGGGCGGGGTGCTGCCGGCACGCCGTTCCTCACCGGGGGGGTGATGTGGGAGCGTCGGGTATGGACGCGGCCGGTCGAGCCCGCCTACGAGGGCCCCCGGCGGGTGCTCGGGGACGTGCTGGTGCCGACGGAGGAGGTCCCGGACCGGTTCTTCATCCCGCCGGAGCAGCTCCCGACGTGGGAGTATCTCAAGGGAGCGAAGCGGGAGCCTCGGCGCGCAAAGAACGGGCATGTGTACTTCTACACGGAGGGCGCGATCCCCTTCCCGGATCCGCTCGACCAGCCCTCCCGGACCATCCTCACGGGCGAGGGCGGCGCGACGCCCTCGCGGTTCAAGCACGTGGTCCGCTGCGAGGACGGGAGGTACCGCCGGCTCACTCCGGTGGAGCTCGAACGGCTCAACGGGTTCCCCGATGGCTGGACCGACACGGGGATGTCCGACGGCCGTCGCGCCTTTATGATGGGCAACGCCCTCGTGGTCGGCCTCGTCGAACGGGTGGGCCATGTCCTTCGCGAGGCCATGGACGCGAGCCGGTCGGCCGCCCTGGCGGTATGGATGGCCCGGGCGTAACTGATCAGCGGGCGCGAAGCGCCGCGTAGCTGATGTTTCGGTCCAAGACTTGGCCCACGAAGTCTCGTCGCAGCCAGAAGGCGTATCGCTTCTTCGCTCGTGGACCCCCCTCATGGGAGGTCCGGGTCATCAAGTAAAGGCCGGGTGCCTGCCTGCTCGAGGTCAGCGCGGCCGTCCCACCATCGAGCACGATCGATCGGATCGCCTCCCAATCTCGTTGCAGCTGGCGGAGTTCGTCGGACGAGGGCAGCCAGATGAACGGCCTACGCACATACCACTCTGCCGGCCTACCGACGTCGGGTTTGACGATAGGGATGAACAAGATCACCCGAAGCTTCCGATAGACCTCCGAGGTGAACCACTCTTCGTTCCGTAGGCGGTCCGGATTGAGCGCGGTGATCTTCGTGTCCTCTCGGGGCCGCCGATCCAGACGCGTGGGGACCGTCTTGATCTCAGCATCGAAATCGGAGAGGTCCGGCTTCGCTGCCGAGTCGGGCAACTTCTGGATGACGAGTTCCATCAGCTGCCCTGCGTATCCCTTAGCTCTCTTCGGCTCTCGCGGCAAGGGCAGACCGAGTACGTCCGCGAGCTCCGCGAACGGGACTCCCTGGATCTCCTCGTATCGACGAACGAGCTCGCTGAAAGTCTTCATCGCAGACCGTCGAGGTCGGCCGGCGCGAACGCGTAGACCTGCGCGGGGGAGTCGCAGGGGTTGCCGCGGCCGTAGGTCACCCGGCCCTCGGTGACGTCGGCGATGCACCAGAACACCGTCTTCCCCTCGCCGCCGAAGCGGTCGGGGTGGCGGCAGAGGCAGTCCGGCGCTCCCTCGTGGTCCGAGAGGATCCCGCGGAGCACCTCCTCGGTCACGCTCCCTTCGGGCTGCGCGGCTAGGAGCTCCGTGGCTCGCCGGTACCGATCCGCCGACCGAACCGCGTAGGCCGGGTCCCCCTCGTACGAGAGCATGCGCTCGCAGACGTAGTGGTTCGTGTGGACCAGGTGGCCGCGCTCGTCGGGGCCGGTGAGCTCGGCGTCGGTGGCCGAGCCCTCCACGTTCACCACGCGCCCGGTCCGGTCGGCGAGGACCTGGTTGTAGGAGGAGGCCCGCCGAGGGTGGAGGGCCACCTGGAGCACGTCGTCCATCGTCCGCTGCGCGAGCATGACCCGGAACTGGGGCCCGCGGGGGATCCCCACCCGCTCGTCGTTCGGCGCGAGCTCGTTCCCGGTGAGGGAGATCCCGGCGGAGTTGAACCCCACGCTCGCCCCGAGCGCGCCCCCGATCGTGAACACCACGGGCTCGCCCGGCACCGTCCACTCCACGGCCACGAGCCCCTCCTCGGCCTCGGGCCGGAGGTCGTTGTTGTGGGCCACGAGCACGTGGCCGTCGGCGGTCGCCGGCGGGACCGCCACGAGGTCCGAGCACCGGCCGGTCGCCGCGCTCGCCCGGACCCCCGGCCGCCGGGGCTCGTACCAGATCTCCTCCACGTGCCAGGCGAACAGGGCCACGGGGTCCACCCCGGCCGCCTCCGCGCAGCCCTCGAACTCCTCGACGAGCCAGGGGATCTCCTCGGCCGTGACCCGGAGGTACTCGGAGGCCAGCGCGAGCTGCTGCTCGAGGGTGCGGCCCTCGGGGAAGGGGCCGGCGTAGACCTCCCGCTCGAGGCCGGCGCGGATCCGCTCCCGGAGGGCTTCCCCGATCTGCCGGCCCACCTCCCGGTGGGTGCCGCGGACCTGGAGGAACGGGATACCGGGCGGCGCCACGGCCGGATGATAGCCGCCGTGAGCCAGGTCACGCCCACCCGGGACGGCGCGGCACTGCCGAGCAGACCACCGATGAGCTCCATGGCGGCGTGCAGGAGCACCCCCCTTCACGACCGCGCACGGGGGCCGTACGGTGGCGTCGCCCCGACCCCACCGGTGAGGTGCCGACCACTCGGACCGGGTCCGGGAGGTCCCGACGCTCGAGGCCCGGATGGACGACGTCCGCATGGCGGACGACGAGGCCTTCGGGATCTGGTTCGTATGGCACATGCGCCGGAGCCTCAGCCCGCGGGCCACGGTGGCCTTCTTCCGGATGATGCTTGACGCCCTCGGCCCTTCGGGCTATGGCGGCTTCGTCAGACAGATGTCTGACCATCCCGGAGGAAACGAGGTATGGCGGTCGTCGGTGTACGGGAGTTGGTCCGCAACGCGCGGGCGGTCATCGAGGAAGTGGAGCGGACGGGTCGGCCCACCATCGTCACGAGGCGCGGCCGTCTCGCCGTCGCCCTGGTCCCCCTGGACGAGCGCGAGATCGAGGACTACGTCCTCGCCACTGCGCCCTCGTTCGTCCGGGGGATGCGCGAGGCGGAACGCGATCTCCGGGAGGGCCGCACCCGCTCGCTGGTCGCGTTCCTCGATGAGATCGAGCGGCAGGGGGACGCGTCGGAGGATCGCGGGGACCTCGTCGGGCAACGTCGTCAGCGCAAGGCGGCGACGGCGCGCTCGAGCTCGCGCCGATCGACGACGCGCGCGACCGGGAAGCCCGCCTCCGCGTCGACGCCGAGGGCGTCCAGTTCCCGTCTCGTCAAGGGGCGGAAGAGCACCCGGTAGCTCCCCGGTCTGAGCCTGAGCCAGGGGGAGCGGCCCCGGAGCGGGACGACGTCCGCGTTCCGCGGGAGAGGATGCACGCCGAGGGTTTCCTCCAGTCGCCTCGCCACTCCCTTCCCTGATCTCCGCAGGTCCCGCTGCGCTCGTGCGGAGAGCTCGATGTGGGCTGCGGCCCCCTGGTCCACCGGGCGAGGGTAGCCGCCGGCGGTGACAGACCTCGCGCGATACGCGCCATCCAAGCTCGGAACGGCGGACGATGGTGCGGGAGGCCATCTCCGCTCACCGCGGGGTGGAGGTCGACACGCAGGGCGACGCCTTCTTCATCGTCTTCGCCGACGCCACGGGCGCCGTGGCGGCGGCCGCCGCCATCCAGGAGGCGCTCTCGTCCCTTCCCGTGGGGGTGCGCATGGGCCTGCACACGGGCCGGCCGGAGCTCTCGGAGGAGGGTTACGTGGGCCTCGACGTCCACCTCGGCGCCCGCATCGCGGCCGCCGGCCACGGCGGGCAGGTCCTCCTCTCCCAGGCCACCAGGGACCTGGTGGAGGCGCCCCTGACCGACCTCGGCGAGCACCGGCTCAAGGACATCGAGGGGGCGGTCCCGATCTTCCAGCTCGGCGACCGGCCGTTCCCGCCCTTCAGGACCATCTCCAACACGAACCTCCCTCGGCCGGCGAGCTCCTTCCGAGCTCCTTCGTCGGGCGCAGCACCGAGGTGCGGGAGGTGGTCACGCTCATCGGGGAAGGCGCCCGCCTGGTGACCCTCTCCGGCCCGGGCGGAGTGGACGAGACCCGGCTGGCCGTCGAGGCCGCCGCGGCGCTGGTGCCCGACTTCCGGGCCGGCGTGTTCTGGGTCTCGCTGGCCCCGTCCGCGACGCCGCCCTCGTGGAGGGGACGGTCGGCCAGACCCTCGGGGCCAGGGGGGAGCTCGCCTCGTCCATCGGTGAGCGCGAGATGCTCCTGCTCCTCGGCAACTCCGAGCACGTGGTGGAGGCCGCCCATCGGGTGAGCGACGTGCTGGCCCGGTGCCCCAACCTCCGCGTCCTCGTGACGAGCCGCGAGGTCCTCCGGGTCCGGGGGGAGGTCGTCTACCCGGTGCTCCCGCTCGCCGAGACCGAGGCGGTGCAGCTGTTCTGCGCCCGGGCGGGGCTCCGGGCCGACCGGGACGTGGCCGAGCTCTGCAGGCGGCTGGACAGCCTGCCCCTGGCCCTGGAGCTCGCCGCCGCCCGCACCAGCGTCCTCGCCCCCCGACGGATCCTCGAGCGGCTGTCCGGGGCCTCGACCTCCTCAGGGGAGGGAGGGACGTCGATCCCCGCCAGCGGACCCTCCGGGCCACCATCGCCTGGTCGTCCGACCTGCTCGGGGGAGAGGAGCGGCGCCTCCTCGCCCGGCTCGCCGTGTTCCCCGGGGGCTGCACGCTCCAAGGGGCCGAGGCCGTCTGCCACGCGGACCTCGACACGCTCCAGTCCCTGGTGGAGGAGAGCCTCCTCCGCCGGACCGGCGACCGGTTCTGGATGTTGGAGACGATCCGCGAGTACGCGGCCGAGCGCCTCGAGGAGGACGAGGAGCGGGACCACCTCCGGCGCCGGCTCGCGCACCACCTGCTCGAGCTGGCCGAGGCGGCCCGGGGGCACCTCCGGGGGCCCGAGCAGGAGGCCTGGTTCCGGCGGCTGCGCTCCGAGCAGGACAACCTCCGGGCGGCCCTCGGCTGGGCGGTGGAACGGGGCGAAGCGGAGGTGGGGCTCCGCCTGGCGGCGGCGCTCCAGGTGTTCTGGCGCCGCCGTGGACAGCACGAGGAGGCCGCTCACTGGTTCGAGCGCCTGCTCGCGCTGGAGCCGGTGCCCCCTCCGCGCGTCCGTGCCCGGGCCCTGGCCGCCGGGGGTCACTTCGCCGCGCTCACCGGGAACCTCGACCTCGCCGAGCGGCGCTTCGCCGAGAGCATCCCGGCGCTCCGCCGACTCGGGGACGAGGCGGGGCTGGCCGAGGCGCTCCGGGGGGCGCCGCCGAGCTCGCCGCCGAACGGGGTGACGACGACGGGGCCCGCCGGACGGCCCAGGAGGCTCGGGCTGGCAGCCGTGGCCGCCCGTCGCGGCGAGCCGGAGAGGGCCGGGCGGCTGTGGGGCGCCGGAGAGGCGCTCGCCGAGCGGCTCGGGATGCGGGTCGACCCGGAGGCCCGGGCCCGGTACGAGGGGGCGCTCGAAGCCGGCCGGGCCATGGGCGCCGAGCCCCCGGCGGCCGACGTGCTCGACGACGACTGACCGCGTGGGCGCCGCGCCCTGGGAGCTCCTCGATCGGGAACGGGGGCCGGCGCCGGTGGCCGAGCCGTCCACGTCCACCACGCGCCCGGTCCCGTCGGCGAGGACCTGGGTGGAGGACGAGGGGCTTCCTGGCCTTCAGGACGGGGCGGCCAGCTCGATCACGGGGATCCCGGCGTACCCCCGCGCCCAGGACGCGAGGCCGCGGTCCTTGGTCGCCAACGGCTCACCGAGGCGCTCGGCGAGCGCGACGAAGAGCGCGTCCGCGGCGGTGAGGTTGCCTCGGAGCTCCCAGGCCCGCTCGCGCAGCGGGAGCGTCGGGTACGTCTGCACCGGGAGATCGCCGAGGTCCTCGACGGCCGCCCGGGCTCGCTCCGCGGCGAGCGACCCGCGTCGAACGTACCGGCGGAGGACGGCGAGCACCTCGAACACCAGCAGGTCCGGGGCGGCCGCTTCGCCCTCGCGCACGAGGATCTCCTCCACATCCTCGGCGGCTCGCTCCCAGAGGAGGAAGTCGATGACGGCCGAGGCGTCGAGGACCGTCACTCGCCCCGCTCCCGCAGGCGGCGGATGGAACGCTCGCTGGGCTCCTTCAGCCGGACCGCGCCGCGTGCCCTGACCCGCGCGGCGAGCTCGGCCGGCGTGGGCCGGGCTGCCGACCTGGCGAGCAGCTCTCGAACGTACCCCGACAGCGAGACGCCGGACGCCGCCGCCCGGCCTTGAGCGTTCGGTGGACCTCCTCGGGGACGTCGCGGATCCGGATCAGAACTCCCACACGTGAAGCATGATGACATACCCATCTCATCGCGTCGCCGATCACCCGTCCGATGAGCGGTACACCGGGCGGCGGAGCGTCGAGACCGCGTCCTCGGCGAGTGTTCGGTCCGGCCCGCCAGGCGGGCTGCCCGCCTTCCCTCGCCAGAGCCGTGTCAGACCCTCCGCGTAGCGTTCGGGTGCGTACGCACCCCCGGGGAGGTGCCATGGAGACGTTGGGGATCGCGCTCGTCGCCCTCGCGGTGGGGTTCGCCGCGGGGGTCGCCATCGTCGCGCTCCGCCGGCGGCAGGGAGGGCCGGCCGACCTCGGCCGCCTCGAGGCCCGGCTGGAGGTCCACGCGGCTGAGCTCCGCCGCCTCGCCGACGCCGCCCTGGTGCGGGAAGGCGCCGGGGAAGCCCTCCGCCAGGAGGTGGCCGCGGCCCGCCGGGCGCTCGAGGAGCTCAGCCTGCGGGAGCAGGAGCGGCGGGCGGCCCTCGCCGAGGACCGGGAGATCGTTCGCCGACTCGCCTCGGTCCTCGCGGGCGGGGCGGCGAGGGGGCGCTCGGGGGAAAACGTGCTCCGCGAGCTCCTCGCCGGGCTCCCGCCGGGGATGCTCGAGACCGACCTCCGGGTGAACGGGAAGGTGGTGGAGTTCGGCCTCGTCCTCCCCGACGGCCGCCGGCTCCCGGTGGACTCGAAGTGGCCAGCGCCCGCGGAGCTCGAGGCGCTCGAGCGGACCGATGACCCCGCCGAGCGCGAGGCCCTGGCCCGGGAGGTGGAGCGGGTGGTGGCCCGGCGGGCCCAGGAGGTCGCGCAGTACCTCGACCCCTCCCTCACCGCGCCGGTCGCCGTCGCCGTCGTCCCCGACGCCGCCTACCGCGTGCTCAAGCGGGCCCACGCCGACGCCTACGCCCGGGGCGTGGTGATCGTGCCCTATGGCAGCGCCCTCCCCATCCTCCTGTTCCTCTACACGCTGGTCGCCCGCTACGGCGACGCGGGCAACGTCCGGGCCGTCCTGGGGGAGGTGGAGGCCACGCTCCGGGGCATCGAGGAAGTGATCGAGAACAAGGTCCAGCGGGCCGGCGTGATGCTCTCGAACGCGGCGAGCGAGCTCCGCGCCCACGTGGGGAGGGCCCGGGGGTCGCTCTCGAGGGCCGACGCCGAGGACGAGCCGCCCGGCGGGTCGCTCCGCGCCGCGCCGGTCGCCCGCGGTTTCCCTTGACGGAAGACAGGTGATACGCGAGATCGGATCTTCGGCGGATCATCCGGGCCTGGCCCCGGCCGCCCGGCGAGGGCGGATGAGGGCATCCAGCGTCGAGATCGAGGCTCGGATCGTCGGAGATGCCGAGGCGGTGGCCGAGCGGCTGCAGGAGGCCCTCGAGCGTCGAGGCGACCTCGCGGGCCGCGGGCCGCCCGAGGGCGCGCGGGGAAGGGTTCGGGGTCCACCTCCGCTCCCTCGGCGGCGGCCGGTGACCCTCGGGGCCTCTCGCTGGACCCTCCGGCCGGGGTCCGAAGGATCCCCGGGACCCTTCGCAGCCGCCCCGCCCCGGCCCATGATGGTCCGGTGACACGGGAGCAGCGGCTCGTGGCGATGGGCGTGGGGGGAGCCGTGACCGCCTTGGCCCACCGTCTTCGACCGGTTCCGGGACGTCGCGGGGGACGTCCGGGCCACCGGGAGGCGGGCCGTGGCGCGGTCGGCGGCGGACCGGCGCCGCCCCAGCTCGCGTCCACCTCCGAGGAGGTGGGGGACCGGCTCGCCGGCCGCGAGGACCTCACGCTGTTCGCGCCCGAGGAGGGGGGCGGCGTGGAGGCGTTCGCGATCGGCTCGCTCGTCTCCGCCACCGTCCGCGAGGGGCCGGTCCTCGGCGCCCTCACGGTCGAGCACGCGGGCGGTGACTGATGGATCTCGCGGAAGCCCTCGCCGGCCTCGGGTTCGAGCTGGTGGAGGAGCGGGCCGACGCTCTCATCTACGCGGCCCATCCGAACCGCTACATGACGTACTGGGTCCACGTCTACGAGGACGACACCGCGTTGTTCACGTGGGAGTTCGCGATCGCCGACTACCTCGCGACCAAGGGCATCCAGGTGGGCTCGGACGAGGCCCTGAACCAGTACGCCTACCCCCGCGAGGACGATCGGGGGCCGCAGGACGCCGCGTGGCTGGCCGCGGCGATCGACCGGGCCGAGGCGATGCTCGCCGCGATCCGGCTCGACCGCCCGGAGGGCTGAGGGACGGAGGACCACGCCGGTCGCTCTCCGACGCAGATCTACTCATCGGGACGGTAGCCTGCTCGTCCGCCAAGTTGCGGGGCCCTTCGTCTCCTCGCCTGCCGGTCGCCGTTCCCCCTCGGAGGACGCGCTTGCCGCTCCCAGCACCGCACCCTGGGGGCCGCGGTTCGTTTGACGTTTCATGCAGTCTCTGCATAATCATGAAGATCTATGCGGAGCGGGGCGGCGCGCGTGGCCGTGCTCGGCGCCTCCGGGTTCACGGGGGGCGAGCTCGTCCGGCTGCTCGCCGCCCACCCCGCCGTCGAGCTCAGCTACCTGGGGGCCAAGGGCTCGGTCGGTGCGACGCTCGCCGACGTCCATCCCCACCTCAGCACCCTCTCCGACCTCGGCGGGCGGATCCTCGAGCCGATCGAGCCCGACCTCGTGGCCGAGCGGGCCGGGGTCGCCCTCTGCGCCCTGCCCCACGGGGCGAGCGCGGAGCTGGCCCCGGCCCTGCTCGAGGCGGGCCTGCGGGTGATCGACCTGGGCGGGGACTTCCGCCTCGCCCCGGGGTCCTACCCCGAGTGGTACGGGTTCGAGCACCCTGCGCCGGCCTGGCTGGAAAAGGCCGTCTACGGCCTGCCCGAGCTCTTCGCCGAGCAGGTGGCGGGGGCCGAGCTCGTCGCGAACCCCGGCTGCTACCCCACGCCGGTCGTGCTCGGCCTCGCTCCGCTCCTCGCCGCGGGCTTGGTCGAGCCGGGGCTCGTGTTCGTGGACGGGAAGTCGGGGGTCTCGGGCGCCGGGAAGGGGCCCTCCGAGGCCACCTCCCACGCCTCCACCGAGGGATCGGTCCGCCCCTACGCCGCCCCCCGCCACCGCCACACGCCGGAGATGGAGCGGGGGATCGAGCTCGCCACCGGCCTCAAGGTCCAGGTGGCGTTCGTGCCGCACCTCGTCCCCGCGGTCCGCGGCGTGCTCACGACGGCCGCCGCCCGCCTGGCCGAGGGCGTGACGACCGACGACCTCGTCGACCGGCTCCGCGAGGCCTACGCGGGCCAGCCCTTCGCCCGGGTCCTCCCGCCCGGCGCGCACGCCGACACGAAGCGGACGCGCGGGGCGAACCTCGTCGAGCTCGAGGCCTTCGCCGATCGCCGGAGCGGCACCGCGGTCGTGGTGGGCGCCCTCGACAACCTCGTGAAGGGCGCCGCCGGCCAGGCCGTCCAGAACCTCAACCTGGTCCTCGGCCTGGATCAGGCGACGGCGCTCCCGGCCGTGGGGGTGTACCCGTGAGCCTCGAGCGGGGCCGCGGCGAGCGTCGGGGAGGGCCCCGGTGAGCGTCACGTTCCCCCGCGGGTTCCGGGCGGCCGGGGTGGCGGCGGGGATGAAGCCCTCCGGCCGCCGCGACCTCGGCCTGCTCGTGGCCGACCGGCCCTGCGCCGCGGCTGGCCTGTTCACCACGAACCGGGTCCAGGCCGCGCCGGTGCGCCTGTCGCGGGCGCGCCTGGCGGCGACCGGCGGCCGGGCGGTCGGCGTGCTCGTGAACAGCGGACAGGCGAACGCGGCGACCGGCCCGCGCGGGGAGCGCGACGCGCGGACCGCCACGGCTCGCGCCGCGGAGCTGCTCGGCGCCGATCCCGACCAGCTCCTGGCCTGCTCGACCGGGGTGATCGGGGAGCCTCTCCACCTCGACCTGCTGCTCGCCGCGCTCCCCGACCTCGTGGCCTCCCTCTCCGAGGGGGGCGGTTCGGCCTTCGCCCGGGCCATCATGACCACCGACACCCTCTCCAAGGAGGCCCGGGCGGAGGCCGGCCGCATCCGCGTGGGCGGGTGCGCGAAGGGCGTGGGGATGATCTCCCCCGACCTCGCCACGATGCTCGCCTTCCTCACCACCGACGCCCCCGTCGCCCCCGAGCACCTCCGGGCCCTGGCCCGGGCCACGCTCGAGCCCCGCTTCGAGGCGCTCACCGTCGACGGCTGCCGGAGCACCAACGACACCGTGCTGGTCTTCGCGAGCGGCGCGGCCGGCGGCGAGCCCGTCGAGCCCGGGACGCCCGCCTGGTCGGCCCTGGAGGGGGCCTTCGTCCGGGTCGGCTCCTCCCTCGTGGCTCAGCTCGCGGCCGACGCGGAGGGGGCCACCCGCGTCCTGCTGATCGACGTGGAGGGGGCGCGTTCCGCCGAGGACGCCCGCCGGGCGGCCAAGGCCGTGGCCGACTCCCCGCTCGTGAAGACCGCCGCCTTCGGGGGCGACCCGAACCCCGGGCGCATCGTCCAGGCGGTGGGTGCCTCGGGGGCGGAGGTCGACCCGGAGCGGATCGACGTGTGGATCGGCCCCGTCCAGGTCGTGGCGGGCGGGGTGATCCCCCCCACCTACTTCGAGACGAAGGGGGAGGCGGCCAGGGAGGCGATGGCCGGCCCCGAGGTCCGGATCCGCGTGTCGCTCGGCGACGGGCCGGGGCGGAGCCGGGCCCTCGGCTGCGACCTCTCCTACGGGTACGTGCGGATCAACGGGGAGTACACGACGTGAGGGATGCGTCCTGGACCGTCGGGCACGCGCCGGTGGAGGGCGGTGGATGAAGGACGTGCCGCCCCAGGTCCGGGAGCGGACGATCGCGAAGGCCCGGACGCTGATCGAGGCCCTCCCCTTCATGCGCGAGCACCGCGGGAAGGTGGTGGTCGTGAAGTACGGCGGCGCGGCGATGGAGCGGGCGCCGCTCGCCCGGCCCTTCGCCGAAGACGTGGCGCTCCTGCTCTCGGTGGGGATCCGGGTGGTCGTGGTCCACGGCGGCGGGCCGCAGGTGACCGAGCTCTCGGAGCGGCTGGGCCTCGAGGCCCGGTTCGTCGGCGGGCACAGGGTGACCGATGCCGAGACCCTCGACGTGGCCACGATGGTGCTCGCCGGGAAGGTGAACACGGAGGTCGTGGGCCGCCTGGTGGCCGAGGGGGTGCCGGCCGTCGGCCTCTCGGGCGTCGACGGCGGGCTCCTCCTGGCGCGCCGCCGCGACCCGGACCTGGGCTTCGTCGGCGAGATCGCCGAGGTCCGCGGGGACGTGGTGGGGACGCTCCTCGACCGAGGCTTCGTGCCGGTGGTGGCCTCGATCGCGGTGGACGAAGCGGGCCAGCCCTACAACGTGAACGCGGACGTGGTGGCCGCCGAGCTCGCCGTGGCGCTCGGGGCCGAGAAGCTCGTGTTCGTCGTGGACGTCCCCGGCCTCATGGGCCCCGCCGGCGAGCTCCATTCCGAGCTCGCCTCCTCCGAGTGCCGCGACCTCCTGGCCTCGGGGGCGGTCACGGGCGGGATGGTCCCGAAGGTGGAGAGCGCGCTGCGGGCCGTGGAGGGCGGGGTGCCCCGCGTCCACCTGGTGGACGGGCGGGTGGAGCACGCCCTCGTGCTCGAACTGTTCACGCCGGAGGGGATCGGCACGATGATCACGGCGGACGGCGCCCCGGCCGGGGTCCTCCAGCCCGCGGAGGCCGCGCCGTGAGCCGCGCCCGCGCCGACGTCCCCCCGGCTCCGGGAGGCGGCGCCGTGAGCCGCGCCATGGCGCGGAGGGCGCCCGCGACCGCCCGCGGCCGTCCCGGGGGCCGGGGGAACGGCGCGGTGAAGGCCAAGCGCCAGCAGGCGATCCTCTCGCTCGTCTCCCGGGAGCGCCTGGCCTCGCAGGAGGAGATCCGGGCGCGCCTGGCGGCGATGGGCCTCGAGGCCACACAGTCCACCATCTCCCGGGACATCGAGGAGCTCGGCCTGGCCCGCGTCCACGACCGGGAGGGGGTCCGCTACGTCGTGCCCGGCCGGGCCACGCCGGGCACGCCGATGCGGCTCCTCCGCCACCTCCTCCACGAGTTCGCCCTGGCCTTCGTCCCCTCCGGGAACCTCCTCGTGATCCGGACCCCGCCCGGCGCGGCGAACGCCCTCGCCGAGGGGATCGACCGGGCCGAGCTGCCGGAGGTCGCGGGGACCGTGGCGGGGGACGACACGATCCTCGTCGTGGCCGCCGAGGGGCGCTCGGGGCGGCGCGTCGAGCGGAGGTTCCGGGAACTCACGGAGGAGGGATGATGCGCGCGGTCCTCGCGTACTCAGGCGGCCTGGACACCTCGGTCGCGATCCGTTGGCTCCGGGAACGGGGCTACGACGTGGTGGCGGTGGCCGTGGACGTCGGCCAGCGGGAGGACTTCGACGAGGTCCGCCGCCGCGGCGAGGCGGCGGGGGCGGCCGAGGTCCGGGTGGTCCCGGCCGTGGAGCGGTTCGCCGAGGAGGTGCTCTCCCGGGCCATCAAGGCCAACGGCCTCTACGAGGGGAAGTACCCGATGGTCTCGAGCCTGGCCCGCCCCCTGATCGCCGAGGAGGTGGTCAGGGTCGCCCGGGAGGTGGGCGCGGCGGCCGTCGCCCACGGCTGCACCGGGAAGGGGAACGACCAGGTCCGCTTCGAGGTCTCCTTCGCGGTCCTCGCGCCCGACCTGCGGGTGATCGCCCCGATCCGCGACGCCGGGATCCCCCGGGAGAAGGCGCTGGCGCTCGCGGCCGAGTGGGGCATCCCCGTGGCCGACGTGGCGGGCTCCTACTCGATCGACGAGAACCTGTGGGGGCGCACCGCGGAGTGCGGGCCGCTCGAGGACGCCTGGGCCGCTCCCCCCGAGGACGCCTTCGCCCGCACCGCTCCGCCGGGCGCGCGGCCGCAGGAGCCCACCGAGCTGGTGGTGGGCTTCGAGCGGGGGGTCCCCACCGCCCTGGACGGCGCCCCGGTGCCGCTCGCCGAGCTGATCCGCCGGGTCGACGCGCTGGGCGGCGCCTACGGGTTCGGGCGGGTCGACATGATCGAGAACCGCCGGGTGGGCATCAAGTCGCGCGAGCTCTACGAGGTGCCGGGGGCGCTCGCGCTTATCGCCGCCCACCGGGCCCTCGAGGACCTCACGCTCGAGCGCGAGGTCGGCCACTTCAAGCCCCTCCTCGAGCAGCGCTGGGCCGAGCTGGTCTACGACGGGCTGTGGTTCTCGCCGCTGCGGCGGGCGATCGATGCGTTCGTCGACGCGACCCAGGCGCCGGTGAGCGGGGAGGTGCGGCTGCGGTTCTCCCCGGGGGCCTGCGAGGTCGTGGGACGGCGCTCCGACCACGCCCTCTACGACCTCGAGCTCGCCACCTACGGGCCCCAGGACGCGTTCGACCAGTCCCACGCCGAGGGGTTCGTGCGGCTGTGGAGCCTGCCGCTCCGGGTGTGGGCGTCGAAGCAGGGCGGGCGGTGACCACCGGCCGGGACGACGAAGCGGCGCCGCCGGGCACGGGGGCCGACGCGGGGACGGCGGATCCGGCGTCGGCGGGCGGTCCGCCGGGGACCGGCGCGAGCAGGGCCGGGGGTGCCCGGCCCGGCGAGCCCCTCTGGGGCGGGCGCTTCGGCACCCCGCCCGCCCCCGAGGCGCGGGCGCTCGGCCGCTCCCTGGCCTTCGACGTCCGTCTCGCGGCCCAGGACGTGGAGGCCTCGGTGGCCCACGCCCGGGCCCTGGAGGCCGCCGGGCTGCTCACGGCGGAGGAGGCCGCGCGCCTGGAGGGGGCCCTCCGGGAGGTGGGGGCCGAGATCGCCGAGGGCCGGTTCGCCTTCGACCCCGCCGACGAGGACGTCCACTCCGCGATCGAGCGGGGCGTCACCGAGCGGCTGGGGGAGCTGGGCGCGAGGCTCCACGCAGGGCGTTCCCGGAACGACCTCGTCGCGACCGACGTCCGGCTGTGGATGCGGGAGGCCTCGCGCCGGGTGGGCGGGCTCGTGCGGATGCTGGTCCGCACGCTCCTCGCCCGGGCCCGGGAGCACGCCGGGACCGTGATGCCGGGGACCACCCACGGCCGCCCGGCTCAGGTCGTGACCCTCGGCCACCAGCTCCTGGCCCACGCCTGGGCGCTCCTCCGCGACCTGGGCCGCCTCGAGGATCAGGCCCGCCGCGCGGCCGCCTCGCCCCTTGGCGCCGGGGCCCTCGCCACCTCGACCCTGGGCCTGGACCCCGCCGCCACCGCCCGACGCCTGGGGTTCGACCGGTCCTTCGAGAACTCGATCGACGCGGTCTCGGACCGGGACGCGGTGCAGGAGCTGCTGGCCTGCTGCGCGATCCTCGGGACCCACTGCTCGCGCCTCGCGGCGGACGCGATCCGTTGGAGCGAGCTGGGGTGGGCCGAGGTCGACGAGGCCTACGCCACCGGCTCCAGCATGATGCCGCAGAAGCGGAACCCCGACGTCCTGGAGCTCGCCCGGGGGAAGGCCGGGAGGCTCGCGGCCGCGTTCCAGTCCCTCGCCACGGTCCTCGCGGGGCTCCCCCTCGGCTACCACCGCGACCTGCAGGAGGACAAGGAACCGCTGTTCGACGCCGTCGACACCCTGGAGCTCGTGCTCCCGGCCCTGATCGGCTGCCTCGAGACCCTGCGGTTCGACCCCGCGGCGATGCGGGCGGCGGCCCTGGCGCCCGAGCTCTACGCCACCGACGTGGCGGAGGCGCTCGTCCGGACCGGGGTGCCGTTCCGGGAGGCCCACCGGCGGGTCGGGGAGCTCCTCCGCCGCCTCGAGACCGAGGGCCGGACCCTCCGCGACCTCACCGCCGCGGAGTGGGCGGCGTTCGGCCTCGAAGGCGGGGGCGCCCTCCTCGATCCCGACCGCAGCGTCCGGGCCCGGGCGATCCCGGGCGGCCCCGCGCCGCAGAGCGTCCTCGCCCAGGTCGACGCGATCGAGGCGGCGCTGGCGATGCGGGAGGGGATGGGCGAGCACCACGAGACGAAGGTGAGGGTGGTCGAGGCCGACGCGGCGCACGACTGGCAGCGGATCCCGGTCCCCGAGGGGGATCAGGCGCCGCCGGGCGAGGAGGTCGTCCTGTTCCGCGCGATGGACGGCCGGTTCAGCGTGGGGCTCTGGCGGCGGGCCCCCGAGGAGGGACCGATGGAACCCCCCTACCACGAGATGGCGATTCTGCTCGAGGGGGAGGTCGAGCTCACCCTGGACGACGGGACCGTGCTGCGGGCCGGGCCGGGCGACGTGATCGTCGCGCCCAAGGGGGCGAGGGCCACCTGGCGGAGCCTCTCCCCCGTCCGGAAGTTCTGGGCGATCTACCGCGAGCCCGAGGGGGCCCCGTGACGCGCAGGGCCCGCCGGGTGCCCCCGGCGGGCCCTGCGGCGTCGGCCGCGTCCCTAGACGGGGCGGACGTTCGCGGCCTGCGGGCCCTTCTGGCCCTGGGTGACCTCGAACTCGACCTGCTGGCCCTCCTCCAGGTTGCGGTAGCCGTCGCCCGCGATCGCGCTGAAGTGCACGAACACGTCGGGGCCACCTTCCTGGGTGATGAAGCCGTACCCCTTCTCGGGGCTGAACCACTTGACCGTTCCGGTCGCCACGAGCGATCCCTCCTTCCTCGGCCGTCGCGGACGTGGGCGCGCCCGGTCCGTCGGCCCCCGGCGCCGGAGCGCCGGCCGAGGGAACTGCTCGTCCTTGGCGATGCCGAACCCTCGCCGGCACTCTACCAGGTCGCCGGGGGCGGCGCCCGCGGCCTGACCGTATCCTCGGGCAGGCGGAGCCCCGGCCCGGGGCGCAGAACCCCCGCCGGGCCACGGGCGAACCCTCGAGGAGAAAAGGAGGCGCGGTGACGACGGACGAGGTGGCCGTGGAGGTCCGGGACCTCGTGAAGGTGTTCCCGGCCCCGGGGGGCGGCACCCTCACCGCGGTGGATCACGTCTCGTTCGAGGTCAGGCGGGGCGAGGTCTTCGGGTTCCTCGGGCCGAACGGCGCGGGGAAGACCACGACCCTCGAGATCGTCGAGGGCCTCCAGGAGCCCACCGCGGGCGCGACCCGGGTGCTCGGCCTCGACTCGGTCCGGGACCGGGCCGAGATGAAGCAGCGGATCGGTGTCCAGCTCCAGGCCGGGGCGTACTTCGATCACCTCACGCTTGAGGAGATCCTCGACCTGTTCGGCTCCTTCTACCCCCGGGCGGTGCCCCCCGGCGAGCTGCTCGGCAAGGTCGGGCTCCTCGAGAAGCGGAAGGCGCTGGTGCGGCAGCTCTCGGGGGGGCAGAAGCAGCGGTTCTCGATCGTGGCGGCCCTGGTGAACGACCCCGAGGTCGTCTTCCTCGACGAGCCCACCACCGGGCTCGACCCCCAGGCCCGTCGCAACGTCTGGGAGCTGATCCGGCTGATCCACGCCGAGGGGAAGACCGTCGTGCTCACCACCCACTACATGGAGGAGGCCCAGGTCCTCTGCGACCGGGTCGCGATCATCGACGTCGGGAGGATCCGGGCCGTCGACACCCCGCTGGGGCTCATCCACACCCTCCCCACGGCCTACCGGATCCTCTTCGCCACCGATCGCGAGGTGGACCCCGAGGAGCTCCGTTCGCTCCCGGGCGTGAAGGAGGTCGGCCCCGCCGACGCCGGCGGCTTCGACGTGGAGCTCGCCGTGGAGCGGGCCCAGGTGACGCTCCCGGCGTTCCTGGAGTGGGCCCAGACCCGGGGCGTCTCGATCGACGACGTCCAGGTCATCCCAGCCACCCTGGAGGATGTCTTCCTCGCCCTCACCGGGCACAGCCTCAGGGAGTAGCGATGACGACGATGCGGAAGCTCTTCGTGGCGAGCGTGAAGATGCTCTACCGGGACCGGCTCACGGTCTTCTGGGCGCTCATGTTCCCGGTGATCTTCACGGTGGTGTTCGGGCTCTTCGACTTCGACCGGGCCCCCGAGGTACGGATCGACGTGGTGGGCGAGCCGAGCGCCCCGCTGTACCGGGCGCTCCGCGAGGGGCTCGGGCGGGTGGAGTCCTTCCAGCTCCGCTCGGCCGACGACCTGGAGGCCGCCCGCGGACGACTGGCGGACGGGGAGACCGACGTCGTCGTGGTCGTGCCGTCTTCGCTGCCGGCGCCGGGCTCGGTGGCGGAGGTCCCGGTCCTCTACAACGGTGCGAACGCCGACGTGAACACGTTCGCGCTCTCGGCGATCCAGCGGATCGTGGGGGCGACCAACCTCCGGCTGGCCGGGGTGCAGCGGCCCCCGCTCGAGGTCCGGGCGCGCGCCGTCGAGGGGAGGGCGATCGACTACTACGACTTCCTCCTACCGGGCCTCGTGGCGATGGGGGTGATGAACTACTCGATCATCGGGATGGGGGTGGCGGTGGCCCGGTTCCGGGAGCAGCGGATCCTGAGGCGGATCCTCGCCACGCCCCTCGCCCCCTGGCGGTTCCTCGCGGCGCAGGTCGCCGCCCGCCTGCTGCTCGCGGTGGTCCAGGCCGCGCTGATCACGGCGACCGGGGTGTTCCTGTTCGGGGCGAGGATCTACGGGAACGTGGGCTGGCTGTTCGCGCTGGCCGCCCTGGGCAACCTCGTGTTCCTGAACATCGGCTTCGCGGTGGCGGGCCGTGCCCCGAACCCCGACGCGGCGGCCGGGGTGGGCAACGTCGTGTCGCTGCCGATGATGTTCCTGTCGGGGATCTTCTTCCCCACCGACACGCTCCCCGCGGTGATGCAGCGGGTCGTGGAGTACCTGCCGCTCACCCCGCTCCTCGAGGCGATGCGGAAGGTGGCGCTGGATGGGCTCTCCATCACGGCCACCGGCCCCCAGCTCCTCCGGCTCGCGGCCTGGGCCGTGGTCTCGTTCCTCCTCGCGAGCCGCCTGTTCCGGTTCTCGGAGGCGCGGTAGGGTTCGCGCGGACCCGCGCTCGCCGGCGGGCGTCGGTCGGGACGGTGGAGCCCGGACCGTGGATGGTCGCCGAGCCGATCGGCGACGGCCGTCGGTCCGGCGGCGGTCGGGTACGCTTGCTCACGTATGACGTTCCGGAGCGCGCTGGTGCTGTTCGCGCACCCCGACGACGCCGAGTTCATGTGCGGGGGGACCGTCGCGCGGTGGGCCCGGGAGGGGACCGAGGTCCACTACGTCTGCGTGACCGACGGGTCGGCGGGCTCCAACGAGCCCGGGATGACCAGGGAGGCGCTCCGCCCCATCCGCGAGGCCGAGCAGCGGGCGGCGGCCGAGCTCCTGGGGGTGGCGAGCCTGACGTTCCTCGGCTACCTCGACGGGCGGCTGGAGCTCACCTGGGACCTCCGCCGGGACGTGACGCGCGAGGTTCGGAGGTTCCGCCCCGACGTGCTGATCGCGCCGGACCCGTCGCGGCTGTGGTCGGGCAACCGCTACATCAACCACCGCGACCACCGGGTCGTGGGCGAGGCGGCGCTCTGCGCGGTGATGCCCGATGCTCCCACCCGCGCCCAGTTCCCGGAGCTCCTCGAGGAGGGCTTCGAGCCGTTCGAGGTGCCCCGCCTCTGGCTCTCCTCCGAGGAAGGGGATACGTTCGTGGACATCGGCGGGACCATCGACATCAAGCTCCGGGCCCTGGGCTGCCACGTCTCCCAGGGGATCGGCGGACCGGACGTCGAGGAGTGGGTGCGCAAGCGCGCCGCGGAGCTGGGCGCGAGGGCGGGCGTGGAGTACGGGGAGGCGTTCCGCGCGTTCGACCTTCGGAGCGAGGCCTGATGGAGCACGACGAGCCGGACGAGGACGCCTACGGCCCCGACGAGGAGCCCTACGAGCTCGACGCCGAGGAGCGGGGGAACATCGAGGCCGACCTCGAGGATCTCGAGGCGATGCGGGAGGTGTTCGGGCCTCAGGGCGTGAAGGGCGTGGTGATCGCCTGCCCCGACTGCGGCTCGAACCACTACTACGAGTGGGACCTCCTCCGGGAGAACCTCGAGCACATGCTCGAGACCGGCGAGCCGAGGATGCACGAGCCGGCCTTCGAGGTCCGCGAGGAGGAGTACATCCAGTGGGACTACGGCAAGGGCTACATCGATGCCCTCGCCGACCACGGCCTCGAGCCCGACCGCCGCATCGAGGTCACGCGGTGCCCCTGGTGCGAGACCCCCCTCGAGGAGCACTTCGCGTTCTGCCCGCGCTGCGGCCGTTCGCTCGGGGCCGTCCGCCTGTACCGGGAGCTCGTGGAGCGGGGGCTCGACGAGCGCGAGGTCCGCGCGATGCTCGTGCGGGCGGGCTTCGAGCCGTTCTGACCTCCAGCCGTCCCCTAGCCCGGTGGCGCGTCGGCCGGGGGCTCGAGGACGCAGTCCTCGGGGTCCTTGTCCGGGCGGAGCCCCTTGAACGAGGGCGCCCGCATCTTCCCCGCCTTCCGGGTGAGCTCCAGGTACTCGACCTCGCAGACCAGGCGAGGCTCGACGAACCGGGCGCCCTTCACCGCCCGGAGCCCGGGGTCGGGGATCGGCGGATCGGCCCGCTCGAGCGGGGCGAGCTCCTCGAGCAGGCGGCGGAGCGTGGCCTCGGTGAACCCCGTGCCCACCTGCCCGATCCATCGCAGCCGCCCGTCCACGTAGGCCCCGACGAGGAGCGCGCCGAGGGTCCCGGCCCGCCCGCCCCGCCCCGGGGTCCAGCCCAGGATCACGCAGTCCTGGCGGGAGACCAGCTTGATCTTCCGCCAGTCCTCGCTCCGTCGGCCCGGGCGGTACGGGCTCCCCTTCCGCTTGGCCACCACGCCCTCGAGCCCGAGCTCCCGAGCGGCCGCCACGAACGCCGTCCCAGCGCCCTCCTCGAAGTAGGTGAGCTCGAAGAGCCCGGGCTCGGGTTCGACGACCGTCTCCAGGAGCTCCCGCCGCCCCTCGAGGGGGGCGTGCGTGAGGTCCCGGCCGTCGAGGAACAACAGGTCGAACGCG
>Ga0101943_1001209_pt1 | contig 24867 bp, 25 predicted proteins | sample DewCreD2012metaG_5_FD_75244 | JGI IMG/M metagenome (GOLD analysis project Ga0101943, IMG submission 75244) | Hot spring sediment bacterial and archeal communities from British Columbia, Canada, to study Microbial Dark Matter (Phase II) - Dewar... ... | reverse complement strand
AGTTGCGCACGAGGTTCACGGCCATGTTGTAGGAGGGTCGGAACGAGGACGTGAGCTCGTACGTACGGGTCGAGGCGAGCGCGGCGACCCGCTCGAACGGGACCTGCCGCTGGAACAGGACGATCGCGTGGCCGATCTCGTCGATGCCGCGCCGGCCGGCGCGGCCGGTGAGCTGCGTGTACTCCCCCGGCGTGAGGAGCTCGTGCCGCTCGCCGGAGAACTTCCACAGGTCCTCGATCACGACCGAGCGCGCCGGCATGTTGATCCCGAGCGAGAGGGTCTCGGTGGCGAAGACGAGCTTCACGAGCCCGGCCTCGAACAGCTCCTCGACCGTCTCCTTGAACACGGGGAGCATGCCGGCGTGGTGGGCGGCGACGCCGGCGGCGAGCGCCTCCACGAAGGCGTCGAACCCGAGCGCCCGCAGATCGTCCTCGTCCATCCACGCGACCCGCATCTCCGCGAACCCCCGGATGCGCTCGGCCTCCTCCTCGGTCGTGAGGCGGATCCCGGCGCGGGTGACGATCTCGACGCTGCGGTCGCACCCGGCGCGGCTGAAGACGAAGTAGATGGCCGGGAGCATCCCGTGCTCGTGGAGGACCTCCACGACCTCCTCGCGCCGCGGCACGTACACGCGCCCGAGCCCGCGGCGGCGCGGCCCGCGTTCCCGGCCCCGGCGCAGCCGCGCCTCCTCCCGGTCCAGCGCGACGAGGTGGGGGTTCGGGACCAGGCGGCCGTCCCGCTCGACGTGCATCGGGTGCAGCTCGTGCCCGACGAGGTAGTGGTGCTGCAGCGGGACCGGTCGCCGCTCCTCGATGACGACCCGCGTGGGGCCCCGGAGCGTGCCGATCCACTCGCCGAACTCCTCCGCGTTGGAGATCGTGGCCGACAGGCACACGACGGCCACGGAGACCGGGAGGTGGATCAGGACCTCCTCCCACACGGCCCCGCGGTAGGGGTCCTGGAGGTAGTGGACCTCGTCGAGCACGACGAAGCGCAGGTCCCGCAGACCCTCGCTCCGCTCGTAGAGCATGTTCCGCAGGACCTCGGTGGTCATCACGACGATCGGGGCGTCCGGGTTGATCGAGTTGTCGCCGGTGAGCAGGCCGACCCTGGCGGCCCCGTGGGTGGCGACGAGGTCGCCGAACTTCTGGTTCGACAGGGCCTTCAGCGGCGTCGTGTAGAAGCATCGGCCCTCGAGCTCGAGGGCGCGTAGGACCGCGAACTCGGCCACGACGGTCTTCCCCGAGCCCGTCGGGGCCGCGACGAGCACGGACTCCCCGGCGTGCAACGCCGAGATCGCCTCCATCTGGAAGGGGTCGAGCTCGAACGGGTAGCGCTCCGCGAAGCGCTGGGGGTCGATCACGGGGTCAGTGTACGGACGGGGGCCGGACGCCCGGTCACCGCAGGCCGCAGGCGGCGAGGTGCTCGAGGAGCAGGGCGGTGAACCGCTCCGGGGCCTCCAGGTTCGAGAGGTGACCCACGCCCTCGATGATCTCGAGCCTCGCGCCGGGGATCTGCTCGGCCATCGCCGCCGAGACCTCGTGCGGGATGAGCTGGTCCTGGGTCGAGGTGACGACCAGGGTCGGGACCGAGATCCCGGGCAGGTCCGGCGTGGAGTCGGTGCGCTCGGCCATGCCCTCGAGGGCCGCCGCGATCGCCTCGGCCGACTGGTCGGCGATGAGGGCCCGCACGCGCTCGGCGAGCTCCGCCGGGGCGTCCGGCGCGAGGAGCTTCGGCGGATCGGTCGCGAGGAGGTTGCCCTCGCGCCGCAGCCGCGCGGCGAGGTCGCGGCGGGCCTGGGCGGCCTCGGGCGGGTCGGCCACGGCGCGGGTGTTCGCGAGCACGAGCCCGAGCACGCGCTCCCGCGCACGACGCCAGATCTCGAACGCGACGTACCCGCCGAGCGAGAGCCCGCAGACGACCGCCCGCTCGACGCCCGCCGCGTCGAGCGCCTCGAGCGCGTGGCGGGCGCAGGCCTCCATGGTCGTCACGGGACCGGCGAGCGGGGCCGAGCCGAACCCGGGGTGGTCCGGGGCGACGACGGCGAGGTCGGCCGGCAGGGCCTCCCGCTGGGGCGCCCACATCCGGGCATCGAGCGGCCAGGCGTGCAGGAGCAGGAGACCGTCCATCATCCGGTCGGTTGCGGCAGGGTGGGCCGGAAGATGTCGGCCTTGAACTGGACCTCGAGGTAGTCGTGGTAGCCGTCCCCGAAGACCTGGCCCGCGAGGTCGAACACGTCCTTCGCCCGGGTCGCGAGCTCCGTCGCCCGGTCCCCACGCTCCCCGGCCGCGTCGGCCGCGAGCAGGGCGGCCTCCCGGAACAGCCGCAGCCCCTGGATCATCCGCAGGCGTGCGTTGATCGCGTTCAGGACGAAGACCGCGTCGAGGTCCTTCCCGCCGACGATCGTCGCCGCCTCCACCTGCTCCAGGTCGTCGGCGGCCTTCCCGGCGGCGTCGGCGGCCGCGTTCGCGATGTCCGCGAGGGCCTTCGGGTCCCCGCCGCCCCCCACGGCATCGGAGAGCGCGCCCTGAAGGTCCGGGAAGGCCTCGAACCCGCTCGGCGGGATGGGGTTGCCGAGCGGCGTGATGATCGGGTCGATCCGACCCTGGAGCTCGAGGGCCGCGTTCCGCAGCCTCCGGGCGAGCTCCGCCTCGCGCGCCTGCGCCCGCTCCTTGGCGAGTCCGTACCAGATCCCCGCCACCGCGAGCACGAGCACGACCGCACCCACCGAGACCCAGAACGAGCGCCGCGCGAGCAGCGGCGGACGGACCGGCACGTACGTCGGCTTCGGGCCGGGCGTGACGGCACGCGAGCCGCCCTTCGGCTTGCTCTTCCCCTTGATGGCCATGTCCCCTACTTCCCGAGGGCCCGGGCGACGATGATAGCCGCCTCGTAGAAGAGCATCATCGGGAACATCATCGCGAGCATCGTGTAGGGGTCGGCGCTCGGGGTGATGAACGCCGCGAAGATCGAGATCCCGAGGATCGCCCACCGGCGCCACGCGCGCAGCTGGTCGGTCGTGACCACGCCGAGGACGGTGAGGAACACGAGCACGATCGGGAACTCGAACGAGAGCCCGAAGGCGAGCGCCACGAGCATCACGAAGCTGATGAACCGGTCCCCGGTGAGGAGCGGCACGAAGCGGGACCCGGCGAAGCCGAGCAGGAAGTTCAGGGCCTTCGGCAGGGTCACGTAGGCGAGGACGGCTCCCATGAGGAACAGCACCACCGAGCTCGTCACGAACAGGATCGCGAGCCGCCGTTCGCGCCGGGTGAGGCCGGGGACGACGAACCGCCACAGCTCCCACAGCACCACGGGGAGCGCGATGAACAGCCCGATGAACACGACGAGCTTCAGCTTGATCATCACCGAGTCGACGGCACCCGTGTAGAAGAGCGTGCAGCTCTCGGTCGGCCGGACCTCGGGCGGGACCGTGCGCCAGTAGTCGCAGTACGGCTCGAGCAGCAGGTCGAGCACCCGACCGTACAGGATCCACCCCACGACCGAGCCAGCCGCGATCGCGACGATCGAGGCGACCAGGCGGTAGCGCAGCTCCTCGAGGTGCTCGATGAGCGTCATCGTGCCCTCGGGGTCGCGGGGCTTGCGCCGCAGACGCTCGGGGATCAGCCGCATCGTCGGCCTCGGCTCATCCGGCCTCTGGGGGCTCCGGCCTCACGGGCGAGGCGTCGTCCTGGGGCGGCCCCTGCTCGGCCTGGGCGGGCGAGCCTGCGGGGGGTGGGGCGGTCGCCGACGGTGGGGCCCCGCTCGGCGCGCTCGGGGCGGAGCGTCGGGGCGGGGCCGGGTCCTCGGTGAGATCGATCCGGAACGTGCGCTGGACCTCGCGGCGGGCGCGGCGGATCTCGGCGAGGCCGCGGCCGAGCGAGCGAGCCACCTCGACGACGCTCTCCTGCTCGGGCGCCCCCTGCCGCTCCTGCTCGCCACCCTCCCGCTCGGGCGTCTGCTCGGCCGCGCGCCCCGAGGGCGGTCCGCTCGGACGGACCGGCTCGGCCTCGTCGAGCCCCAGCCGGATCGTCCGGGTCACCTCGTCCTGGGCCCGGCGCAGCTCGTTCAGGGCCCGGCCGATCGTGCGCGCGAGCTCCGGCAGCCGCTGCGGCCCGACGATGACGAGCGCGACCAGCAGGATGACGAGCAGCTCCTGAGGTCCGATGTTGAACACGCGTCCCTACCTGGGGTCGGGCTCGGTATCCTACCGCCCGCGCCCACGCGGCCCGGGTGCACGTTCCCGCAGGGAAGCGACCTCCGCCTGCACCGCCCCGACCTCCTCGGCCAGGCGCCGGGCGGCGCGTCCGACGACGAGCGCGTGCCGCACGAGCGCCACGAGGACCGCGGCGAGGGCTCCGAGGGTCACGAGCGCGACCGCGAGCCACACGGCCGCGACGGGGGCGACGGCGACGGAAGCGCGCACGGACCCATCGTAGCCGATGGTCCGGGTCGGTCCGGAGGACCCCCGCCTACTGCCGAGCGAGGAAGCGCTCGATCCAGCCGTCGTCCTGCAGGGCGAAGTGGAAGTCGATCAGGTCGTCGAGGGTGAACGCCGGTGCGTCGGGCAGCGGCGGCCTCGGGTCGACCCGCTGGGCCTCGGCGTCGAAGAGCTCGGCCGTCGTGGTCGGGGCCCGGCTCGCGACGTCGACCCCGGCCGAGACCAGGAGCGCGACGATCTTGCGGTCGGCCCGCTTCTCGACCGGGTCGAGGCAGCTCGGGCAGGTGAACCGGTAGGTCCCCTCGCGGCCGCCGCGGGTCACCTCCAGGAGGATCGCCTCGGGTCCCATGTCCACTTCCCCGCAGCGGGGGCATGTCGTCCGGATGGTGGTCATGACACCCGCTGTATCGGCGGTGCCCCCGGAGCGCTTGAGGCGGCGCGCGCGGATGCGGACTACCCTAACGGTATGGTTCTGCGGTCCTGCGGGCGAGCTCGCGGACCCGGTCTTTCAGCTCGGGGGGCTCGAGGACCTGGGCGGCCCCGGAGAGGCGCAGGACCAGGCGCTCGGCCCACTCCAGCCGGGCCGCCGGCATGACCACCTCCAGCCACCCGTCCCCGCGCTCGACCTGCTGGGTGGTCTCGTAGTACTCGGCGACCCAGCGGGCCTCGGGCGCGAGGACCAGGCGGATCTCCACATCCTGCTCCCTCGGCCAGTACAGGGGGCGCCCGGACCCCCGGAGCCCGCGGGGCTCGAAGGTCTCGCCGGTCTCCTCCACCGTCCGGACCCGGTCCGCCCGGAACAGCCGCTCCTGCCCCGAGCGGTGGTCGAAGGCCACCACGTACCAGTTCCCGATCGCCGAGAAGACCTCCTCGGGGTCGATCTCGCGCGTCGTCACCTCGGCCGAGGAGGCCGCGAAGTACTCGATCCGCACGCGCCGGTGCGCCGCCGCGGCCCGCCGCAGCGCCTCCAGCGCCTCGGCCTCGCGCCCGCCGGCGGCGACCTCGACGCGGGAGGGGAGCTCCCCCAGGGTCTCCGGCCCGAGCCTCTCCGCGAGCTTCGCGAGGGCCGAGGCGAGGGCCGGGGCCTCGGGCACGTCCGGCATCGCCGCGAGCGCCGTCCCGCGCAGGTACAGCGCGAGCGCCTCGCTCCGTGTGAGGCGCAGCGGCCGGGCGAAGTAGTCGGCCATGCGGATCCAGACCCGACCCTCCTGGATGTCCACGTCGATGAGGTCCCCCGGGCTGTACGGGGGCAGGCCGGAGAGGAACAGCAGGTTCAGGTCCTCGACGAGGGCGGCCTCGGGGACCCCGAAGAGCCGGGTGAGCTCCGCGAGCTCGGTGCCCGGGTGCTGCACCACGTACGGCACGACGACCAGCAGGCGCTTGAGGCGCTCGGAGACGCGCGGGGTCCGGCGGCCCCCCTCCTCAGCCGGCGGCAAGGATCGCCTCCAGCCGCCGGAGGACCTCGGCGCGCAGCGCCGGGGGCTCGAGCACGACCGCGTCGGGCCCGAACGAGAGCACCCACCCCGCCAGGGCCTGGTCGGGGCCGCTCGGGATCGCCACCTCCACCCATCCGTCCTCACGGGTGCGGAGCACGCTCGCCCCCGGGGTGCCCTTCGTCGCCCACCAGGCCACGCGCGGTGAGAGGGCCACCACCGCCGTCTCGCGCGGCTCGCCGGGACCCCAGGGGCCGACCTGCACGTGGTCGCTCGCCCGGAACCCCTCGGGCGGGCGGCTCCCCGGCCCGACGTCCTCGATCGCGGAGGTGAGGCGCGAGAGGCGGAAGGAGCGGATCTCGCCGCGGTCGCGGTCCAGGCCGACGAGGTACCAGCTGCCGCCCCGCACCGCGAGGCCGTAGGCGTCGACCTCGCGCCGGCCCTCCTCCCCGCGGGCCGTCCGGTACGTGAACCGGACCCGGCGCTCCCCCGCCACCGCCTCCGCCGCGGCCGAGAGGTGGGCCTCGGCGGCCTCGTCGACCGCGATCGCGGAGCCGCTCACGCCGGCGAGGATGCTGCCCTCGGCGCTCGAGAGGAGCTTGCGCACGGCCTCCTCGGCCGGCGAGCCCCCGCCGCCGGCGTGGGCCGCCACGAACAGCGCCGAGATCTCCTCGGGCGTGAACGCGATCTCCGGCAGGTAGTAGCGCTCCGGCGGGATGCGGTAGCCCTGTTCGCTCTCCCAGACGTCGGGGACCACCTCGATCGGGATGCCGAGGTCGCGCAGGATGGCCTTGTCGCGCTCGAACATCCGCTTGGCGCTCTCGCCGCCCTGCCCGTAAGCCTCGTGCATGCGCTCGCGGATCTCCTCGAAGGTGAGCGGCCGGGTGGCCTCGAGCAGCAGCGCGACCAGATTGACCAGGCGTTCGAGCGGCAGCATGCGTGCCGCATCATACTTCGGGACATGCGCCGCCCCGGCTCGCTCGTGCGCCTGCGCCGCGGGACCATCCTCGAGGTCCTCGGCGAGCGCCCGGGCGCGGTCGAGCTCGCGGTCGAGGTGGACGGCGCCCGCGCCCGGGCGCTCGCCTACCCCGGGCTCGTCGGTCCCGTCGCCGCCGGCGACCGGGTCGTCGTGAACACCACCGCCGTCGAGCTCGGGCTCGGCACCGGCGGGCTGCACCTGGTGGTCGCCGTCGAGGGCGGGCCGCCCACCGACCTCGACCACGGGGGCCGGATCATGAAGGCCCGCTACACGCCGCTGCAGGCGGCCGTGCCGAGCGTGGAGGAGACCCACCGGGACCGGCTGGGCTCCCCCCTGCGGCTGGCGAACGCGCCGGTCGTCTGCGCCCCTCTGCACTCGATGATCGCCCCGATCGCGGCCGGCGCGAAGGCGAGCGCCGACGCCCGCGTCGTGTACGTGATGACCGACGGCGCCGCCCTGCCCGGGGCCTTCTCGGAGCTCGTGCCCCGCCTGCGCGAGGCCGGCCTCCTCGACGGCTGGATCACCGTCGGCCAGGCCTTCGGCGGGGAGCTCGAGGCCGTGACGATCTGGACCGGCCTGCTCGCCGCGCGCGAGGTCCTCGGCGCCGAGGTCATCGTGGTCGCCGACGGGCCGGGCAACCTCGGGACGGACACCACCTGGGGGGTCTCGGCCCTCGGCTCGGGGCACGCGCTCATGGCGGCGGCGACGCTGCGGGGGCGACCCGTGGCGGCCCTGCGGATCTCCTTCGCCGACCCGCGGCCGCGCCACCGGGGCGTCTCGCACCACTCGCTCACGATCCTCGGCGAGGTCTGCCGCACCGACGTGAACGTCGCGGTCCCGAGCCTCCCCGAGCCCGAGCGCTCGGCGGTGTGGGACGCGCTTCGCGCAAGGAAGCTCGAGGAGCGCCACCAGCTCGTCGAGGCCGACGGCCGCCCCGCCCTCGAGGAGCTCGAGCGCCGGAGCGTGCGGGTGACCTCGATGGGCCGCGGCCCGGCCGAGGACCCCGCCTTCTTCCTCGCGGCCGGCGCCGCCGGGGTGATGGCCGGACGGATGGCGGCGGGCTCGCGCCGCTACCGGGACCTCGGGCGCTGAGCCGCGCGCGCCGGACCTGGCTCACATGTGGGCGATGAGCTGCTCGACGCGCTCGTCCTGCGCCCGGAACGGGTCCTTGCAGAGCACCGTGCGCTGCGCCTGGTCGTTCAGCTTCAGGTGCACCCAGTCCACCGTGTAGTCGCGGCGCTTCTGCTTGGCGTGCCGGATGAAGTCGCCGCGGAGCTTGGCCCGGGTCGTCTGCGGCGGCTCGCGCATCGCGCGCTCGACGTCGCGCTCGGAGACGGCGCGCTTCGCGCGTCCCGCCCGCTCCATCACGTAGTACAGGCCGCGCGAGCGGTTCACGTCGTGGTACGCGAGGTCGAGCATCGCGACCTTCGGCGAGGACAGGGCGAGCCCGTGCCGCTCCCGGTAGCGCTCGATCATGAGCATCTTCGCGACCCAGTCGACCCGGTCGGCCAGGCGCTCCGGCTCCCCGGCCTCCAGCGCGTCGAGCGCGTACCCCCACTCCTCGTGCAGCAGCCGCGAGCGCTCGTCCGCCCCGCGGCGCTCGAGGAAGCGGGCCACGCGCTCGTGGTACTCGCGCTGGATCTCGACGGCGGTGAGCTCGCGCCCGTTCACCAGGCGCACCTTCCGGCGGCAGCCGACGTCGTGGCTGATCTCGCGGATCGCCCGGATCGGGTTCTCGAGCGTGAGGTCGCGCATGACGGTGTTCGCCTCGAGCATCCGCAGCACGAGGTCGGTGATGCCCACCTTCAGGAAGGTCGTCCACTCGTTCATGTTCGAGTCGCCGACGATCACGTGGAGCCGGCGGTAGCGCTCGGCGTCGGCGTGGGGCTCGTCTCGGGTGTTGATGATCGGCCGCGAGCGCGTGGTGGCGCTCGAGACCCCCTCCCAGATGTGCTCGGCCCGCTGGGCGATGCAGAACTGCGCGCCGCGCGGGCCGAGGAGCACCTTGCCGGCGCCGCACCAGATCTGCCGCGTCACGAAGTACGGGATGAGGATGTCGGCGAGGCGGCCGAACTCGCCCTGGCGCGCCACGAGGTAGTTCTCGTGGCACCCGTAGGAGTTCCCGGCCGAGTCGGTGTTGTTCTTGAACAGGTAGACCTGACCGTTGATGCCCTCGTCGTGGAGGCGGACCTCGGCCGCCGCGAGCAGGGCCTCGAGGATGCGCTCGCCGGCCTTGTCGTGGGCGACGAGGTCGAGCACGTCGTCGCACTCCGGGGTCGCGTACTCGGGGTGCGAGCCCACGTCGAGGTACAGCCGCGCCCCGTTCTCCAGGAACACGTTGGAGGAGCGGCCCCAGTGCACGACCCGCCGGAACAGGTAGCGCGCGACCTCGTCCGGGGACAGGCGGCGCTGCCCGCGGAACGTGCAGGTCACGCCGTACTCGTTCTCCAGGCCGAAGATCCGACGGTCCATACGGGAAGTGTAGGACCGGCTGCGGGCTGGGGGCTCAGCCGGCCGCGAGGTAGCCGGCGATCTCCTCCTCGGTGAGCCGGCGGAACTTCCGGCGCGTGGGCCGGGTGCGGTCGAGCACGCCGGCCTCGACGATGTCCGGGCCGATCTCGCGTCCCTCGGCCGCGGAGATCGCTCGGACGGCCTCCCGCACCGCGGTGGCGAGGTCCCAGTCCGGCTGGTACGCGCCCTTGATGGCGCCGGTCAGCTCGTCGGCGTGGCCGCCGATCGCCACGCACCCGTGCTCGTCGGTGACGGTCCCGTCGAACAGCACGTGGTAGAGCTCGTTGCGGCCGCCGTCGTCGGCGACCTCCGCCACGAGGAGCTCCACCTCGTAGGGCTTCATCTGCTGGGTGAAGATCGTCGAGAGCGCCTGCGAGTAGGCGTTGGCGAGGTCCTTGGCCCGGACGTCCTCGCGGCCGTAGGCGTACCCCCGCAGGTCGGCCAGGCGCACGCCGGCGATCCGCAGCTCCTCGAACTCGCTGTACTTGCCGACGCCGGCGAAGGCGATGCGGTCGTAGATCTCGCTGATCTTGTGCAGCGTGGCGCTCGGGTTCTCCGCGACGAAGAGGATGCCGACGGCGCACTCGAGTCCGACGACGGACTTGCCCCGAGCGATGCCCTTGCGGGCGAACTCCGAGCGGTCCTTCATGAGCTGCTCGGGGGGCACGTAGGGCATGAAGCTCATCGCGCGCGCTCCTCGAGGATCGCTCGGGCCGCGGCGGCGACCTCCTCGTCCGGCACGTCCCGGACCCCTTCGGCGGTGATGACCACGACGTTCGGCAGGATGCCCCGCACGATGTCGGGGCCGCCGGTCGCGGCGTCGTCCTCGGCGGCGTCGATGAGGGCCTCGACCGCGACGCGGATGGCCTCCTCGCGCGAGAGCCCGGGGCGCCACCGCTTCTTCAGGGAGTTCTTCGCCGGCAGGCCGCCCGAGCCGGTCGTCTGGTAGTCGTCCTCCTCCCACCGGCCGCCCGTGGCGTCGTAGTAGAAGATCCGGCCCTCGCGCCGACGCTCGTCGTAGCCGCCGAACAGCGGCACGACGACGAGCCCCTGCATCGCCGCCGGCAGGTTGTCGCGGATCATCTGCGCGAGGCGGTTGGCCTTGCCCTCCAGCGAGAGCCGGTCGCCGGTGATCTTCTCGTAGTGCTCGAGCTCGAGCTGGAACAGCTTCACGATCTCGACCGCCTGCCCGGCGGCCCCCGCGATCGCGATGGCCGAGAGGTCGTCGGCGGGGAACACCTTGCGGATCTTCGCGTCCGCGATGTACGTGCCGGCCGTGGACCGGCGGTCGCCGGCCATCACGACCCCGTCGGCGAACTTCAGCCCGAGGACGGTCGTGCCGTGCGCGGTCGAGACCGCCCCGCCGGCGGGCACGGCAGGCAGCGCCTGGGGGCGCACCCGCGCCACCAGCTCGTAGAAGCTGGGGTCGATCCCGATCCCGATGGTGCCGTCGCCGGGGAGCGGCGAGCCCGTGGGCCGACCGCTCACTGGCCGCCCTTCTGGACGTAGCTCTTGACGAACTCCTCGGCGTTCTCTTCGAGCACGGCGTCGATCTCGTCGAGGATCTCGTCCATCTCTTCCTTCAGCTTCTCGGCGCGCTCCGACGCCTGCACCTGCCCGGCGTCGTCCCCGCCGGCGCCTCCGGCGCGGCGCTGCGCCCGCTTCTGCTGCTGCTCCTGCTCCTTGGACACGGTTCCCTCCTCGGCCCCTATCCTACCCGTCGGCACCGACCCGGCCGGCTACGCGCCGAGCAGCTCGAGCAGCGTCGCCGGGTCCGGCGCCCGCTCGAGGATCTCCCCGACGTGCCGGCGCGTGCCCCGCAGCGGCTCGAGCATCGGCACCCGCTGCAGGGCCTCTCGGCCCACGTCGAAGATGATGGAGTCCCAGGACGCAGCGACGATGTGGTCCGGGTACCGGTCGATGCACCGCCCCCGGAAGTACGCGCGGGTGTCCTCCGGCGGCTCGAGCACGGCGCGATCGATCTCCGCGTCGGTCACGAGGCGCTCGACCTTGCCGGCGGCCGCGAGGCGGTGGTACAGGCCCCGGTCCCGCCGCACGTCGTGGTACTGGAGGTCGATGAGCCGCAGCTTCGGGTCGGACCAGTCCAGACCGTCACGCTCGCGGTAGCCCTCGAGCAGCCGGTACTTCGCGACCCAGTCGAGCTGCCGGTGCAGCGAGAGCGGATCGGCCTCCAGGCCGGTGAGGACGGCCTCCCAGCGGGCGAGCACCTCCTCGTTCTCCGGGCTCGGGTCCTCCTGCTCGACGTACTTCGCGGCCCGCTCGAGGTACTCCCACTGGACCTGGACCGCCGTCATCCGCCGGCCGTCCGCGAGCGCGATCTCGCGCCTGCAGGTGATGTCGCGCGAGACCTCGTGGAGCGCGGCGACGGGGTTGGCGAGCGACAGGTCCGGCAGGTACTCGTCCTCGATCATCTTCAGGACGAGGGCGGTCGTCCCCACCTTCAGGAACGTCGCGACCTCGCACAGGTTCGCGTCGCCCACGATGACGTGCAACCGCCGGTACTTCTCCGGATCGGCGTGGGGCTCGTCCCGGGTGTTGATGATCGGCCGCTTCAGCGTGGTCTCCAGGCCGACCTCGGCCTCGAAGAAGTCCGCGCGCTGCGAGAGCTGGTACCGGTGGCGCCCCCGCTGGTCCCAGGGCGCCTCGGCCCCGAGCTTGCCCGCGCCGGTGAACACCTGCCGGGTCACGAAGAACGGGATCAGGTCCCGCACGATCGCGGAGAAGGGCGTCGCGCGGTCCACGAGGTAGTTCTCGTGCGTGCCGTAGGAGTTCCCCTTGCCGTCGCTGTTGTTCTTGTAGATCTGCAGCCGGAACCCGTCGGGCATCCGGGCGTGGAGCTCCTGGAGCGAGCGCTCGAGGATCCGCTCGCCGGCCTTGTCGTGGATCACGAGCTCGCGCGCGCTCGCGCACTCCGGCGTCGAGTACTCCGGGTGCGCGTGGTCGACGTAGTACCGCGCGCCGTTCGGGAGGATGACGTTCGCGAGGCCCGGCTCCTCCTCCACGGGCTCGCGGATCTGGACCGGCTCGAACCCCCGGGCGTCGCGCATCGGCGACTCCTGCTCGTAGTCCCAGCGGATCCGCCGCAGCGCGCCGGCGAAGGTCGCGATGAGCTGGGAGGACGCGAGCACGGGGTTGAACTCGGCCCCGCCCGACCCGGCGATGCCGTACTCCGTCTCCGTGCCGATGACCTTCGGGATCGCCATCCGCGCCCGCGCCTACAGGTACTGGCCGGCGCTCACGCGCTCGACCTGGCGGCCCTGGCCCTCCGGGCCGTCCCCGAGCAGCGTGCGGACGTAGACGATCCGCTCGCCCTTCTTCCCCGAGATCCGAGCCCAGTCGTCCGGGTTCGTGGTGTTCGGCAGGTCCTCGTTCTCCTTGAACTCCTCGCGGATCGCGCGGAACAGGTCCTCGGAGCGGATGCCCTTCTCTCCCGTGGAGAGGAACCGCTTGATCGCCTCCTTCTTCGCGCGCCGGACGATGTTCTCGATCATCGCGCCCGAGTTGAAGTCCTTGAAGTACAGGACCTCCCGGTCGCCGCTCGCGTACGTGACCTCGAGGAACCGGTTCTCGTCGGTGGTCGCGTACATCCGGTCCACGGTCTGCTGGATCATCCGGGCGACGGCCGCCCGCACGTCGCCGCCGGCGCGGCGGACCTCCTCGGGGTGGATCGGCACGCGCTCGTTCAGGTACTTCGACATGATGTCGGCGGCCTGGGCGGCGTTCGGCCGCTCGATCTTGATCTTCACGTCGAGGCGCCCCGGCCGCAGGATCGCCGGGTCGATGAGGTCCTCCCGGTTGGAGGCCCCGATGACGATGACGTTCTTCAGCGTCTCGACCCCGTCGAGCTCGGAGAGCAGCTGCGGCACGATCGTCGACTCGACGTCGCTCGAGATCCCCGAGCCGCGGGTGCGGAAGATCGAGTCCATCTCGTCGAAGAACACGATGACCGGCAGCCCCTCCTCCGAGCGCTCCTTCGCGCGCTGGAAGATCTGCCGGATCTGCCGCTCGGTCTCGCCGACGTACTTGTTCAGCAGCTCCGGACCCTTGATGTTCAGGAAGTACGAGTGGGCGTCTTGGCGCCCGGTGCGCTCGCGCACCTTGTCGGCGAGGGACTTCGCGACGGCCTTGGCGATGAGCGTCTTGCCGCACCCCGGCGGCCCGTAGAGCAGGACGCCCTTGGGGGCCTCGAGCTGGTGCTCCTGGAACAGCTCGGCGTACAGGAACGGCAGCTCGACGGCGTCCCGGATCGCCTCGATCTGGGCCTCGAGCCCGCCGATGTCCTCGTAGGACACGTCGGGGATCTCCTCGAGGACGAGCTCCTCGACCTCCTCCTTCGGCAGCTTCTCGAGCGCGATCGCCGATCGGGGGTCCACGAGCAGCGGGTCCCCGGCCCGGATCTGCTCCTCGGCCCGCAGGCCGGCCGAGAGCGTCACGACCATCTCCTCGTCGGCCCTGCCGACCACGATCACCCGGTCCTCGTCGAGCCGGTCCTTCACGTGCATGACCTCGCCGGCCCGGTCGGGCTCGAGGACCTCGACGACGTTCAGGGCCTCGTTCAGGATGACCTCGACCCCGCGCACGAGGCGCTCCTCGTCGAGCTCGGGGGCCACGTTCACCCGCATCTTCCGGCCGGCCGTGAACACGTCGGCCGTGCCGTCCTCGTTCCGACCGAGGAACACACCGAAGGAGGCCGGGGGCTGGCTGAGCTTCTCGACCTCCTCGCGCAGCCCCTCGATCCGCTCTCGCTCGGCCTTCAGCGTGGCGACGAGCTTCTCGTTCTGGGCGAGGGCGCGCGCGAGATCGCCCTTGGCCTCGAGGAGCTTCTCCTCGAGGATCTTCACCTGGCGGGGCGCGTTCGTGAGCCGGCGGCGCAGCAGGGCGACCTCGTCCTCCAGGAACCGGACCTGGAGCTCGAGCTCGTGGATCTGCTTCTCGTACCGCTCCCGCTGCTCCTGGGCGTCGGGCTCGGGCATGTGGATCACCTCCGAGGGAGGACGAAGTATACGACGAACCCTCCCGCCGACCGAGGTTCTCCTCGGCCTTTCTCCAAGGCTATACGTCTACGGCATCGGCACCGGTCGGGGATCCTGAAGCGGCGAGGCGCCGGGCGACCGTGAGGAAGCCGGTGTGGCCGACCATCCGGTGGTCCGGGCGGACGCTCCGCTCGGCCACGTGCCAGGTCCGGCGCAGGACCTCCAGGGTCTCCAGGTGCTCGAACCCGCCCGCGGGCAGCGCGAGCACGAGCTCCTGGACCTGCACCGTGGTCGGCAGGTAGGCGCAGAGCACCCCGCCGGGCTCCAGGGCCCGCCCGAGCGCCGGCAGGACCTCCCAGGGCTCGGGCAGGTCGAGCACGGCCCGGTCGAACCGGTCCCCGGTGGCGGCGACCTCGCGGACGTCGCCCTGGCGGAGCTCGAGCCAGGCCGGGACCTTGCCGAGGAACGCCTCGATGTTGCGGGCGGCCCGCTCGTGGAAGTCCGGCCGCAGCTCGTAGGAGACGACCAGGCCCTCGGGCCCCACGGCCCGGCAGAGGGCGAGCGTGAGCGCCCCCGAGCCGGTACCGGCCTCGAGGACCCGGGCGCCGGGGAAGATGTCGGCCTCGACCAGGATCGCGCCGACGTCCTTGGGGTAGATCACCTGCGCCCCGCGCGGCATCTTCAGCACGAAGTCGGCCATCCGCGGCCGGAAGCACCGGAAGGACATCCCGCCCGCCGAGTGCACCACGACGCCCTCGGGCTCGCCGAGCACGAGGTCGTGGGGCAGCGCCCCGCCGTGCGAGTGCCAGGTCCCCCCGGGCTCGAGCCGCACGAGGTAGCGCCGGCCGCGCCGATCGACCAGCAGGACCCGCTCCCCCGGCTCGAAGGGGCGGCTCATCCGGCTCCCCCGCCGTGGATCTCGGCCGGCAGGACCTCCTCGGAGGCTCCCGCGGCCACCTCCCGGTCCGTGACCGGCGGCGCGAGCGGCTCCCCGAGGAGCTGCGCCCGGGTCCGGCAGAACGCGCAGAACCGGCCGGTCGTCGGCTGGCCGCAGCGCTCGCAGGGGCGCAGCGCGACCTCGTCCTGCCGCGCGAACAGGGGCGCCGCCCGCTCGAGGAACGAGAGGAAGAACTGGGCCTTGGTCCCCGGCGAGGTCGCCTCGAGCAGGTTCAGCGCCTCCTTGTAGCGCAGCTGCGTGTTGCCGGCGACGAGCGGGCACTCCTCCACCACGTACTCGATGCCCCGCAGGAAGGCGTAGGCGGCGGTCTCGAGCTCCGAGAGCCGGTACAGCGGCTTCACCTTGCGCCGCAGCCCGTCCTCGGCGGGCAGGACGGGGAACTGGCGGGCGATGTAGTCGGTCTGCCAGCGCAGCGTGTTGCCGAGGAGGGTTGCCGCCTCGTCGTCGAGGTTGTGGCCGGTCGCGAGCACGTCGAACCCGCGCTCCATCGCCACCCGGTTGAACACGTAGCGCTTCGACAGCCCGCACACCGAGCAGCTCGAGCGTGCGCCGCGCCGTCCGGCGGTCGGGATGTCGAAGCCGTACTCGGTCGCGAGGTCGACCTCGATGAGCTCGGCCCCGCGCCCGCGCGCGAAGCCCCGCACGAGCTCCGCCGAGCGGGTCGAGTAGCCCCCGATGCCGAGCCCCACGTACAGGCCCGAGGCCCGGTACCCGAGCTCGAGCAGGATGTCCCACAGGGCGAGCGAGTCCTTCCCGCCGGAGACCGCGACGAGGATCCGGTCCTGCGGCGTGAACATGTCGAAGGCCTCGATCGCCCGGCGGACCTGCTCGTGGACGTGGTGGATGAAGCAGTCCCGGCAGAAGGCGGCGTTGTGGCGCCGCACCTCGATCACGGCCGGGCGGCGGCAGCGGCGGCAGCGCATCCCGCTCATTACCCGGCGCCCCCCGAGATCACCGGCCGGATCTCGAGCCGGTCCTCCTCGCGGACCCGGTCGCGGCGGGTGAGCAGCTCGCCGTCCCGGATCACCAGCACGGTGTCCGGGTCGATCGCGAGCTGGGCGAGCACCTCCTGCACGGTGCGCGCGCCGGCGAGCTCGACCTCACGGTCGGGGTTGCGCAGTCGGACCCTCACGTTCCCAGGCTAACGCACCCGCCGCGTCGGGTGGCCCGGCCGATCGGCTCGCGCGGGAGGCGAGCAGCACGAGGAAGCCCCCCATCGGCACGTACCACAGGGCGGCCGGCTCGCGCCCGAGCGCCGCGACGAGCACACCGGCCAGCGCCATCGCGACGCCGATCCCGCGCCCGAGGAGCCCGGCGACGCGCGTCGCCCGCGCGAAGGAGCCGGTGCGGCTCCACAGCACCGAGCGCAGCAGCCGGCCGCCGTCGAGCGGCAGGCCCGGCAGCAGGTTGAACAGGGCCACGCCGAGGTTCACGAGCGCGAGGGTCCCCGTCACGCCCTCCAGGGCCGGCGAGCCCCCGACGCGGACCGCGAGGAGGCCGAAGGCCGAGCCGAGCAGGAGCGAGGTCGCCGGCCCGACGAGGGCCACGGCGAACTCGGCCGAGGCGCTCGGCAGCTCCCCCGCGATCTCGGCCACGCCCCCGAACAGGAACAGGGTGATCCGGCGCACGGCGACGCCGAGGCGCCGGGCGGCGAGGGCGTGCGCGAGCTCGTGCACGACGAGGCAGCCGAAGAACGCGAGCCCCGCCGCGAGCCCCATGCCGGCGCGCTCGGCCCACGGCAGCTCGGGGTAGATCTCGGCGAAGGCCCCGGCCGTGGCCCACACGACGAGGCCGAGCACGAGGAACCAGGAGGCGTGCAGGAACAGGCCGATCCCGGCCAGGGCGCCCACGCGCACCTCGATCCGCCGCACGGACCGAGCCTACCGCCCGGCGCCCGCGCTCAGGTCCGCGGCAGCGGGTTCACGCCCAGGGTCGCGACGAGGCTCCGGCGGGAGCCGTCCGGCGAGACCACGACGAGCGGCACCCGGTCGCCGGGCGCGCGAGCCCGGATGAGCTCGCCGAGGGTGTCCGAGTCCGGGACCGGCTTCCCGTCGAAGGACACGATGACGTCGCCGACCCGCACGCCGGCCTCGTCCGCCGGTCCCTTCGGCGCGAGGTCGACGACGTAGGCGCCCTGGGTGACCGGCAGGCCGAACTGGAACGCGAGGGCCTCCGTCACGTCCTCGGTCACGACCCCCAGGTAGGCGACGGGGGCCGCCGGATGCTCGATCGCCCGCTCGATCGTCGGCTTGGCCGCGTCGATCGCGATGGCGAAGCCGATGTTCTCGGCTTGCCCGGCCCCGGCCGAGTTGATGCCGACGACCTCGCCGGCCAGGTTCAGCAGGGGCCCGCCCGAGTTCCCCGGGTTGATCGCCGCGTCGGTCTGGATCACGTGGGTGTAGGTGCGCAGCCCGTTCGGGCACACGCTCGGGTCGCACGCGGGGTCCTGGGCGCTGATCGTCCGGTCCAGGGCCGAGACGATCCCGGCCGTCACCGTGGGCCCGCCCTCGAGCGCGAGCGCGTAGCCGATCGCGACGACCGGCTGCCCGAGCTTCAGCTCGGCCGAGCTCCCGAGGGGGATCGTCGGCAGCCCCTGGGCGTCGATCTTCAGCACCGCAAGGTCCGCGGAGGGGTCGCCCCCGATGACCCGCGCCTCGTACCGCTCGGGGTTCGGCGGCGGGGTGATGACGGTGATGCGCTGGGCGCGCTCGACCACGTGGTAGTTGGTCACGACGATCCCGTCGGGCCGGACGATGAACCCGCTGCCGACGCCCCGACCGCCGCCCCCGCCGATCAGCGAGGGGCTGAACGTGTCCGTGGTGACGTTCACGACCGCCGGACGCACCCGCTCGACCAGCCGCACGATGGTCCTCCCGCGGGCGTCGAGCGCGGCCGTCTCCCCCGCCGGCTCGGCCGGCGAGACCACCACCCGCTCGATGACCGTCCGCGTGCACGCGGGCACGACGAGCGCCGCGAGGGCGATCACGACGAGCGCACGCTTCATGTCGGCCTCCTGCCCGGACCTGCGACCGGCCGCACCGGCCGCTCCACCCACCGTTCGCCGGACGTCCTCGGCGGGTTCTCGCCCCCAGGCTAGCCGACCGGGGTCGGCTCCGGGCGCGGCAGGAGCCCCGCCCCCTCGATGACCCGGTGGAGCCCCTCCTCGTTGCGGATCGCCATGAGGTGGACGCCGCGCACGCCGGGGAGCTCGCGGACCCCCTGCACGATCTCGGTCGCGATGGCCACCCCGACGTCCGGCTGGCGATCGGCCGGCGCCGCCTCCATCCGCGCGAGCACCTCCTCGGGCACGTCGATGCCGGGGACCTCATCCCGCAGGTACCGGAGCGCCCGGGCCGTCCGCGGCACGAACACCCCCACGAGGATCGGCACGAGCCCGAGCAGGCCGAGGTCCCCCGCCCGGGCGAGGAACAGGCGCAGGCGCGGCAGGTCGAAGCAGATCTGGGTCTGGATGAGCTCGGCGCCGGCCTCGATCTTCTTGCCGAGGCGCATCGGGCGGAGCTCGAGCGGCGGCGCGAAGGGGTTCTCCACCGCCCCGATGAGGTACTCGGGCGGGTGCTCGAGCTTGCGCCCCGACAGGTACACGCCCTCGTCCCGCAGGATCCTCGCGGTGCGGATGAGGTGGATCGAGTCCAGGTCGTAGAGGGGCTTCGCCTCGGGGTGGTCGCCGGCGGTGACGTCGTCGCCGGTCATGAGGCAGACGTTGCGCACGCCGAGGGCCGCCGCCCCGAGGAGGTCCGCCTGGAGCGCCAGGCGGTTGCGGTCCCGGCAGGTGAGCTGGACGATCGGCTCGACCCCGGCGTCGAGCAGCAGGTGGCCGGCGGCGACGCTCGACAGGTGGGGGTGGGCCGAGCTGTTGTCGGTGCAGTTCACCGCGTCCACCCGGCCGCGGAGCCCCTCGGCGATGCGGTGGACGACCGAGGGATCGGCGCCGTCCACGGTCGGCATCTCGGCCGTCACCACGAAGACGTCGGAGCGCAGGAGGCGCTCGAGGTGGCTGCGCGGCTCCCTCACGGATCCCCCACCGTCCCGGCGTGGGCGCTCCCCCGCTCGGCCGCGAGCCAGCCGGGCGGCGCGTGACCGTCCCGGCCGGTGAGCAGGTTCTCCCACGAGGAGGTCTCCTGCAGCCGCCAGTCCACCGGCTTCTGGATGTGGCGCAGGTGATCCCGCCACAGCGGCAGCCGCCGCGAGCCCTCGAAGGCCTGCACCCACACGCACGGCCGGTCGGGCAGGACCTCGCAGCTGCCGTCCTGGAGCACCCCGCCGCAGGGGCCGTTGCGGAGGTTCTTCGGGCACCGCATGGGGCAGGACAGCCCGGTCGAGTGCAGGATGCACTGCCCGCACATCCGGCAGTCGAAGAGGGCCTCCTTCGTGAGGCGCTCGAGCTCGAGCACGGCCCGCCGCACCCCGCGCACCGGGGGCGCCGTGGCCGGCGGCCTCCGGTCGAGCCGCCTCCGCGTCCTCCTCACCTCGCGGGCACCTCCCCCGCACGCCCTCCGCACGGCGGTTGAATCATCGTTCAAGCCCGTGCGCCGGCGCAACCGGCCGGACCGCGCCTACGAGACCGGGATCTTCTTGTCCGGGTCCACGAAGGGCATCGGCACCACCGTCGCCGTGCGGGTGCCCCACTCCGACTCGACCGTGAGCGTCGTGCCGAGCTCCGAGCGCTCGATCGGCACCCAGGCGTACCCGATGTTCTTGCCCAGGCGCGGCGAGTGGATCGCCGAGGTGACCTTGCCGATGCGCTGGCCCCCCTCGAGGACCGGCCACTTCGTGTAGTTCAGGGCCTCGAAGGGCGGCCCGTCGAGCTCGACCCCCACGATCCGCCGCTTCACGCCCTCGGCCTTGATGCGCCGCAGCGCCGGGAGGGAGATGCTCGCCGCATCCGGCAGGTCCCAGTCGATGAGGCGCTCCAGGCCCATCTCCAGGGGGTTGTTCTCGTAGGTCATGTCGGCGCCCCAGTTGAAGATGCCGCCCTCGATCCGCCGGATGTCGCTCGGCCCCGTGGCCTTGATGTTGAACTCCTGGCCGGCCTCCATGATCGCTTCGTAGACGTCCACGCCCCGGGAGGGATCGAGCGTGTAGACCTCGTACCCCACCTCCGAGGTCCACCCGGTGCGGGTGATCACGACCGGCACGCCGGCGATCTCGGCCCGGCGCCACCAGTAGTACTTGAGGTCGAGGATCTGCTCGCCCACGAGCTTGGCCATGAGGGGCTTGGACTTCGGCCCCTGGACCTGCAGCGGCGCGGCCTCGGCCTCGCGGATCGTGACGTCCAGGTCGGGGTAGGCGTTCTTCAGGCCCCGGGCGAACAGCAGCGCGTCCGAAGAGGCGAGGGCGAACCAGAACGTGTTCTCGTCCATCCGCGTGAGCACGGGGTCGTTGATGATCCCGCCGTCGGAGTCGCAGATCATCACGTACTTGCCCTGCCCCACCGCGCACTTGGACAGGTCCCGCGGCGTGAGCAGCTGCGCGAACCGGAACCCGTCCGGGCCGGAGATCTCCAGGCACCGCTCGACCGCGACGTCCCAGAGCGTGACGTCGTTCAGCAGCGCCTCGAACTCCGCCTCGAACGTGTCGAAGCGGATCGGGAACAGCATGTGGTTGTAGACCGTGTAGCCCTTCGGGTCGCGCTTCTGGGTCGACTCGAAGTACGGGGTGCGACGCAGGCGCGCCCCGCGCTGCACCAGGCTCATGTCGAACGCCACCTGTCCTCCTCCCGGCTCCGTCACCCGGCGCCACGTCCGGGTCCATGTCCCGGCCGCCCGGCCGCGAGCCACGCGCGGCCTCGGGCGCGCTCCCCCACCGGGGCGCAGCCCTCATCGTGCGGCCGGCGCCGGACGGCGCCAAGCGCGGGCCCTGACTACCGGTCAGGGGCTCAGGCGGTGCGCGCCTCGAGCTCCTCGAGGCGCGGCGGGACCGAGGCCGCCCCGTCGAGGTAGGCCCGGGCGACCATCGCCATGAAGACGTAGACCTCGTCCTCGCTGCGGGCGAACGGTCCCTGCCGGTAGCCGCGCGAGGAGAGCCCCCGGTGGACCGACTCGCAGGCCGCCCAGTCCTCGCGGTTCGTGATGTCCCAGAACTCGGCCGCGTAGGAGGGGTCGAAGTCCGGCCGCTCGCGCGCCTCCGGCGGGAACAGCCAGAGGCACTCGACCTTCGTCTCGCCCGGACCGAGCGGCTCGAAGCGGTGGGTCATCACGTAGTCCGGGTGCGGGCTGATGAGCAGGTTCGGGAACAGGCCCCAGTAGTAGACCTCGCGGGCCTGCTTGTCGTTCAGCCCGCGGATCCGGACCCCCTTGGACTCCCCGGTGAGCGACATCGTCTCGGCGAAGTCCATGAGCTCCATCGAGCCGCCGACCCACAGCCCCGTCGGGATGTAGTTCTCGCCCGAGTCCGGCGGCGTCACCTTGCAGAGCTCGGGGTGGATGCTCGGGCAGTGGTAGCACTCGTGGTAGTTCTCGGTGATCGTCTTCCAGTTGGCCCGCACCACGTACTCGTGCCCGGCGCCGACGAACATCCGCTCGGGCTCCCAGGGCGCGACGAGCTCCTCGAGGTTGCCGACCCACTCGGCGAAGGGCCCCGCGTCCCCGCTCGCGTTCACGAAGACCCAGCCGTGCCACTCGGCGACGGCGGCGGGGATGAGCGGGTAGTCGGCCTTGTCGAACCCCGGTAGGTCCCCGAAGCGCGGGGCCGCGCGCAACGCCCCGTCCAGGCCGAACACCCACGAGTGGTACGGGCACTTCACGACGCGCTCGCGGCGGTGCTCGCCGGGGTACAGGAGCTCGTGCCCGCGGTGGCGGCAGGCGTTGTGGAAGCCGCGGAGCTCCCCGTCCTCGCCGCGGACGAGCAGGATGCCCTCCGAGCCCACCCGCACGGCCCGCTGGTCGCCGGGCTCGGTGAGGTCCTCCGTGCGCCCGACGCACACCCAGCCGCCGGCGAACAGGTGCTCCACCTCCCAGGCGAAGACCTCCTCGGACAGGTACGCCTCGGCCGGCAACGTGCGGCTCGCGGCCAGCGAGGGCCGCAGCACCGGCTCCAGGCTCTTCGGGTCGATCGGCGCGGGAACGCGCTGCACGTCCATCACCTCCAACCAGGTGCCCCCACCGGGACGATCGTGATTGAACGGCCGTTCAGGCCGTAGGGGCAGCATAGCAGCCCGATGCGCGGAAGGGAAGCCTCCGCGCTGACCCGCGGTCCGCCCCGCCGAGGCCCGGCATCAGGCGAGATCGCCCGCGGCGTGGACCCGCTCGCCCTCGACGAGCGTGAGCAGGACCTTCGCCTGCGAGATCTCCTCCATGGGGTGCTCGAAGAGGTTCCGGTCGAGCACGACGAGGTCGGCGAGCTTGCCGACCTCGATCGAGCCGGTCTCGCGGTCGAGGTGGTTCACGTAGGCCGAGCCCATGGTGAACGCGGCGATGGCCGTCGGCAGGTCCAGGCGCTCCTCGGGCAGGAAGACCTCGCGGTTCTCGACCGTGTAGGGGTAATCGGGCGGCATCACCCGGTTCACCGCCACGTGGATCTCCTCGAGCGGGTTCGGGCTCGAGACGCCCCAGTCGCTGCCCATCGCGAGCACCGCGCCGGCCCGGACGAGGCTGCCGAACGGGTACTGCCAACGCCACCGCGGCTCGCCGAGGAAGGGGATCGTGAGGTCGTCCATCTGCGACTCGTGGGCGGCCCACAGCGGCTGGGCGTTCGCGACGGCGCGCAGGCGCCGGAACCGCGGGATGTCCTCGGGGTGCACGATCTGGATGTGCGCGAGGTGGTGCCGGTGGTCGCTCGGGCCGTTCGCGCGCAGGGCCGCCTCGATCGCATCGAGCCCCACCCGGACCGCCCGGTCGGCGAGCGCGTGGAAGTGGACCTGGAACCCCTCGGCGTCCAGGCGCGTCACGGCCTCGCTCAGCAGGTCGGGCTCGACGAAGAGGATCCCCCGGTTGTCGGTCGGCCGGCCCTCGGCGTCGAGGTAGGGCTCGAGCACGGCCGCGGTGAAGTTCTCGCAGACCCCGTCGAGCATGATCTTCACGGTGCTCGCGCGGAAGCGCCCCACCGGCCCCCGGGCGCGGGCCTCGAGGAGCTCGGGGATCTGCTCGAGCCCCCGGTAGCGGTCCCACCACAGCGCGCCGACGACGCGCGCGGTGAGCTCGCCTCGGCCGGCCACGGCGAGGTAGGCCTCGAGCGTCGGGTAGGACCCGCCGACGATCGCGTCCTGCCAGGCGGTGATGCCGAGCGAGTGCAGGTACCGCTGGGCCTCGAGGAGCCCCCGCTCCCACTCCTCCTGGGTCGGCTCCGGCGCGAGGTCCCCCACCAGGCGCATCGCCCCCTCCTGGAGCGCGCCGATCGGCTCGCCGAGCTCGTCCCGCTCGATCCTGCCGTCGGACGGATCGGGCGTGTCCCGGGTGATGCCGGCGCGCTTCAGCGCCTCCGAGTTCACCCACGCGCTGTGGCCGTCGCGGCTCGGCAGGTACACGGGCCGGTCCGGCACGAGCTCGTCGAGGATGTCCTTGGTCGGCACGCCGCCGGGGAACACGTCCATCGCCCAGCCGCCGCCGAGGATCCACTCGGCGTCGGGGTGGGACTCGGCGTAGGAGCGGATCGCCTCCCGGTAGGCGTCGAGGCCGTGGAGGTCGAGGAGCTCGCACTGGAGCATCTCGACCCCGGCTGAGGGCGGGTGGACGTGGGCGTCCTGGAAGCCGGGGAGCACCATCCGCCCGCCGAGGTCGATCACCTCGGTGCGCGGGCCGACGAGCTCGCGCACGTCGCCGAGAAGCTGCGCGGATGATCGCTGCCGATCGAACGCCCAGGGAGGTCACAAGCTCGTGTCGACTGCTCGCAAAGCGAACTTCGGGCGCGACGGCGATGTCGGTTTCGTGACGATCGACGCGCCGCCGCTCAACCTCTTCGACCGCAAACTCTTCGAGGATTTGCGCACTGCGTTCGACGCCGCGCGCAGCGACGGTGTGCGTGCGCTGGTCGTACGCGCCGAGGGCAAGGTTTTCACCGGCGGCGCCGACGTTCACGTCTTCGACGGGCTCGAGGGTGACGCGGCCCGAGAATTCGTCGAGGAGATCCTCGCGGTGACCCACCAGGTCGAGGATCTGCCGTTCCCGACAGTCGCCTCGGTTCACTCCCTGTGCTTGACCGCTGGGCTCGAGCTAGCCCTCGCCTGCGACCTGATCGTCGCTTCGGAGTCGGCGCGCTTCGGACTCGTCGAACGCGTGGTCGGTCTCACCCCGCTGATGGGCGGCACGCAGCGGATCGCCGAACGCGCAGGCCCGGCGCGAGCGCGCGAGTTCGTCATGACCGGCGCGATCCTGCCCGCCGCCAAGCTCGCCGAGTGGGGAGTAATCAACCGGGTGGTGCCCGACGGCAACCTCGAGCAAGAGACACTCGCGCTCGCGCGCGACCTCGCCGCCGGACCGACGCGCGCTCACTACGCGACGAAGCGGATCGTGCGGGCGGTGGTCGACGAGGGCGTTCGCGCCGCCGACGCGATCACGCCGGCGCTAGGCGAAGAGGTGTTCGCGACCGAGGATCTA